>C687J26845_10000068_pt1 | contig 60704 bp, 55 predicted proteins | sample RifCSPlowO2_12_FD_26845 | JGI IMG/M metagenome (IMG submission 26845)
TGCTTGCCCGGGTGCGCCGGCAGGGCCACTTCGGGGAAGTTGACCGAGGACACCGAGGTGCCGTTGTCGCTGTACTTGACCAGCTTCTCGGCCACTTCCAGACCGATGTTGGCCTGGGCTTCGGCGGTGGAACCACCGATGTGCGGAGTCAGAATCACGTTGTCCAGGCCGCGCAACGGGCTGGCGAACTCTTCACCGTTGGCGCGTGGCTCAACCGGGAACACGTCGATGGCGGCGCCGATCAGGTGCTCGTCCTTGATCGCGGCGGCCAGGGCGTCAATCACCACCACGCTGCCACGGGCGGCGTTGATCAGGATGCTGCCCTTCTTCATCGCGCGGATTTCTTTCTCGTCGATCATCCACTTGGTGCTGTCTAGCTCCGGTACGTGCAAGGAGACGATGTCAGCCATGCCCAGCAGCTCGATCAGGCTGGCGACCTGGGTGGCGTTGCCCAGCGGCAACTTGGTCAGCGGGTCGTAGAAGAACACCTGCATGCCGAGGGCTTCGGCCAGAACCGACAACTGAGTACCGATCGAGCCATAGCCGACGATGCCGAGCTTTTTGCCGCGAATCTCAAAGGAGTTCGCCGCGCTCTTGATCCAGCCGCCGCGGTGGCAAGAGGCGTTCTTCTCGGGGATGCCACGTAGCAGCAGAATCGCTTCGGCCAGCACCAGTTCGGCCACCGAGCGGGTGTTCGAGTAGGGGGCATTGAACACCGCGATGCCGCGTTCGCGGGCGGCGTTCAGGTCAACCTGGTTGGTGCCGATGCAGAAGCAACCGACGGCCACCAGCTTGTTGGCGCAGTTGAAGACTTCTTCGGTCAGCTGGGTACGCGAGCGAATGCCGATAAAGTGCGCGTCGGCGATTTTCTCTTTCAGCTGATCGTCCGGCAGCGAGCCGGTGAGGTATTCGATGTTGCTGTAACCGGCAGCCTTGATGGTGTCCACGGCGGATTGATGGACGCCTTCGAGGAGAAGGAACTTGATCTTGCTCTTGCCGAGAGAAGTCGTCTTAGTCATCTGCGTAAACCTATTGGCCGAATTAAATATGGCTGCGAAGCATCGCTTACAGGTGCGTCGGAGCGCGATTAAGCGCTGTCTGACGTCGCCTGGGGGACGCTGCAAAGGGTGCGTATGCTAGCATACGAGACCCCTGAAACACCCACCCCTGGCCGATGAAGCGTGCTCAGGGTGACCATGAATCGTTTGAGAGTTGCGTCCATGACCCATCCCGCCTTGATCGAAGCGCTGCAGACCCTGGTTGAACCCGGCAAGGTGTTGACCGATGCCGATTCCCTCAACACCTATGGCAAAGACTGGACCAAGCATTTTGCCCCGGCGCCCCTGGCCATAGTGTTCCCGAAGACGGTTGAGCAGGTGCAGGCGATCGTCCGTTGGGCCAATCAGCATAAGGTCGCGCTGGTGCCCTCGGGCGGTCGCACCGGCTTGTCGGCCGGCGCGGTGGCGGCCAATGGCGAAGTGGTGGTGTCGTTCGACTACATGAACCAAATTCTCGCCTTCAACGAATTTGACCGCACCGCCGTCTGCCAGGCCGGGGTGATCACCAAGCAACTACAAGCCTTTGCCGAACAGCAGGGCCTGTATTACCCGGTGGACTTCGCCTCCTCCGGCTCCAGCCAGATCGGCGGCAATATCGGTACCAATGCCGGCGGTATCAAGGTGATTCGCTACGGCATGACCCGCAACTGGGTGGCCGGCATGAAGGTGGTCACTGGCGCCGGCGATATTCTCGAGCTGAACCAGGACCTGATTAAAAACGCCACCGGCTACGACATGCGCCAGCTATTTATCGGCGCCGAAGGTACTCTGGGCTTTGTGGTGGAAGCCACCATGCGTCTGGAGCGCACGCCGAAGAACCTCACCGCCATGGTGCTCGGCACCGCCGATTTCGACTCGATCATGCCGGTGTTGCATGCCTTCCAGGGCAAGTTGGATTTGACCGCGTTTGAGTTCTTCTCCGACAAGGCCCTGGCCAAAATCCTTGCCCGTGGCGACGTGCCGGCGCCCTTCGAGTCCGAATGCCCCTTCTATGCGCTGCTGGAGTTCGAAGCCAGCACCGAGGAAGTGGCCAACGAAGCCCTGGCGACTTTCGAGTATTGCGTCGAGCAAGGCTGGGTGGTCGATGGTGTGATGAGTCAGAGCGAGCAGCAGCTGCAAAACCTCTGGAAGCTGCGCGAGTACATCTCCGAAACCATCAGCCATTGGACGCCGTACAAGAACGATATCTCGGTGACCATCAGCCAGGTGCCGGCGTTTTTGCATGATATCGACGCCATAGTCGAAGCCAACTACCCGGACTTTGAAGTGATCTGGTTCGGTCATATCGGCGACGGCAACCTACACCTGAATATCTTGAAGCCTGAGAACCTGAGCAAGGACGAGTTCTTCGCCAAGTGCGCGACTGTGAACAAGTGGGTATTTGAGACCGTACAGAAGTACCGCGGCTCAATCTCCGCCGAGCACGGCGTGGGCATGACCAAGCGCGACTACCTGCACTACAGCCGCTCGGAGGCCGAGATTGGTTATATGAAGGCGATCAAGGCGGTGTTTGATCCGAACGGGATCATGAACCCCGGCAAAATCTTCCCGCTCTGACTGGAAAGCTACTGCGCTCGGCCATGCTGCGTTGGCGGTGTCGGGAAAAATGCTCATTGGCACCAGCCAACTCCGCTTTTTTCCGACACCGCCGCCTTACCTGACCTTCGCTCGTGACGCTTTCATTGTGTGTGGCCAGCCACCGGGTTGCACCCGGCCTACGAAATTACGGATTGCACTATGAGCTACCAACACCACTATATCGACGGCACTCGCATTCACTTCCCGCTGGGCAAGGTGGTCTGCGTCGGCCGTAACTACGCCGAGCACGCCAAAGAGCTGAACAACCCGGTGCCGACCGAGCCGCTGCTGTTTATCAAGCCGGGCAGCTGTGTGGTGCCCATGGATGGCAGTTTCAGCATTCCCAATGACGAGCGCGGCGCGGTGCATTACGAGGCGGAAATCGCCGTATTGATCGGCAAGCCCTTGTCGCGCAAACCGAATGCCGAGGAAGTGCAGGATGCGATTTCCGGCTTCGCCCCGGCCCTGGACCTGACCCTGCGCGAGCTGCAGGACAAACTGAAAGCCAAGGCCTATCCCTGGGAAGTGGCCAAGTCCTTCGATGGCGCCTGCGTGCTGGCGCCTTTCGTGCCGGGCGATGCAGTGGCGGACCTGAGCGATATCGGTATTCGCCTGAGCCTGAATGGTGAACTGCGCCAGGACGGCAACAGCCGCGACATGCTTAACCCGATTCTGCCGCTGATCCAGCACATCTGCGGGCATTTCAGCCTGCAGGCCGGCGACGTGATTCTCACCGGCACCCCGGTGGGCGTCGGTCCGCTTAAGGTTGGCGATCAGTTGTTGCTGGAGTTGGTCGGCCACTCGGGCTTTACCAGCCGGGTGCTGTAAATCTTAGTGCAGCAAAAGCGCATAACGCCCGTCCTGTACGGGCGTTATGCGCTTTAGAACGGCGCTGTAACCATTTTTTCACCCGGGTGCCCGTACGCTAGGGTGAGTAAGTTCCATGCCATGGATAAGGCCTTCGTTGCTGCAACTACGAGTTCTGCCCATGTCCCGAACGCTTCGACTCTGCGCCCTTGCCGTTCTGCTGATTGCAGCCGCAGTCACCCTGCACCTGTTGCGTCTGGATGCGCGTGCGCTGTTATGGCTGCAAGAATCGCGGACCACTGCTGAGCAGCGTGCCAGCGGGCTGTGGTTGCCGGGCTATCAGGCGGTGCTGCAGCTCGAGGTGCCGGGTTTTGAGAATGAAGAGTTTTCCGACCTGAGCTACAACCCGGCGACCGATACGCTGTTCACTGTCAGCGGCAAGCACCCCTTGCTGATCGAACTGTCGCTGGACGGCCAGTTGCTGCGCAGCATTCCGGTCATTGGTGCGTCCAATCTGGAGGGCGTGGCGGTGCTGGAGGACGGCTATCTGGCAGTGACTGATGAGCGTCAGCACAACTTGACGATTTTTAAACTCGACGCCAGCACCCGCGAGCTACGCACCGAGCAGGCCGTGCAGCAGGTCGAGCTTGGCTACCGCGATAGCGCCAATAAAGGCTTCGAAGGCCTGGCCTGGGACAAGCGCAACCAGCGCTTGCTGCTGGGTAAGGAAAGGGACCCATTGATGCTATTTGGCTTGCCGTCCGATGGCCGCAAGGTGACCGGCCCGCTGCAAGAACTGGCGTCTTTGGACGACTATATGACCGATCTGGCCGGCCTCACGGTCGACCCGCGCAGCGGTCAGATTTTGGCCCTGTCGCAAGAGTCCCATCTGTTGGTTAGCTTGAATCAGCAGTACCAGCCGCAGAGCTTTATCGCCTTGCTGGGCGCTTTGAATGGGCTGGACAGCAATATCCCGCAGGCCGAAGGGGTGGCGCTGGATGGCGCCGGCAACCTGTATATGGTCAGCGAGAGCAATAAGTTTTATGGGTTTCGCCAAGCCTCGGCAAGCCAGTAGCTGCCGCGCGTCAGCGGCTGTTGAGGTCATTAGGTCTTGCTGGTTCTGGCTTGCCCGGTTCAGCTTGAATTCAGTTAGGCGTGCTATTGATGCCGGCCTATTTTGCGGAGCTTGGCCCATGCGTTATTTGCTCAAACCCCGCGCCCTGTTGTTGCTGGCATTATTCTTGGCGGTTGCGCTCGGCTTGGCCGGCGCCCAGCAGCTGCGCTTGTTCGAGCGCGGCTGGTTTGCAGTGCAAGAGTGGCGCCATGCACCCGAGTGGCGAGAGCGCTCCTTATGGCTGCCGGATTTTCGGGTCGATATTGAGGCGCAGCCGATTGTCGGGCTCACCGATAACCTCTCGGCCCTGACTTTTGATCCGGATCGGCGCAGCCTGTTTGCCGTCACCAACAAGCAGGCCGAATTGCTCGAACTGTCCCTCGATGGGCAGCTTGTGCGGCGCATTCCCTTGACCGGTTTTGGCGATGCCGAGGCGGTGGAGTACATCAGCCCCGGCATCTACGTGATCAGTGACGAGCGCCAGCAGCGCCTGTTTAGGGTGCATGTGGATGCGCGCACGCGCTGGCTGGATGCCGCTGACAGCGAGCAGCTGTCACTCAGCATTGGTGAAGACAGTAATAACGGCTTTGAAGGCTTGGCCTACGACAGCGTTGGGCGTCGCTTGTTTGTGGCCAAGGAGCGCAAACCCTTGCGGATTTTGCAGGTGCTGGGTTTCCCCCAGCAGAGCGAGGGCCAGCCCTTTGCCGTGCATGTGCAGGGCGACGCGGTGCGCGATCAACGTTTGTTTGTCAGCGATCTGTCCAGCTTGATGTTCGATCAGGGCAGCGGCCATCTGTTGCTGCTGTCCGATGAGTCGCACCTGGTGCTGGAGCTGGACCAGGCCGGCAAGCCAATCAGCAGCCTGTCACTGGTGGCCGGCATGCATGGCCTCAAGCGCAGCGTGCCGCAGGCCGAGGGGCTGGCGATGGACGATCAGGGCGATCTGTATATTGTCAGCGAGCCGAACCTGTTTTACCGGTTCAAAAAGCCGGGCGGTGAGTAGGTAATACTCGCCGCCGGCAGTCGCCCCTTGGCCGTTTAACGCTTAAGGGTTTTAACCCCGTCGCTGGTGCCCAGTAGCAGCAAATCTGCCGGGCGGGCGGCGAACAGGCCGTTGCAGACCACCCCGACTATGGCGTTGATTTGGCTTTCCAGCTCGGCCGGATTGACGATCGACAGGTTGAACACGTCGAGGATGATATTGCCGTTATCGGTCACCACGCCCTCGCGATACACCGGATCGCCGCCGAGTTTCACCAGTTGGCGCGCCACATGGCTGCGGGCCATGGGAATCACCTCCACCGGCAGCGGGAAGGCACCGAGTACCGGCACCAGCTTGCTGGCATCGGCGATGCAGATAAAGGTCCTGGCCACCGCTGCGACTATCTTCTCGCGAGTCAGGGCCGCGCCGCCGCCTTTGATCAGGTTCAGGTGCTCGTCGCTCTCATCGCAGCCATCGACGTAGAACTCCAGGTCGCTGGTGCTGTTCAGGTCATAGACCGGAATGCCGTGGGCTTTCAGCCGGGCGGCGGTGGCATCCGAGCTGGCCACGGCGCCGTCGAAGTCCATCTTGTGCTGGGCCAGGGCGTCGATAAAACAGTTGGCGGTGGAGCCGGTGCCGACGCCGATGATGCTTTTTTGATCCAGTTGTGGCCGGATAAAATCCAGCGCCGCTTGCGCCACGGCTTGCTTGAGTTGGTCTTGGGTCATGCGGCACCGTGTGCAGAGGAGGGTCGAGGTCGGCAATTATAGCCGCTTGCCGGGTTGGGTTGGGCGCCGGTAAACCGGATAAATCCATCAAGGCTGCCCGCCGCGGGCGTTACCTGCGTTAGACTCGCGGGCCAGCCCTTATTGCCAAGAGCCAGCCCGATGCTCGAACAGTACGTCAAAAAGATCCTCACCTCGCGCGTCTACGACGTGGCGGTAGAAACCCCGTTGCAGCCCGCGCGGCAGCTCTCCGAGCGCACCGGCAATCAGATTTTGCTCAAGCGTGAAGACTTGCAGCCGGTGTACTCGTTCAAGATTCGTGGCGCGTACAACAAGCTGGCGCAACTCTCGGCCGAGGAGTTAGCCCGCGGGGTGGTCACCGCCTCCGCCGGCAACCACGCCCAGGGGCTGGCGCTGGCCGCCAAGCACCTGGGGGTCAAGGCCACCATCGTGATGCCCAAGACCACCCCGGAAATCAAGGTCAATGGTGTGCGTTCCCGTGGCGGTAAAGTGGTGCTGCATGGCGACAGCTTCCCCGAGGCGCTGGCCTATTCACTGAAGCTGGTGGACGAAAAAGGCTACGTCTATGTGCACCCTTACGACGATCCGGACACCATTGCCGGCCAGGGCACCGTGGCGATGGAAATCCTCCGTCAGCAGCCCGGTCAACTGGACGCGATCTTCGTCCCAGTCGGTGGCGGCGGCCTGATTGCCGGCATCGCCGCCTACGTCAAATACCTGCGCCCAGACATCAAGATCATCGGCGTCGAGCCGGACGACTCCAACTGCCTGCAGGCCGCCATGGCCGCCGGCGAGCGGGTGGTGTTGCCCCAGGTCGGGCTGTTCGCCGACGGCGTGGCGGTGGCGCAGATCGGCAAGCACACCTTCGACGTCTGCAAAGACTATGTCGATGAAGTGATCACCGTCAGCACCGATGAAATCTGTGCGGCGATCAAGGACATCTACGACGACACCCGCTCGATCACCGAACCGGCCGGCGCCCTGAGCGTGGCCGGGATCAAGAAGTACGTCGAGCGCGAAGGCTGCACGGGCAAGGTGCTGGTCGGCATCGACTCGGGCGCCAACGTCAACTTCGACCGCCTGCGCCATGTGGCCGAGCGCGCCGAACTGGGCGAGAAGCGCGAGGCGATCATCGCGGTGACCATCCCCGAGCGGCCGGGTAGCTTCAAGACCTTCTGCGAGGCGCTGGGCAAGCGGCAGATCACCGAATTCAACTACCGCTTCCACACTAATAGCGAGGCGCACATCTTCGTCGGTGTGCAGACTCACCCGGACACCGACCCGCGCGTGGCGCTGGTGGCCAACCTGCGCGAGCAGGGTTTCCCGGTGCTGGATCTGACCGACAACGAGCTGGCCAAACTGCATATCCGCCATATGGTCGGTGGTCATGCCGCGGCGGTGCCGGATGAGGTGGTGTTTCGTTTCGAGTTTCCCGAGCGGCCGGGCGCTTTGTTTAACTTCCTGCACAAACTCGGCGGGCGCTGGAATATCTCGATGTTCCACTACCGCAACCACGGCGCCGCCGATGGCCGGGTGCTGGCCGCGCTGCAGGTGCCGGAGAGCGAGCGTCATCTGATCCCGGCGGCGCTGGATGCCATCGGTTATCCCTATTGGGATGAGAGCAACAATCAGGCCTACCGCTTGTTTCTCGGCTGAACCCCATGGCGGGCAACGCTACGCGGTTGCCCGCCCTACGAACGCGCAACACGGAACTGGAACCTAGCCCATGGATAACTACCTGCTACTGAAAATCGCCCACAGCCTGCCGGCCATCCTGGTCTTCGTCGGCTTGCTGGTGCATGTGCTGATGCTCTGGAAAGCCGCCCGTGGCGGCGACGCGGCCGTGCTGCAACGCAAGCTACGGCGTACCCGGCTGATCAGCTTGCCGCTGCTCGGTGTGCTGGCCCTGAGCCTGCCGGTGAGCGGCTGGTGCCTGGTCAATAACGCCGGTCTGCCGCTGGGGCAATTGTGGCTGCTGGCCAGCTCCGGCCTCTATGTATTGCTGATGCTGCTCGGCCTGTTGCTGGCCGGCCGCCTGGCTGCCTGGCAAGCCCTCGGCGCCACTCCGGCACCGACCCGCTTGCTGCGCTTCACCGGTGTTTACGCCGGCTTGATGGTGCTGGTGCTGCTGGCGATTCTCGGGCTGATGGGTGCCAAACCGGTCTGATGCGCATACTGCTGGTTGGCGCCACCGGGTTTATTGGCCGGCATTTACTGACCGCCCTGACGGGCGCTGGACATGCGGTGATTGCCAGCACTCGGCAAAGCAATCCGCCGACTCTGCCCAATGTCGAATGGCGCCAGCTTGATCTGCTCGCGCTGGCTGCCGATCCGTCAGCCTTCGCTTGGCCGCCGCAAATCGACCTGTTGATCAATGCGGCGGGCTTGCTCACGAGTGAGCCGCAGGTCTTGCAACAGGTGCAGGAGCGCGCCGCTTGCGTTCTGTTTGATCAGGCCAAAGCCCATGGTGCGCGGGTGCTGCAGATTTCCGCCCTCGGCGCTGGCGAGCAAGCCGATGTGCCGTTTCTTGCCAGCAAGGCGCTGGCCGATGAGCATCTGCTGGGCCTGGGGATTGCCGCCGTAGTGCTGCGGCCATCGCTGGTGTTGGGCGCGGGCGGCACCAGCAGCGGTTGGTTGCAGCGCTTGTCACCCTGGCCGCTGATTCCCTTGCTGAACAACCAGGCGCGTCTGCAGCCGCTGCATATCGACGATCTGTGCGCGGCGGTGCTGGCCTTGCTGCGCAGCTGGCCGGCGGCATCTTGCGTATTAGCCTTGGTGGGGCCGCAAGCATTCACCCAGGGTCAGCTGCTCGATCAGCTGCGTCAACAGCAAGGTTGGCGGCCGGGACGTTACTGGGTATTGCCCCGGCCAGTGGCGGCGATCGCCGCCTGGCTGGGCGAGCGTTGTGGCTGGCAGGCCTTGAGTCGGCAAACCCTGGCCTTGGCGCGTCGCGATAATCTGGCCTCGCCAGAGCCGTTGGCCAACGCCTGCGGTTATCGCGCCGCTGCACTGGGCAGTCGCTTGGGGGCTTGGCCGGTGCCGGCGCACAGCATTAGTTTGGCTTTGCAGCCGCTGCTGTTGGCCGTGCTGGTGTTGATCTGGTTGGGCACCGCGTTGGTGTGCCTGGGGCCGGGTTTCGACTGGGGCCTGCGGATCATGGCCGAGGCGGGTGTGAGTGGCTGGCCGGCACGGGTTGCGGTAATAGGCGGGGCGTTATTGGACGGCGTGCTGGGGGTTGGCCTGTTGCTGGCGAGTTGGCGCCGTCGCGCGTTACAAGCCCAGCTGCTGCTGATGCTCGGCTACAGCCTGATTATTACGCTGTGGTTGCCGCACTATTGGTTCGACCCCTATATGGCGGTCGGTAAGAATTTGCTGGTGATGCTGGCCAGCCTTTGGCTGCTGTGGTTGCAGCCTACGCCTGGAATCGTTCGCGGATGAGCTGGTACCTGCTGTTAAAAACCCTGCATATCTTGTCGTCCACCGTGCTGTTTGGCACCGGCCTGGGTTCGGCTTATTACGCCCTGCGGGCCTGGCGTGGCGGTGAGGTGGCGGTGATTGCCGCGACCTTTCGCCATCTGGTGACTGCCGACTGGCTGTTTATTGCCACCACGGCGCTGTTGCAGCCGATCAGTGGGGTGGCCTTGGCCTATGTGGCCGGCTGGCCGCTGAATCAGCTGTGGCTGTTGTGGAGCATGGGGCTGTTTGTGCTGGCGGGACTGTGTTGGTTGCCGGTGCTCTGGCTGCAAATTCGTGTGCGCGATATGGCGGTGCAGGCGCTGGCCAGCGGCACGCCCATGCCGGCGCTGGCCAGCCGTTATATGGCGATCTGGTTCGCCCTCGGTTGGCCGGCCTTTGTGGCTTTTATTGCGATTTTCTTTCTGATGGTGGCCAAGCCGCTCTAGGGCGTCATCCATCGCCTGGGTGACGCGCAGCGGCTGCCGGCTAACGCAGCGAGATGATCGGCCAGCCGCGCAGCTCGGCTTCCGCGCGCAGGCGCGGGTCGGGATCGACCGCCACCGGGCGGCTGACTTGTTCCAGTAGCGGCAGGTCATTCATCGAGTCGCTGTAAAAGCAGCTGTCGTCCAGACGCATGCCGGTTTCGGCCAGCCAGCGGTTCAGGCGGGTGACCTTGCCTTCTTTAAAGCAGGGCACGTCGGTGGTGCGACCGCTGTAGCGGCCGCCGTGCATTTCACATTCGGTGGCCAGCAAGGTGTCGACGCCCAGGCGCGCGGCAATCGGGCCGGTGACGAAGCGGTTGGTGGCGGTGATGATCAGCAGCTGGTCGCCGGCCGCGCGGTGCTCGGCCAGCAAGGCTTCGCCCTTGGCGAGAATGATCGGCTCGATGCAGTCACGCATAAATTCGCGGTGCCATTGGGCCAGTTGGGCCATCTCGCTACGGCCGAGAATCTCCAGGCTGAAGTTCAGGTAGTCGTTGATGTCCAGGCGGCCGGCCAAATAGTCCTGATAAAACTCATCGTTGCGCGCCTTGTAGGCCACTCCGTCGAGAATCCCGCGCTCGCACAGGTAGTCGCCCCAGGCATGATCGCTGTCGCCAGCCAGAAGGGTATTGTCGAGGTCGAACAGGGCCAAACGCACGGGGTGCACCTTGCTATTAATGCCAAAAAGGGCGTTCAGAATAACCACTTTTGGCGCTTGTGCCCATTGTTACGCTCCCCGCGTTTGCTGGACTCACGGCCTTTGTGGAACAATGCCAAAACATGCGTTTATAAGGTTGTGTGCCGTGATTGATTGCGATGGTTATCGGCCTAATGTCGGCATCATTCTGACCAATGATGTCGGACAAGTGCTCTGGGCTCGGCGAATTAATCAGGATGCCTGGCAGTTCCCGCAAGGCGGGATCAACGACGGCGAGTCCCCCGAACAGGCACTTTTTCGTGAATTAAATGAAGAAGTTGGTCTCGAAGAGCAGGATGTGAAAATTATCGCCTGCACCCGTGGCTGGTTACGTTATCGTCTACCCCAGCGTTTGGTGCGTACTCACAGCCAGCCGCTGTGCATTGGACAGAAACAAAAGTGGTTCATGCTGCGCTTGCTCTCCAATGAGGAGCGGGTGCGCATGGACCTGACCCCCAAGCCGGAATTCGACGGTTGGCGTTGGGTGAGTTACTGGTATCCGTTGGACCAAGTAGTGACATTTAAGCGCGAGGTTTATCGTCGCGCCCTCAAGGAACTAGCGCCACGTTTGTTGGCGCGCGACTGACCACGGAGAACAGGCTTGAGCATGCTCGGTACGCTGCGCCGGATCGTCCAGGAAGTTAATGCCGCTGCGGATCTCAAAGCGGCGCTGACGATCATTGTCCAGCGTGTCAAAGAGGCCATGGGCAGCCACGTCTGCTCGGTGTACTTGCTCGACCCGGAAACCAATCGTTTCGTGCTGATGGCCACCGAGGGTTTGAACAAACGCTCGATTGGCAAGGTCAGCATGGCCGCCAACGAAGGCCTGGTCGGCCTGGTCGGCACCCGTGAAGAACCGCTGAACCTGCAAAATGCCGCGGATCACCCGCGCTACCGCTACTTCGCCGAAACCGGCGAGGAGCGTTATGCCTCTTTCCTCGGCGCGCCGATCATTCACCACCGGCGGGTGATGGGCGTGCTGGTGATCCAGCAGAAAGAAAATCGCCAATTCGATGAGGGCGAGGAGGCTTTCCTCGTCACCATGAGCGCTCAGCTGGCCGGGGTGATCGCCCACGCCGAGGCCACCGGCTCGATTCGCGGCCTGGGCAAGCAAGGCAAGGGCGTCCAGGAAGCCAAGTTTGTCGGTGTGCCGGGCTCCTCCGGGGTGGCGGTGGGCACCGCCCTGGTGCGTTTGCCACCGGCCGACCTGGAAGTGGTGCCGGATAAACAAGTCACCGACATCACCGCCGAGCTGGCGCTGTTTCATACCGCCTTGACGGCGGTGCGCGTCGATATGCGCGCCCTCTCGACCAAGCTGGCCAGCCAGTTGCGTCCCGAAGAGCTGGCGCTGTTCGACGTCTACCTGATGATGCTCGAAGACGCCGCCCTGGCGGGCGAGATCGAGCGGGTGATCGCCACCGGCCAGTGGGCCCAGGGTGCGCTGCGCAAGGTGGTCAGCGAGCACGTTAAACGCTTTGAATTAATGGACGACGCTTATCTGCGTGAACGGGCGTCGGACGTCAAGGACCTCGGTCGGCGGCTGCTAGCCTACCTGCAGGAGGCCCGCGAAGAAGCCCGGGTCTACCCGGATAACACCATTCTGGTCAGCGAAGAGCTGACCCCGGCGATGCTCGGTGAAGTGCCGGAAGGCAAGCTGGTCGGGCTGGTCTCGGTGCTCGGTTCGGGGAACTCCCACGTGGCGATTTTCGCCCGGGCCATGGGTATTCCCACGGTCATGGGCGTGGTCGATCTGCCGTATTCGAAGATCGACGGCATTCAACTGGTGGTCGACGGCTATCACGGCGAGGTGTTCACCAACCCCTCGGCCGACCTGTGCCTGCAGTACCGCGCGGTGGTCGAGGAAGAGCGCCAGCTGGTCAAAGGCCTGGAGGCCTTGCGCGGCTTGCCCTGCGAAACCCTCGACGGGCATCGCATGCCGCTGTGGGTGAACACCGGTCTGCTGGCCGATGTGGTGCGCGCCCAGGAGCGCGGCGCCGAAGGCGTCGGCCTGTACCGCACCGAAGTGCCGTTTATGATGAACGAGCGCTTCCCCAGCGAAAAAGAACAACTGAAAATCTACCGCGAACAACTGGCCGCTTTTCATCCGCTGCCGGTGACCATGCGCACCCTGGACATTGGCGGCGACAAAGCCCTGTCGTATTTCCCTATCAAGGAAGAAAACCCCTTCCTCGGCTGGCGCGGCATTCGGGTGACCCTCGATCACCCGGAGATTTTCCTGGTGCAAACCCGCGCCATGCTCAAGGCCAGCGAGGGGCTGGATAACCTGCGGATTCTGCTGCCGATGATTTCCGGCACTCATGAGCTGGAAGAAGCGCTGCACCTGATCCACCGCGCCTGGGGCGAAGTGCGCGATGAAGGCGTGGATATTCCGCTGCCGCCGATCGGGGTGATGATCGAAGTGCCGGCGGCGGTCTATCAGGTCCGTGAACTGGCGCGCCAGGTGGATTTTCTCTCGGTCGGCTCCAATGACCTGACCCAATACCTGCTGGCCGTGGACCGCAACAACCCGCGGGTGGCCGATCTCTATGACTTCCTCCATCCGGCGGTGCTGCAGGCGCTGCGGCTGGTGGTCGATGGCGCCCACGCCGAAGGCAAGCCGGTGAGCATCTGCGGCGAAATGGCCGGCGATCCGTCGGCGGCGGTACTGCTGATGGCCATGGGTTTTGACAGCCTGTCGATGAACGCCACTAACTTGCCAAAAGTTAAGTGGCTGCTGCGCCAGATCAGCCTGAGCAAGGCCCGCGAACTGCTGGGGCAGGTGATGCGCATCGACAACCCGCACGTCATCCACAGCACCCTCGACCTGACGCTGCGCAACCTCGGCCTGGGTCGGGTGATCAATCCCGCGGCGACTATTCAGTCGTGAGTCTAGAGCTGGAAGCGCTGGCGCAGTTGCGCCTAGCGGCTGCCAGTGGCTTGGTCTGTTGCGGCGCGGAACTGCTGGTGCTGGCCGACGATGAGCTGGTGCTGCAGCGTTACTCCCACACTGGCGTCTATCTTGGGCAAGCCCTGTTGTTGAGCGGCGAGTTGCCCGCTGAGCCGGCGGCCCGTAAACGCCGTAAGCCCGACTTCGAAATGCTCTGCCTGCTGCCGGATGGCCGCTTGTTGGCGCTCGGCTCGGGTTCCACTCCAGAGCGGCGGCGCGGCGTGCTCTGGCAAGCCGGCAGCGCGCAGCTGATTGATCTCAGCGGTTTATACCTCGCGCTCGAAGCGCGGCTCACGGGTTTGAACCTGGAAGGCGCGGTGGTGCGGGGCGAGCAGCTGTTGCTGGCCCAGCGCGGTAATAATGCCGGCAGCCTGAATGCCATGATTAGCCTCGATCTGGCTACGCTGCTCAGCCAGCTGGCGGGCGCCAGCCTCGGGCCTGAGAGCCTGCGCGCAGTTACTCCGGTTGAATTGGGCGAGTTGCATGGTGTGCCGCTGAGTTTCACCGACCTGTGCTTGGCGGCCGATGGCCGTCTGCTGTTCAGTGCGGCGGCCGAAGACACCGATTCCAGCTATCTCGATGGCGCCTGTGCCGGCAGCGTCCTGGGTTGCTTGGCGGATGCTCAGGTGCAGGCGCTCTGGCCGTTGGTCGGGTCAGCCAAGATCGAGGGGCTGTGCCAGCTGGCCGATGGCAGCTTGCGGTTGGTCAACGACCCGGATGATCGTTCTGCGCGTTCAAGCCTGTATAGCGTCGTGTTGCCTACTTAGCGGCATCCAGCACGAAACGTGTCTCGCCCAGGGCCACGCCGTTGGGGCCAAAGCTGCGTTCAATCAGCAGGCGCTCGCCGTTGGCCATGACTTTCAAGACGGTGCAGGCCCGGGTGCCGTAGCTGCTGCTGCAAATAAAGGCGCTCGACAGCAACCGCTCGAACTCCGGGCCTATTCCGGTTTGTGGCAGGTCGGCATCGGCGGCGATTTGCCGGTCGGTCAACAGGCTAAACAAGGCCTCTTCCTGCTCGCTGGCCAGCGCCTCGGCCAGCGCACTTTTGGCCCGCAGCAGCTTGGGCCAGGGCGTGTCGAGGCTGGCATTGGATACGCCATAAACCCCCGCCGCCAGTTGCCGTGGCGCGCCAGTGCGGGGGTTGTAATGCCAGAGCTGCTCGGCGCTGCCCACCAGCAAATTAAAGCCGCTGAACTCGCCGGCCCGGCTTTGCAGCTCGGCCAGAAACTCACTGGGCGGCGATTGGCTACTGAGAAATCCGGCCGGCAACTCGCCCCGCGAGCGCGCACCTAATGGTTGCGTTGGGTCACGCAAATTGGTCAGCGCAGCGAAGCGGCCCTGGGGGCCGACGCCCAGCCAAGTGCCGCCGGCCTGCAAGTCGCGACCGGCGTAAATTCCCGGCTGCTCGTCCCAGTGCGCCAGCGCCGTGCTGGGGCGGGCATAAAACTCATCGCGGTTGGCCGCCACCAGCAGCGGTACTGCATGGCCGGGGCGCCAGGCGAAGACAATCAGGCACATGGCAGTTTTATCCAAAGAAACACACTTTGAGGTTAAAGCATCCGTCGCGGTAAGTGGAGGCGGCCGGCCCCATCCGTTACCATGCCGGTCTGTTTGCGGAGGCACCGATGGACGTTTTGCAATATTTGTTGCTGTACCTGGTGCTGGGCGGTTGCGCCGGGGTCTTGGCCGGTTTGTTCGGGGTCGGCGGCGGCATCATCATAGTGCCGGTGCTGGTGTTCAGCTTCGGTGCCCAGGGCTTTGCTCCCGAGGTATTGACCCATTTGGCGGTGGGCACCTCCTTGGCGACCATCATCTTCACCTCGATCAACGCGGTGCTGGAACACCAGCGGCGCGGCGCGGTGCGTTGGGAGCTGGTGCGCTGGATGACTCTGGGGATTCTGCTCGGCGCCGGTTTTGGTGCGTTAACGGCAGCGGCGATTCAAGGCCCACAGCTGCAGAAAATCATCGGCGTGTTCGCCTTGGTGATCGCCCTGCAGATGGCCCTGGAGTTAAAACCCAAGGCCAGCGCCGCAGTGCCTGGTAAGGCCGGATTGACCTTGGCCGGAGCGGTGATCGGCTGGGCCTCGGCGATTTTCGGCATAGGGGGTGGCTCGCTTAGCGTGCCGTTTCTGACCTGGCGCAGCGTGCCGATGCAGCAAGCGGTGGCCACTTCCTCGGCCTGTGGTCTGCCGATTGCCGCCGCCAGCGCCCTGAGTTTTCTGCTGATTGGCTGGCATAATCCGCAGCTGCCCGAGTGGACGCTGGGCTTTATCTATCTGCCGGCGGTGGCCGGGATTGCCTTCACCAGTATGTTTTTCGCCCGCTTCGGCGCGCGGCTGGCGCACAAGCTGTCGCCGCGCTTGCTCAAACGGCTGTTCGCGCTGTTGCTGTTTTGCGTGGGTCTGAATTTTTTGCTTTAACCTGAATTATTAAGGAGTGCTAATGCTGGCTTTTCCGCAAATCGATCCGGTGGCCCTGGCCCTGGGTCCGCTCAAAATCCATTGGTACGGCCTGATGTATCTGGTCGGCATCGGCGGTGCCTGGTTGCTGCTGTCGCGCCGGCTCAAGGCCTTTGATCCGAACTGGACCAAGGAGCAACTGTCGGACCTGATCTTCTGGTCGTCGATGGGGGTGATTCTCGGCGGTCGCCTGGGCTATGTGCTGTTTTACGATCTGGCCGCCTACTTGCACGATCCGCTGCTGATTCTGCAGGTGTGGAAGGGTGGCATGTCCTTCCATGGCGGCTTCGTCGGCGTGATGCTGGCCAACCTCTGGCTCGGCAAGCGCAACGGCAAGAGCTTCTTTCAGCTGATGGACTTTATCGCCCCGGTGGTGCCGCTGGGCTTGGCGGCCGGCCGGATCGGTAACTTCATCAATGCCGAGCTGTGGGGCAAGGCTACCGACCTGCCCTGGGCGATGGTGTTCCCCACCGACCCGCAACAGCTGGCGCGCCACCCGTCGCAGCTGTATCAGTTCGCCCTCGAGGGCGTGGCGCTGTTTGTGATCTTGTGGCTGTACACCCGCAAGCCACGGCCGACCATGGCGGTGTCCGGGATGTTTGCCTTGTGGTACGGGATTTTCCGCTTTGTCGTCGAGTTCGTTCGGGTGCCGGACGCCCAGCTTGGTTATCTGGCCGGCGGTTGGCTGACCATGGGCCAGGTGCTGTGTGTGCCAATGATTTTGGCCGGTATCGCCCTGATCGTCTTCGCCTATCGCCGCGCCCCGAACGCTGCGAAAATCGCTTAAGGAGCCGCGTAATGAAACAGTATCTGGACCTGATGCGGCTGGTGCGCGACACCGGCACTTTCAAGAATGACCGCACCGGCACCGGCACTTACAGCCTGTTCGCCCAGCAGATGCGCTTTAACCTGGCCGATGGTTTCCCGTTGGTGACCACCAAAAAGTGCCACCTGAAATCCATCATCCATGAGCTGCTGTGGTTTCTGCAGGGCGACACCAATATCAAGTACCTGCAAGACCACGGCGTGCGCATCTGGGATGACTGGGCCGACGAAAACGGCGATCTCGGTCCGGTGTATGGCTACCAGTGGCGCAACTGGCCGGCGCCCAATGGCGGCTCGATCGACCAGATCAGCAACCTGATCCAGATGATTAAAACCAACCCGGATTCGCGCCGGTTAATCGTCAGCGCCTGGAACCCGGCGCTGGTCGAGCAGATGGCGCTGCCGCCCTGCCATGCGCTGTTTCAGTTCTATGTGGCCGACGGCAAGCTCAGCTGTCAGCTGTATCAGCGCTCGGCGGATATCTTCCTCGGCGTGCCGTTCAATATCGCCAGCTACGCCCTGCTGACCCTGATGGTGGCGCAGGTCTGCGGCCTGCAACCGGGCGAGTTCATCTGGACCGGCGGCGACTGCCACCTGTACGCCAACCATATGGAACAGACCGACTTGCAGCTAAGCCGCGAGCCGCTGCCGCTGCCGGTAATGCAGCTCAACCCGGCGGTCACCGACCTGCTGGCGTTCAAGTTCGAAGACTTCGAGCTGCTCGGTTATCAGGCCCATCCGCATATCAAGGCGCCGGTGGCGGTGTGATGTAACGGTCGCGCGCGGCTTTTGTGGGGGGCTATGTTGCCAAGCAACTCTCCCCAGGCCGACCTAGGTTGGATTCAGCGCGCTGGTGAGTTGCTCGATTAGGCTTTGCCGCTCGGCCTGGGCCAGCGTCGGATGTGGATTGAGTGACGACCACTCGGGATGGGCGCGGGCTTTGCGCAAGGTGTTGAACAGCTGTGCATTATTGGTCTTAGCGCCGCTGCCAGCCTCCAGGGCGATGACGTGCTGGGCGGCGTGGCCGCGCTGGCCGAGGGCGCTGAGCAGCTGTTGTTGGCGCAGGGCCAGCAACTGCAGCACGTCGTCATCCACAGTCAATTCACGCTGGCCTTTGAATTTGCCCAGCAGGCGCGCGCCGTAGCTGCGCGCCGTTTGCAGGCCGCCGCCGGCGATGGCGCCGAGCAGGGTGGCGGCGCCCAGACTGAGGCCGCCGACCAGTAGATCCACCCCGACACCGGCCGCCGCTCCGGCCGCCACGCCACTGCCGACTTTAATGCCGAGCTGTTTGAGGGTTTCCGGGTTGAACAGGTCGTCGCCCCAGCGGCCATCCAGCAGCGGCAGCTCGGCGCTGGCGGCATCTTCCCGGCGAAACGCATACAGACGCAGTAGCGCCTCGACACAGGCTTGCTCGCGGCGGCGCACGGCATCGCGCAATGCCTGAATAGCCGCCTGTGCCTGGCTGGGCTGGCTGCTGACGCGGCGTCGGCAGGCGGCGCAGTCGAGCAACAGTTCGCCGATCAGTTGCCGGCCGCTGTGCTGGCGCGCCATGGCCTGGGCGTGCAGGTCGGCAATCAAACGCTGCAACTGCGGCCGGTAGTTTTCCAGCAGCAGGGCCAGGCTGTCATACAGCAGGCGCTCGCCGTCCTGGGGCGGTGCCACGGTGTCGAACGCTACCCGTGCATGCAGGCCCAGGCGCGCCAGGGCGCTGCGCCAGGCGTCCACTTGGGCGCTGCTGGCGGCGGCAAAGTTCAGCACCGGCAGCAGCGGTTTGCCGCAGCTGGCCAGCACCGCCAGTTCGTCGCGGTATTTGGCCAGCACCGGTTCGCGGGCGTCGATCAGGTACAGCCCGGCATCGCTTTCGAGCAACTGGCGCAGCACCTTGGCTTCCTGCTCGAACCGCTGACGGGCCTCGCTGCTGGCCAGAAAACGGCTGAGCTTGGCCGGGCCATCCAGACGTTCGCCGGGGCGTTCCAGGCGCTCCAGATAATCCAGCAGGGCGATGGCGTCCTCCAGCCCCGGCGTGTCGTACAGCTCCAGCAGCGCCTGGCCGTCCACCGACAGGCGCGCACCTTCGACGTGGCGGGTGGTGCTGGGCCTATGGGAAACCTCGCCAAACCCGACATCGCGGGTCAGGGTGCGCAGCAACGAGGTCTTGCCGACATTGGTGTGGCCGACCACGGCGAGTTTCAGCGGGCGAGTTCTAGTCATTAACGGGCTCTCGTCGCCGTGATCGTCGGGCGGGCTGCAACCCAGCCGAGGTTTATCTCGACGGGCATCGGTAACCGCGCAGTCATGGCATCAGTCATGGCCAGCCTCCAGCCAATGGAAGGGCGCGCTGTCGGCATGGGTTAGCTGCAGTTGCGCCAGGGCCTGGTGCCAGTCACTCAGGCGCTCACTGTCCAGCGCCTCGCCGGGTGCCGGTGGCAGCAACCAGACACGCGTGGCGGCGGCGCTGCGGGCCAGTTCACCGAGCAGCGCCAGGGTGCCGCGATCCGGCGAACGGCGCGGGTCGCAGGCAATTGCCAAGCGCGCCGGCGGGAAGCGGCTGAGTTGTTCCAGCAGGTGTTGGCGCTGTTCGCGGCTGTCGAGAATGCCGGCGTCGGCGACGACTTTGGGCAGCGCCGGTGGCCAGGGGCGTTGCGGGTCTAATTCAATCGCCACTAGCAGGGCGCCACTGCTGGCCTGTTGATTGGCATTGGCGGCAGAGATGGGCGCCAGTTGCGGCGCACTGTCGCAGACCCCGAGGCGTTCGCTGCTGGGTTGCAGCTGGGCGCGCAGTACGTGGTAGTCGGGCAGGGACAGGTCCAGGCGCAGCCGGCCTTTGCCGCGCTGCCAGCAGCCCAGGCACAGCAACGTCAGCAGCAACCGCGGCAGCAGGCCGAACACCAGCAGCACGCCGAGCAGCCAGCTGGCCCAGGCTTGGCGGCTGCTGTCGTCCAGCAGGGCGGCGGTGCCACTGGCGCGGATCATTTGACTGTCCGGCAGGCTGAAACCCAGCAGCGCCGGCACCGCGCCAAGGGTTTGGGTCAGGCTGACGAAACTCTCGCTGGGCAGCAGGGTGGTTTCCCAGACAAAACCGTAGCGGCGGCTGGTCAGTAACAGCAGCAGCATGACCAGGGCGCTGCTCAGGGTCAGCAACCACAGGCCGTGGCTGAGCAGGCCAAAGCCCCAGCGACTGAGACGCTGGCCTTGCAACAGCAGCATTAACGCGGGCAGTAGCTGGGCGGCCTGGGCATCGCGGGCCAGCTTGGTGCTGAGCCATTGCCACAGCCGGCCGAGGGTGCCGCCGACGTGGCCCGGTACCAGCCAGCTGAGCAGCCAGCCGGCCAACATCAGCAGGTTCAGCCCGAGCAGGCTGGCCAGTGCCCAAAGCAAATTTACCGGGCGCTGGCCATCGCCCAGTGCGCCGAACGCCAGCGCCGCACCGCTGCTGATGGCCAGCAACAATATGATGGCCAAGGCCAGGCGAGCGCCTTGTTGATAATGCTCGAGTGCCGCCCGTTGCCCGTCGCGGCTTGCGAGCCAAAGGGCGCGGGCCTGGATGCGCCGGCTCAAATCGCCACCTGCGGCCCGTGCCTGGCGGTTGGCTTCGCGGTCTTCCAGGCGTTCGCCGCTGGCTTCACGCAGGCGAATCGCCTCGCTCAGCCAAAGCTGTTCTAGGTTGCTGGGGGAGGCTGTTGCACTATGGGGTTTGCTCACGCGTGACTCGTGGCCTGAGGGGGTGGCCCAAGGATAACCCTTGCCGCCGCCCTTTGTGCAGCAAGCGGCGGGAGGCGCGGGCGACTAAGCTGACGGGCAAGTGAGTGGATTTGGCGCCACAGGCGTTCAAGACCGAGCACTGCCGGGCAGCCATAAGAATAATTGTCAGCGGTCGAGAATCAGCATGCCCTTACCCAGCCTCGAGTGGGTTAACCAAGACTCCGCCTACCTGCGCCAACTGCGCGCGGGCTTTGCCTGGTTGCGCTTTACGCCACAGTTGGAAGTGGAATTTCGCCGTTACCACGTTGAGGCTTATTTGCTGCGGATGCGCGGCGCTGTGCTGGTTTCCTGCGTGATGTGGTTGCTGTTTAGCCTGCTTGATTACGCCAGCATGCCGGGCGAGTTTCGCCTGCAGAGTCTGGCCTTGCGCATGCTGCTTTTTCCGCTGCTGCTGGGCACCTGGTGGGCGACCTTTCGCCCGCAGTGGCGTGATCGTTTGCAGTTGCTGGCAGGTATTTGCGCGCTGACCGCAGGGTTGTCGATTGCCGGGGTTATTTGGATTGCCCGGGTCCATGGGTTTGCGCTGCCCTACGAGGGCATCATCCTGATGACGGTGTTCTTTTACTTTCTGATTGGTCTGCGCTTTAGAACCGCCGTCGTTTGCGGCTGGCTGACGTTCTGTGCCTATTTGGCGGTGGAGCTATACACTGGCTTGGCTGCCAAGGTGCTGGTCTACAACGCCTTCTTCTTGGGGACGGCGAATCTGATTGGCTCCTTTGGCTGTTATTTTCTCGAACACTCGGCGCGTGAAACCTTTATCGCCCAAGGCTTGCTGGAAGATATCGCCGAGCGCGACTTTTTGACCGGCCTGCTCAACCGTCGCGCCTTTAGCGAGCAAGCCAGCCGCAGCTGGCGCCAAGCGGTGCGGGCGCAGCAGCCGGTGGCGGTGCTGATGTTGGATGTGGACTTTTTTAAAGCCTACAACGACCACTACGGCCATGCCGCCGGTGACTTGGCCTTGCAAGCCGTGGCCCGCGCCCTCGGCGCGCATGCCCAGCGCCCGCTGGATGTGCTGGCGCGCTACGGCGGCGAAGAGTTTGTCGGGCTCTGGGTGGATGTCAGTCAGGAGGCAATTTTGACCTTGGCCGAGGGCATTCGCGCCGACGTACAGGCGCTGGCGCTGAGTCATCAGCACTCGGCAGTGGCGGACGTGGTGACCCTCAGCATTGGCATCGCCTACTTGCTAGCGCCGCAGCCGGGCACGCTCGAAGAGGCGCAGCGCTTGGCCGATGGGGCGCTGTACCAGGCCAAGGAACAGGGCCGTAACCGTGTTGAACTACGGGCGCTGACGCGTTAATGAGGCGCACTCGGCTGATCGGCAACGGGTGCCTTGAACCACGCAAAACGCTATCCTTGGCGGCATGAAAATTACTCGCCCGCTGTGCCTGATTGCCGCCCTCGCGCAAAACCGCGTGATCGGCTGTGACAACCAATTGCCCTGGCATTTGCCAGCCGATCTTAAGCACTTCAAGGCGCTGACCTTGGGCAAGCCGATCATCATGGGTCGCAAGACATGGGATTCCCTCGGCCGGCCGCTGCCGGGGCGGCTCAATCTGGTGATCAGTCGCCAGGCCGATTTGCAGCTAACGGGGGCCGAAGTGTTTCCCTCACTGGAAGCCGCCATCGTCCGCGCCGATGAATGGGCGGCGGCCGAGGATGCCGAGGAGTTGATGCTGATTGGCGGCGCCCAGCTGTACGAGCAGGGCTTGGCGTTGGCCGAGCGGCTGTACCTGACCCGCGTCGGCTTGAGCCCGGAAGGCGATGCCTGGTTTCCAGCGTTTGAAGGCGCCGACTGGCACCTGGCCTCGGAGATCGATCGCGCCGCCGCCGATGGCGTGCCGGCCTATGCCTATCAGGTCTGGGAGCGGCGCTGATTCAGGCGAGTTGCTGACCGCTCAGCAGGCCTGTGCGTTTAAGCGTCGTTCTAAGGCGCCGGCCCGCGCACTCAAGGTAATCGTCGGGCGCATGACTGTGCTCGCTCCAGCACGGCTTGAGTCGCGTAAGTGGGCAAGTGCGCGGGATATAAACACGGCAATCGCCAGCACTTATTGACGATTCAAGCGGGCGGCTTCGCGTGCATCGTATTGTTGTTTATCGCGCCGGGCCAGTTGCTGGATATAACCGTCGACCAGATCGGTCAAGCCCTGGGCAAATTCCGGGGTGTCGGTGGCGACTTCTTCGTCCCACATGGCGGTGCGGAAGGTGTTGAGGAAGGCCCGCGACAACACGAACATCTCCACCTTGGTCAGCAGGCGGCTGAACTCCAGTCCTTGGGAGCGCGCCGACACCGAGGCCAGCAATTGGCCGAGAAAGCTGTTGCGGCTGTCCAGTTGGCGCGCATAGGGGCGTGACACGGCCCATTCAATAATTGCCCGCTGCGCCGCTCGCCGGCCGCTGAAGGCATTCAGCATCACCTGCACCAGATCGGCGGTGCTTTGCGCCACGCCTTGCGCGGCTAGGTCGCCGAAGCGCGCCAGCAGGGTTTGCCGTTGTCGCTCATGCTCGCTCTCGACCAGCGCCAGCATCACCGCGTCTATGCTGTCGAAGTACTGATAGAGGGTGCCGACGCTGTAGCCGGAACGTTCGGCCAGCCGGGCAACCTTGAAATGTTCCAAGCCGTCGGTTTCCAGAATCTGAAAAGCACTTTCCAGAATCAGCTCGACAGTGAGTTTTGCGCGGCCTTGTTTCGGCAGTCTTATGCTTGATTTTGTTGGGTTTTTATTCTTTTTAAGTGGCACGTTAGGGCCCTCTGAAAACTGAAAATCACGGCTGTTAGTCTCTTGTAGAATTCTGAAGCTGATTCATGAAGTTAACCAGCAAAGCGATCCAAAGCACAGCCATAAGCCATTTTTGTCAGAGGCAGCCAAACGCATGCGCAAGACAGTCGTTATTACCGGGGCCTCCTCGGGTATTGGCCGGGCACTGGCGCTGGAGTTCGCCGCCCAAGGTTATGACCTTGGCGTGGCGGCGCGTCGTTTGCCGGCGCTGGAGGCGTTGCGGGATGAATTGTTGGCGGCCAACCCGGGCAGCGGCTTGCGGGTGCTGACGGCGCTGCTGGATGTGGACGACGACGAAAACGTCGGGCCGGTCTTGCACGGCCTGTTCGATGCCCTGGGCAAGGTCGATATTGTGGTGGTCAACGCCGGGGTTAACGATTTTACGGCGGTCGGCCGTGGCACCTTCGCCAAGGAAAAACAGCTGCTGCAAACCAACCTGATCGGCGCCATTGCCACGGTGAACGCGGCGGTGGAGCACTTTCTCACCTGCGGTGGCGGGCAGCTGGTCGGCATCAGCTCGCTGGCTTCGTTGCAGGCGATCCCCAAGCAGGCGGCTTACTGTGCCAGCAAGGCGGCGCTGAGCATGTACCTGGATGCGGCGCGCATCGAACTCAAGCACAAGAACATCCGCATCACCAAGATTCTGCCGGGCTTCGTCAAGACCGAGATCATGCACAACGTCGGCAAATATCCCTTTGCCGTGTCGGCCGAACAGGCGGCCCGGCAAATCGTCAGCGCGGTGCAGAAGGGCAAGCGTCGGGCCGTGGTGCCGGCGTTTCCCTGGCGCTTGCTACTGCCGCTGTTTGGGCATTTCCCCGATGGGCTGTTTCGCCGGCGCGGTTAAGCGCATTCAGCCAACTGCCCGCTGGGGCGCAATTTCCAAGGTTTTAGTTGAGGTGGGCGATGAGCGCTAAATTCACCCTGTATGGCTGGCACCTGTCCTACTTCACCGGCAAGGTGCTGTGCTACCTGCGCTACAAAGGCATTCCGTTTGTCGACCAGCCGGTGAATATGTACACCCTGATGTCGCGGATCAAACGCAAGACCGGCGCTGCGGTGATGCCGGTGTTGCGCACCCCGCAGGATGAGTGGCTGCAGGACAGCAGTGTGATTATCGACCACCTGGAGGCGCTCTATCCGGCGGCGCCGATCATCCCCGCAACGCCGGTGCAGCGCTTCTTGGCCTATCTGCTGGAGGCCTGGGGTGATGAATGGTGGATTCCCGTGGCCATGCACACACGCTGGAATCATGCAGAGAATTACGCCCTGTTCGAGCGGGATGCGGGCAGTGCTTTGCTGCCGCATTTCCCGGCTTTTTTGCAGCGCAAGGCGGTGGCGAATGTGGCGGGCATGCTGCGCCGGATGCTGCCCAATGTGGGCATTCGACCCGAGCAAAATGCCGTACTGGATGCCTGGACGGACAATATGCTGAACCTGCTGGAGCGGCACTTTACCGAGCAGCCGTTTCTGCTCGGGGGCCATCCGACCCTGGCTGATTTTGGCCTGGTCGGCACCATGTATGGCCACCTCGGCCGCGACCCCTGGCCGGCCCGCGAGCTGATCGCGCCACGACCACACTTGCGTGCCTGGATCGAGCGCATGGCCAACCCGTCGGCGCCCGGCACTGCGGGCCAGACGCTGCTGGCGGGCGATGGCATAGCGCCGACGCTGTTGCCGATTTTGCAGGTGATTTTTGCCGAGTTCGTGCCGTGGCTAGCGGGTATCGGCCAGCAGGTCAGTGCCTTGCGGCCGACATTTGCACCCGGCAAGCCGCTGCCCAGGGTGCTCGCCGATGTGGACATCAGTACTGAGTACGGCCTGTTTCGCCGGCCAGCGATGCCCTTCAGTCTGTGGATGGCGCAGCGCACTTTGGACGTTTATCAGCAGATGCCAGCCGCCGAGCAGGCGCTGGTGGCCGGCTGGCTGGCCGAGCACGGTGGCCAGTGCTTGCTCGACTTGCAGTTACCGCGCCTGCAACGCTGCGCGGTGCGGGTGGCCTTTGTCGACTAAGTAGCACCGGCCTCAGGGCCGCGAGTACAGCCGCAACAGCAGTCGGGTCTGCTCGCTGGGCTCGCCGAAATAGCCACGGTACAGCGGCTCGATTGCCGCCGAGCGAAACAGGGCGCTCAGGGCGCTGTCCACTTGCAGGCGAAAGTCCTCGTCGTCGCGGGCCAGCGGCAGGGCGATCGGCATCACGTCAAACAAGTGCTCGGGCACCAGCAATTGGTCGCGCTCGGGGTGCAGGGCCTGATAGTTGAGCAGCACTAAACGGTCGGCCAAAAACGCATCCACCTTGCCGCTGGCCACCATGGCTACGCCTGCTTCGCTGCTCTTGACCTCAATCAGCTTGGATTGCAGGCCGAGCTGGCGGATTTTGTTGCGTGCCCAATCGACGTTAACGGTATCGGCCTGCACGGCAAAACTGTGGCGGTTCAGGCCCTGGTTGATGGTCGCGCGCCAAACTGGGGTCTTGGCCAGCGCCTTGCCTTCCAGCGGCGCCATCAGGCTGGGCGGCGCGTCTTTGCGCACTATCACGCCCAGCCCGGCGGTGAAGATCGGCAGCGAGAAACTCACCTGTTCACGGCGCTTGAGGGTTTCCACCACCGAACTGCAAACGATGTCGACACGCCCCTCGCTGACGGCATTGAGCATGTCGGCCACCGTCAGTGGCTGATAGCGCAGTTGCAGATCAGGCAGCGCCAGTTGCTGTTTGAGCCGCTCGCCGACCTGCCGACACAGGTCAATCGCGTAACCCTGGGCTTTGATGCTGTCGCCATCGGAGAAGGGCGCATCGCCTGGAACAAAACCCAGGGTGAAGCTATTGCTGCTGCGGATGCGCTGCAGCGTGTCGGCGTGCCCGGCCAGCGGGAGCAGGCTGCTGAGCAGCAGCAAGGTGGCCGCCGCGCGGGTTAAGAAAGCTGCGTGCATGCGGTTGCTCCTCACGGTTTATTCGGGCTGTCGAGTGCGCTGACAAAGCGCTTGGCGATGCTGCCGAACAGCAAGTAACCAAAGGCCATCACCAGGGTCGCGCCAAACACCGCTTCCAGGCCCGAGGCGTACAGGGCGTACAGGCAATAGAACAGTCCCACCAGCATGATCAGGCTATTGCGGCGGAAGATGGCCATGGTTACCTCGGCCTTGTACATGATCACCAGCAAGGCTGAGAGCGAGGTGATGTAGGGAATCAGGTTGGTGACGGCGGCCAGATTGATCAGCTTGTTGAACTGCGCGCTGGCGTTTGGCGAGATGGTCGAGAGGGCCACCAGGGTTTGCATCACGCCGCAAAACAGCAGCCCAAGCAGCGGTGCGTTACGCGCCGATAGCCGCGAAAACAGCTTGGGGAACAGGCCTTGGTCGGCGGTGACCTTGGCGGTTTGCGCCAGGGTGAACTGCCAGCCGAGCAAGGAGCCGACGCAGGCCATGACCGCCAGCGCCATGATGATATTGCCGATGCCGTCATTGAACATCCGCGCGTAAACAAAGGCGAAGGGCGCGCTGGAGTTGGCCAGTTCGGCGTTCGGCACTATGCCTTGAATCACAGTGGTCGACAGCACATAGACCACCGCCGCGCCGAGGGTGCCAAACAGGCAGGCCAGCGGCACGTTGCGCTTGGGATTGTCCACCGCGTCGAAGTTTTGCGCCGCCGACTCCATGCCCAGAAAAGCCCAGAGGGTTAGCGGAATGCTCTGCGCAATGGCATCACTGACCTGCAGGTTGGCCGGGTTCCAGGCTTGGGCAAAGACGGCCCGGTCAAACCAGAACCAGCCAATCACGCTTAAGCCCGCCACCGGAATGATGACCCCCCAGACGGTGATGGAGCCGAGTTTGCCGGTAATGCTCGGGCCGCCGAAGTTGGCCAGGGTGGTCAGCCAGATCAACCCGGCGGTGCCGATAAATAGCGGAATGGCGCCGCTGCCCAGCCAGGGAAAAAACGGGGTCAGATAACCCACGGCGGAGATGCCAATGGCAACGTTGCCGATCACCAGGGAAAGAAAGTACAGGTACGAGCAGAGAAAAAACGCCGACTTGCCATGGGCTTCTTCGGTGTAAGCCGACATGCCGCCCGCGCGTGGGCAATAGATGCCGCACTGGGCAAAGCTGTAGGCAATCGCCATGGAACCGATGGCGGTGACTATCCAGGACAACAAGGAAACGGCGCCGATTTGCGCCATGCTCGAGGGCAGCATGATGATGCCCGAGCCCATCATATTTACCGCGACCAGGGTGGTCAGGCCGACCAAACTCATCTTCTTGTTGCTGTCAGCCATGGCGGTGTCCTGAGTCGGGGGGATGTCGATTGTAGGGTGGGCTTTAGCCCACCAACCGCCCTCGTCGAGCGGCGGCGGGCTGACGCCCTGCGCGTGGAGCCTTAGCTGTGATTAGCGGTAGCTAATGCCGGGTTGCGCCGTGCTGATGCGGGTGCCAGCAGTGCCCTGGACTATGGCTTCGATGTCGGCCAGTGAGCCGATCACCGCGACCTTGCCGGTGTTGCGGGCGAACTCGCAGGCGGCCTGGACTTTCGGACCCATGGAGCCTGCGGCGAAGCCGAGTTTGTCCAGCTCATCGGGGTGGGCGCAGTGCACGGATTTTTGCGTTGGCTGGCCCCAGTCGATAAACACCGCGTTGACGTCGGTGGCAATAATCAACAGGTCGGCCTCCAGTTGTTCGGCCAGCAGCGCGGTGCAGAGGTCTTTGTCGATCACCGCTTCGACGCCCTGCAATTTGCCGTCTTTATACATGGTCGGAATGCCGCCGCCGCCGGCGCAAATCACCACGGTGCCTTTGTCCAGCAACCACTTGATCGGGCGGATTTCAAATATCTGTTTCGGTCTTGGGCTGGCGACCACGCGGCGGAACTTGTCGCCATCGGCGGCGATGCTCCAGCCTTTTTCGCTGGCCAAACGGTCGGCGTCTGCCTTGCTGTACACCGGGCCAATCGGCTTGCTTGGCTTCAGGAAAGCCGGGTCGGCCGGGTCGACTTCTACCTGGGTCAGCAGGGTGGCGAACGGCACTTCAAACGGCAGCAGGTTGCCCAGCTCCTGTTCGATCATGTAACCGATCATGCCTTCGGTTTCGGCGCCGAGCACATCCAGCGGATAGGCATTGACCGAGGTGTAGGCGGCGGCTTGCAGGGCCAACAGGCCGACTTGCGGGCCATTGCCATGGGCGATCACCATCTGGTTTCCGGGGGTGATTTTGGCGATCTGCTCGGTGGCGATGCGCACATTCAGGCGTTGGTTTTCAGCGGTCATGGGTTCGCCACGACGCAACAGAGCGTTGCCACCAAGGGCGACGACGATACGCATATTCAGTGCTCCTTAAAGGCTAGTAGGTTGGGCTGCGTGTAGCTAGTAGGGTGAGCTTTAGCCCACCGGCTAGCGGGTCATGGAGGGTTCAGACCATGCCAGCGCAGCGCAACCCTGTGGTGGGCTGAAGCCCACCCTACAGAGCGGCGTCATTAAAGGTCGGCGAGGGTCGAAACCAGAATTGCCTTGATGGTGTGCATGCGGTTTTCCGCCTGCTCGAAGGCGATGTTGGCCGGTGACTCAAATACCTCTTCGGTCACTTCGACACCGTTGGCCAGGTGCGGATAACGCGCGGCGATGTCTTTGCCGACCTTGGTGTCGCTGTTGTGAAAGGCCGGCAGGCAGTGCATGAATTTCACCCGCGGATTGCCGGCGGCTTTCATCATTTGCGCGTTGACTTGATACGGCAGCAACTGGGCAATGCGTTCGTCCCAGGCGGCAGCCGGCTCACCCATGGAGACCCAAATGTCGGTGTGGATAAAGTCGACGCCTTTAACCGCGTCCTCGGGGCTCTCGGTGAGGGTGATGCGCGCGCCACTTTCTTCGGCGAAGCCACGGCACTGGGCAATAAACTCCTCGGTCGGCCACAAGGCTTTTGGCGCGCCGATACGCACGTCCATGCCGAGCTTGGCGCCGATCATCAGCAGCGAATTACCCATGTTGTAACGGGCATCGCCCAGGTAGGCGTAGCTGATGTCATGCAGGGGTTTGTCGCTGTGCTCACGCATGGTCAGCACGTCGGCAATCATCTGGGTCGGGTGAAACTCGGCGGTCAGGCCGTTGAACACCGGCACGCCGGCGTATTTGGCCAGCTCCTCGACTATCTCCTGGCCAAAGCCCCGGTACTCGATGGCGTCGAACATGCGACCGAGCACGCGGGCGGTGTCTTTCATGCTTTCTTTGTGGCCGATTTGCGAGGAATTCGGGTCGATATAGGTAACGTTGGCGCCTTGGTCATAGGCCGCCACCTCGAAGGCGCAACGGGTGCGGGTCGAGGTTTTTTCAAAGATCAGCGCGATGTTTTTGCCTTTCAGGTGTTGCTGCTCGGTGCCGGTGTATTTGGCCCGTTTGAGGTCGCGGGACAGATCCAGCAAAAACTTCAGCTCACGGGTGCTGTGGTGCATCAGGCTGAGCAGGTTACGGTTGTGCATATTGAAAGCCATGATGGATTTCCTCTTGAGAAATTAAAGTCTTAGCGCCGGCACTGCATAAGCTTCGGCGTGATCGGCGGCCCGGATAAGGGCCGCCGCGGGTTACTTAGTAGTCGATCGGGTCGCGGATGATTGGGCAGGTCATGCAATGGCCGCCGCCACGGCCACGGCCGAGTTCGCCGGCACTGATGGTGATGACTTCCACTCCGGCCTTGCGCAGCAGGGTGTTGGTGTAGGTGTTGCGGTCGTAACCGACCACCACGCCAGGGGACAGGCAGACCACGTTGTTGCCGTCGTCCCACTGCTCGCGCTCGGCTTCATAGCTGTCGCCGCCGGTTTGCACCACGCGCAGCTTCTTCAGGTTCAGCGATTCGGCCACCACGTCGAGGAAGGGTTTTGGCTCGCGGCGGATGTCCATGCCACCGGGGCGGCTTTCATCCGGGCGGATGCTGAAGGCGACAATCTGGCTGACCACCGATGGGAAGATGGTCACCAGGTCGCGGTCGCAGAAGCTGAACACGGTGTCCAGGTGCATGGCGGCGCGGGACTTGGGTAGACCAGCAACTATTACCCGTTGCACGGCGCCGGCTTTGAACAAGGATTGCGCCAGCTGGCCGATGGCCTGGTGCGAGGTGCGCTCGCCCATGCCGATCAGTACCACGCCGTTGCCGATTGGCATCACGTCGCCACCTTCCAGAGTGGCGGCGCCGTGGTCCAGATCCGGGTCGCCGTACCAGACCTGGAAGTCGGCGTTGACGAAGTCCGGGTGGAATTTGTAGATCGCCGTCATCAACAGGGTTTCTTGGCGACGCGCCGGCCAGTACATCGGGCTGAGCACCACGCCGCCGTAGATCCAGCAGCTGTTGTCACGGGTGAACTGGGTGTTCGGCAGCGGCGGCAGGATAAAGCTGGATTCGCCGAGGAAGGCGCTGAACATCTTGGCGATCTCACTGCCACCGCTGGCGCTGAGGTCGGCGTTGGACACGCCACCAATCAGGTATTCGGCCAGCTTGCGCGGCTCCTGGCCTTCCAGCCAGCTGCGCAGCTCGTGATGCAGACCGACACCTACCTGATTGACCGAAGTCTTGCGATCCAGAATCCACTTCAGGGCTTCAGGGATCTGCACCACGTCGGTGAGCAGGTTGTGCATCTCGACCACTTCAATGTTGCGGTCGCGCATTTTGGTGACGAAGTCGAAGTGGTCACGCTTGGCCTGGTTGACCCAGATGACGTCGTCGAACAGCAGTTCATCGCAGTTATTCGGCGTCAGACGCAGATGGGCGAGGCCGGGCGAGCAGACCATCACTTTATGCAGCTTTCCGGCTTCGGAATGGACGCCGAGTTTCTGTTTGGACATTGTCGAACTCCTTCTCTTAAAGACTCAGGAAACCAGCGTAGAGACCGTAGGCGGCGACGCCGGCACCGATCAGAACGCCCAGGAAAATCAGTTTTTCCACCCCGGTAAACACTTGCTGTCCCAGCTCGCGTTTGGCCTTGGCGAACAGGATGGCGCCTGGGGCATAGAGCAGTGCCGACAGCAGCAGGTACTGCACACCCGCCGCATACACCAGCCAGACTGCGTAAACGCTGGAAATCAGGGCAATCAGCAGGTCTTTGTTGCGTTGACCGGCATCGTTCTCATAGGTTTCACCGCGCACGGCCAGCAGCAGGGCATAGGCGCTGGACCAGAAGTACGGCACCAGGATCATCGAGGTGGCCAGGTACAGCAGCTTCAGGTAAGTGGCATCGTTGAACAGGGTGATGATCAGGAACAGCTGGATCAGGCCGTTGGACAGCCACAGCGCATTGACCGGCACCTTGTTGACGTTTTCCTTGCGCAGGAACTCCGGCATGGTGTGGTCGCTGGCGCTGGCAAAGAGGATTTCGGCGCACAGCAGGGTCCAGGACAGCAGGGCGCCGGCCAGGGAAACGATCAGACCGATGCTGATCAGCATGGCGCCCCAGGGGCCGACTACATGCTCCAGTACGGCCGCCATCGAAGGGTTCTTCAGACCGGCCAGCTGGGCCTGGGCGAGGATGCCCTGGGACAGCAGGTTGACCAGCACCAACAGCAGCAGCACGCCGATAAAGCCGGCCACCGTAGCCTTGCCTACATCGGAACGTTTTGCCGCGCGGGCAGAGAAGATGCTTGCACCTTCGATGCCGATAAATACCCAGACGGTGACCAGCATCATGTTGCGCGCCTGGTCCATCACGCTGCCCAATTCGGGGTTGCTGGCGCCCCAGAAGTCGGCGGTATAGACATCCATCTTGAAGGCGATGGCGGCCAGCACGATAAACAGGGCCAGCGGCACCATCTTGGCGATGGTGGTCACGGTGTTGATAAAGGCGGCTTCATGGATGCCACGCAGCACCAGAAAGTGCAGCAACCACAGCACCACCGAGGCGCCGATGATGGCGGCCAGGGTGTTGCCCTCACCGAACACCGGGAAGAAGTAACCGAGCGTGGAGAACAGCAGGACCATGTAACTGACGTTGCCGATCCAGGCGCTGATCCAGTAGCCCCAGGCCGAGGAGAAGCCCATGTAGTCGCCAAAACCGGCTTTGGCGTAGACGTACACGCCGCCGTCCAGCTGCGGTTTACGGTTGGCCAGGGTCTGGAACACAAAGGCCAAGGTCAGCATGCCGACCCCGGTGATCAGCCAGCCGATCAGAGTGGCTCCGGCACTGGCGCTGGCGGCGATATTTTGCGGCAAGGAGAAGATCCCGCCACCGACCATCGAGCCAACCACCAGGGCAATCAGCGCCCCCAGTTTGAGTTTTTGCGTCGAGTCCGTCATGGCGAGTCTCCTTTGATCATATAGTCAGGTAACAGTAGGCTCTCGAACCCCGTGGGCCTTCTTGATTTAGGTCAACTCACGGTTATTGGCTTGCGTTTGTAGGGGTTACAGAATGGTTTAGCGGCGTACTGTTGCCGTAGGGTGACAGCGCCAGCACTCCGTTTAAAAAGTAGCGGGTAAATGCGTGATAGCAAGCGTTGGGGGCGCCAGGCGAATCCTTTGGTTGCTAGCGCGCATGCACGTTTGGGGAGAGATAAAAGCTATACGTTTGCTCGCGGCTGCGGCTCGTTTTTAACCTCCCCAGTCAAGCACTACTGAAGCCGGCTCTGCTGGAGTGTCGCGCCATGGCATTGCAACGCATAGCGGGAGCAGAGCCCAAAAAGGGTGCAGGAGATCGAAGAGGCGTGATGATGCTTACAGGTTTTGGTTGCGTTCTTACAGGCGTGGGAGGCTGTCGTTGGGCCGCGCTTGAGTTTTAGCTGTTGCAAATGCGCATTGTTCAAGGGCCGGAGCTTGGATGCTATGGGCTCCGCAGCGTGACGAGGTAGTCACTTCCTTGTAAACTATGCGGTCGGGCACGTGGCGTATTTTTAGTGCTGTGCGGCTATTGCTCGATCGGTAGTAAATGGAAAGTCGCGGTGCAATCAGTCAAACGTAGTTGCGGCGAGTGATTCTGCTGTAGGTTGCAATTGTTTAATGGATATTGTATGCGCAAGAATATTTTTCAGTCCGACTTAATACAGGTTGGCTGGGCTTATAAAGTATTTATGTGTTTTTAAATATATTGGCTAAGTAGTGTCGGAGTATTTTAGTGAGTGTCGATAGTGCTTTCACTGCAGGGGATATAGTTGCTCAGGATGGCGCTCTGAGTAGTCAGACTCTGTTTTTGTCGCCGGTTCAGGGCGAGGCTAAGCAGCCGTTAGTGGCTGTGTTGTTGTGCACCTACAATGGCGAAAAGTTTTTAGCTGAACAGTTAGAGTCGATTGAACGGCAAACCCACAGCAATTGGATCCTGACTGTTTCCGATGATGGCTCAAGTGATGCAACTCACGCCCTGCTCGATGCCTGCAAAACGCGCTTAAGGGAAAGTCGTTGTGTTATTGAGCGCGGTCCAGCCAAGGGTTTTTCGGCGAATTTTTTGTCGCTTACTTGTCGGGCGAATATTCAGGCCGATTTCTATGCCTGGTCCGACCAAGATGACGTTTGGTATGACGATAAGTTGCAGCGTGCCATTGAGCGCCTTAAGCATGTGCCCGCCCATGTACCGGCGCTCTATTGTGGCCGCACTGAGCTGACCCATGAACGCGGTGAGCATATGGGCTATTCGCCGCTGTTCGCTCGTGCGCCGAGTTTTGCCAATGCCTTGGTGCAGAGCATTGGTGGCGGCAATACCATGGTGCTCAATCATGCCGCGGTATTATTGCTGCGTGAGGCGGGCGCTGATATTAAAATTGTTTCCCATGACTGGTGGACATATTTGTTAGTTACCGGCTGTGGCGGTGTGGTTGTTTATGATTCTGAACCGGCAATTTTTTACCGCCAGCATGATGGCAATTTAATTGGCGGCAATGCCAATTGGGCGGCGCGTCTAGCCAGACTGCGGATGGTTTTTCAAGGTCGTTTCAGGGAGTGGAACGAACTCAATATTGTCGCTTTGCAGTCGGTACAGTCGCGGCTTACCCCTCAAAGCAATGAGATTTTTATGCGCTTTTCAACAGCGCGTAATAAAAAATTATTAGCGCGCTTTATTGAATTAAAGCGTTCTGGTGTTTATCGGCAAACCCTGCTGGGTAACTTGGGTTTGGTTTTGGCCGCTTTTTTGAAAGGAATTTAGATTTATGAGTATTTTGGTTACCGGCGGTGCTGGCTTTATCGGTGCGAACTTTGTATTGGATTGGCTGGCTCAGTCGGATGAGTTGGTAATCAATCTGGACAAACTGACCTATGCCGGAAACCTGGAAAACCTCAGCAGTCTTGACGGCGATCGGCGGCATGTTTTCGTCCATGGCGATATCGGTGATTCAGCGTTGATCGAGCGCTTGCTGGCCGAATATCAGCCGCGCGCGATTCTCAATTTTGCCGCCGAGTCGCATGTCGATCGCTCGATCCACGGGCCGGAAGATTTTATCGAAACCAATATAGTCGGCACTTTCCGCATGCTGGAGGCGGTGCGCACTTATTGGAAGGCGCTCGGGCCTGCGGCACAGCAAGCTTTCCGCTTTTTGCATGTATCCACCGATGAGGTCTATGGCTCGCTGGCCAAAGACGAGCCGGCGTTCAGCGAAACTCATCAGTACGAGCCCAACAGCCCTTATTCGGCCAGCAAGGCCGCCAGCGATCACCTGGTGCGGGCTTACCATCACACCTATGGCCTGCCGGTACTGACCACCAATTGCTCGAACAACTATGGCCCACATCATTTCCCGGAAAAACTCATTCCGCTGATGATCGTCAATGCGTTAGCGGGCAAGGACTTGCCGGTGTACGGCGATGGCCAGCAGATTCGCGACTGGCTGTATGTAAAAGACCACTGCAGTGCGATTCGCCGGGTGCTGGAAGCCGGTGCGTTGGGCGAGACCTATAACGTCGGCGGCTGGAACGAAAAGCCCAACCTGGAGATCGTCCACACCGTGTGCGCCTTGCTGGATGAGTTGCGCCCGCGTGCCGATGGTCAACCCTATCAGCAGCAAATCGCCTATGTCACCGACCGCCCCGGCCATGACCGCCGCTATGCGATCGATGCGCGCAAGCTTGAGCGCGAACTGGGCTGGAAGCCGGCGGAAACGTTCGAAACCGGCATTCGCAAAACCGTGCAGTGGTATCTGGATAACCAAGACTGGGTCAGCAATATCCAGTCCGGTAGTTACCGCGACTGGGTGGAGAAAAACTACGCCGGCCGCACTGCATGAAAATCCTGCTGTTGGGCAAAAATGGTCAGGTTGGCTGGGAGTTGCAGCGCAGCTTGGCACCGCTGGGCGAGTTGTTGGCGCTGGACTCCCAAAGCACGGCTTACTGTGGTGATCTAAATGACCTGCAGGGTATCGCCGCGACCATTCGCAGCTTTGCCCCGAACGTGATCGTTAATGCGGCCGCTTATACAGCTGTCGACAAGGCCGAAAGCGAATCCGAGCAGGCACAACGGATCAATGCCGAAGCCGTCGCTGTACTGGCGCAGGAGGCGCATAAACTCGGAGCCTGGTTGGTGCATTACTCCACTGACTATGTGTTTGACGGCAGCGGCGCAACAGCTTGGCAGGAAACTGCAGCGGTCGGCCCCTTGAGCGTCTATGGCGCCAGCAAGCTAGCCGGCGAGCAGGTGATTCAGGCTTCTGGCTGCAAACACCTGATTTTTCGCACCAGCTGGGCGTATGCCGCGCGCGGCAATAATTTCGCCAAGACCATACTGCGCCTGGCCCAAGAGCGCGACAGCCTGAATGTGATCGCGGATCAGTTTGGCGCACCAACCGGGGCGGAGTTGCTCGCCGATGTCACTGCCCATGCACTGCGCAGCGTCCAGCAGCAACCCGAACTTGCCGGGCTCTACCATTTGGCCGCCGCTGGCGAAACAAATTGGTACAGCTATGCCCGCTTTGTTCTCGAACGGGCGGAGGCTGCGGGCATTGTCTTGAAAGTTGCGCCGAGCCAGCTTAGGTCTATAGCGTCCAGCGCTTATCAAACTGCGGCCAAGCGCCCGTTAAACTCGCGACTCAATACTGAAAAACTACAAAATACCTTTGCTCTGCAATTGCCCGACTGGCAAACAGGCGTGGCACGGATGCTCACAGAAATTTTAGAGAAATCAACATGATCAAACGTAAAGGCATCATCCTAGCTGGCGGTTCGGGCACGCGCCTGCACCCGGCCACCCTGGCGATCTCCAAGCAGCTGTTGCCGGTGTACGACAAGCCGATGATCTATTACCCGCTCACCACGCTGATGCTGGCGGGTATTCGCGATATTTTGATTATCTCCACACCACAAGACACGCCACGCTTCGAGCAACTGCTCGGTGATGGCAGCAAGTGGGGCCTGAACCTTAATTACGCCGTGCAAGCATCGCCGGATGGCTTGGCGCAGGCCTTTTTGATTGGTGAAGACTTTATCGGCAACGACCCGTCCGCCTTGGTGTTGGGCGATAACATCTACCACGGTCATCATTTTCAGGAGTTATTGGGCAGTGCCATGACGCGCGAGCAAGGCGCCAGTGTTTTTGCTTATCACGTGCATGACCCCGAGCGTTATGGTGTGGTCGAGTTTGATGGCCAGGGCAAGGCCGTCAGCCTGGAAGAGAAGCCACAACAACCAAAGTCCAGTTATGCCGTTACCGGCCTGTATTTCTACGACCAACAAGTCGTCGACATCGCAAAGAACATCAAACCCTCACCGCGGGGCGAGCTTGAAATTACCGACCTCAATCGGGTCTACCTTGAGCAGGGCAATCTCTCGGTGGAAATCATGGGTCGTGGTTACGCCTGGCTCGACACTGGTACCCATGAGTCATTACTCGAAGCCAGTCAGTTCATCGCTACTCTGGAAAATCGCCAAGGCTTGAAAGTCGCCTGCCCGGAAGAGATCGCCTTTCGCCATAAGTGGATCAGTGCCGAGCAGCTGGAACAACTGGCCGCGCCGCTGGCGAAAAACGGTTACGGCCAATACCTCAAACGCATCCTTGTGGAGACTGTTTACTGATGATCGCCACGCGCCTGGCTATTCCCGATGTAGTGCTGCTCGAACCGAAAGTATTCGGCGATGTGCGAGGGTTCTTTTACGAGAGTTTCAATCAGCAGAGTTTCGAGGCTGCCATCGGTCGTCACGTGAATTTCGTGCAGGATAATCACTCGCGTTCAGCGCAAGGAGTGTTACGGGGTCTGCACTATCAGTTGCAGCAACCGCAAGGAAAGTTGGTTCGTGTGGTTGTTGGTGAAGTATTCGATGTGGCGGTGGATTTGAGAAAATCCTCGTCTACTTACGGGCAATGGATTGGTGAGTTGCTCAGTGCCGAGAATAAGCGACAACTGTGGGTTCCGGAAGGTTTTGCTCATGGTTTTCTAGTATTATCCGATAGAGCTGAGTTTCTCTATAAGACCACCGACTACTATGCGCCGCAGCATGAGCGTTGCCTGTTGTGGAACGATGAAGAATTAGGTATCGGCTGGCCGCTGACGCGCATTGTCGGCTTACCTCAGTTGTCTGCAAAGGATCAAGTTGGATCGCCTCTTGACATAGCTGAGGCTTATGCGTGAGTTGATATATAGTAGTCTCGATATTTTCTGATGTTTTTATCTGGGGTCTACTCACGTATTGGTAGTTAATTTCTTAAGCGAGCTTGTAATTGTTGTCAAAACTACCTTTCCGATGGGGTTAAGCAGGAGTTCAGAGGGGTTCTGGTAAATATTTTTTGTTTCTGGTGAAATGTTTTACCTAGTTATCCTCGTGATCCGATGAAGTAGATAGCCTTTGTCGACGTTGAGCACACTAACAAGCGCAAGCAAGCTCGTGCGCTTCCTGATTGAGCTGGATCCGGTTGGAAAGACTTGATCAGGTTGACTGAGTCATATTTTTGCGGTCTGGCGCAAAACATCTCTCGGCAGATGGCGGTGTTTTTATTTTTGAACTTATTGGTGGTGCGAAAAAATCTGATTACAGTAGATGTGCGTCTGGGGTCTAGGGAATATACCCGACGAAACACTTCTTAAGGAGCAAAAACAAGAGCTTGAAATTGAAAATGTAGTTGGTCCGAGTTTCGATTGGGTCACTGTTTTTTGAGCCGTTGGCAAATAAAACAGAAGATCGTGGGCTAGTCTAGATGCTCTTAATTTTAAATATTTATAATTGATCTGTGGAGGAGTTAAGGTAATGGCTATTCAGTTGTTTGTTCCGAAGTTTCGCATTGACGAGTGCATCGCTGAAATCCGAGAGTGCTTGGAAAAAGGTTGGACGGGGCTTGGGTTTAAGACGGCAGCGATGGAGGATGCATGGAAAGAATATACGGGACTGCCCTATGCACACTTTCTAAGTTCAAATACTGTTGGCCTGCATTTGGCTTTTGAGTTATTTAAGACAAAATATGGTTGGGCGGATGATGATGAGGTGATTACAACGCCGCTGACATTTATTTCTACCAATCATGCTATTCTTTATGCGGGTCTGAAGCCAGTTTTTGCTGATGTGGATGAGTTTCTTTGTTTAGATCCAAAGAGTGTTGAAAAGCAAATCACCCCGAAGACCAAGGCGCTAATTTTCGTTGGTATTGGTGGCAATACGGGTCAGTACGAAAAAATCGTAGAGTTGTGTCGCAAGCACGGTATCAAGCTTGTTCTTGATGCTGCGCATATGGCGGGTACACGGCTAAATGGCAAGCACGTGGGTCAAGAAGCGGACGTCGTGGTATACAGCTTTCAGGCAGTCAAAAACCTTCCTACTGCTGATTCTGGGATGATTTGCTATAAAGAAAAGGAAGACGATGAACGTGTTCGCAAGCTTACTTGGTTAGGCATCAATAAAGACACTTATGCTCGTACAGCGGCCCAAGGAGCATATAAGTGGATGTATGATGTAGAAGAAGTTGGCTATAAGTACCATGGGAACTCTATTATGGCTGGTATGGGACTTGTTTCTCTCAAGTACTTGGACCAAGATAATGCTTATCGTCGACAGCTTGCTACGTGGTACCGAGAGAATTTTATCGGGCAGGACCATGTTAAAATTGTCCCAGTGGCTTCGGGATGTGAATCATCAACTCACCTTCTTCAGTTGCGTGTGCAAAACCGTGACTCGTTGATGCTTGCGCTAAATGAGCACCAAATATACCCCGGTGTACATTATCGTGACAATACAGAATATCGCATGTATGCGTATGCTCAAGGATCTTGCCCGAACTCTGCAAAAGCTAGCCAAGAAATTCTTTCCTTGCCAATGCATATGGGTTTGACAAAGGCGGATATTGATTTGGTTTCAGGACTAATTATTCGTTACGCAAAATGAAACGATTTATTGCCCCGTTTTCCGGTGAAATAGTTTGCCTGCGATTAATTGAAGAATCTGATCTAGAGAAAACGTTATCTTGGCGAAACAGAGATGATGCTCGGGTCTGGTTTAAAACCTCTAGTCGGCTTGCTCTTGAACAGCATCAGGCATGGTTTAATCACTATTTGAATAAAATGGATGATTTTCTATTTATTGTAGAAGCAGGCGGGAAATCAGTTGGCCAGGCGTCTGTCTATGACATTCAGTGGGATTCTGGATTTGCTGAGGTCGGTCGTTTTCTTGTGGCGCCGGAGAGCGCGGGAAAAGGATATATCGATCAGGCGTGCGCAGCGCTGATTCAACTGTGCACTGTTACGCTTGGTCTTAGATATATTTTCCTGGAGGTCATTGATACGAATCATCGGGCTATACGAATTTATCAGAAAAATGGGTTTGTAGAAGAGAATCGTTATGACGGGTTGCTACGTATGAGCATTACCTTAGAGGTGATTGAAAATATATGATGTTAAAAGATAAGTTGTTCACAGATAGCCTGCGGTCGTTAAAAGTATGGCGGGTATGGCTGTTTCTTGGCGTGCAGGACATAAAGGCAAGATTCCGGAGGTCGTTCATCGGTCCTTTATGGATACTTATTAATATGGCTTTCTTTATCGGTGGTGCTGGCGTTGTATATGGGTTGATGTTTGGCCAGCCGATGAATGATTTTTTACCGTTTCTGACGGCAGGCTTCGTTATTTGGGGGTTTATTGTTTCGTCGCTGACGGAGTCCGGACTAACATTTGCAAATGCAGAAGGGTATATAAAACAGTTTTCATACCCAAAGCAGATCTATTTAATAAGGTCTTTGGTGGTTTACACGATACTTTTACTTGTTGGGCTTTTTGCACTTATTCCTTTGCAGTTTTTATTTCATGCGTTTTCCGTTGTGGGTTGGATTTTTGCGATTCCTGGTGTTCTAATTTTGCTGTTGGCTGCGCAAGGGCATATTGTTGTTTGTGCATATTTAGGTACTCGTTTTCGTGATCTTCCCCACGCGCTGGGTGGCGTGCTTCAGGTGCTTTTCTTTGTAACACCGATTATGTTTCCTGTTAGTATTTTGAAGGACAGAGGCTTGGATTTTGTCTACCAATACAATCCATTGTATTATCTGATTGATGTTGTTCGCCACCCTATACTCACTGGAGAGTTTGCTTCGCAAGATAGCTATGTGTGTGCGGGGTTGTATGTGTTTGTGGTGTGGGTGGTCGCTGTTATAGTGGCGAAAAAATTAGATTCGCGCTTGGTGTTCTTGCTATGAAAAACATTTCTTTGCATCTTGAAAATGTTGGGGTGACTTTTGAGGGGAAATGTAATTCTCAAGAGGGGCTCAAAGGTTGGCTTGCAAATAAGGTTTCTGGCCGGGCGGGGTCTCCAGCAACCTACAAGGTTGATGCGCTTAAAAAGATCAATCTGGAGATCAGCCATGGAGAGCGTGTCGGATTAATCGGTCTAAACGGTGCAGGTAAGAGTACTCTGCTTAAAGTGATGGCCGGCATCTATCCGCCTACGTCTGGTGCATGCACTTCGCTAGGACATGTTTGTCCTATGTTTGAGTTTGCGACTGGCTTTGAAATGAGTCAGTCTGGCTGGGATAATATTCGTATCCGTGGGCTGCTACTCGGTATGACTCCTGACGAAATTGAAGCAAAGTTGCCTGAGATCGCCGAATTTACTGAGTTGGGTGAGTTTTTAGATTATCCAGTGCGCACCTATTCCTCGGGGATGTTTATTCGTTTGGCTTTTGCAGTTTCAACCAGCATTAATCCGGAAATATTATTGATTGATGAAGTTATGGGGGCTGGCGATATAAAGTTTGCCGAAAAAGCCAAGCGCCGAATGTTTGAATTCATGGATCAAGGAAAAATACTGGTGTTTTCCTCTCATAATTTTGATCTTCTTAAAAGTTTTTGCGAGAGAACTATTTGGCTGGAAAAAGGAGAGGTTGTGGAAGATGGTCCAACCGCTACGGTTGTGGCAAGTTATGTCGATTCGCAATGAGTTTGTTGGTCCATGGGGATTTTAATAAATTTAACTGATAGCAATGTTGATGGGGGGCGTGGTGCTTGTCTGCTGTGGTAGGTGCGCTCTTACGCGAGAAAAAAGGTGCGTGCTGACACATTTCAGCTGGTAGCGACGCCTGCAGGGGATGCTTATAAAGCCAATTTTCCCGAAAGTGTTGATATCAAAAGATATTCAGGCTGGCTGAAAGTGTTTGGTGGGCTCCGTCAACTGGTAGCGTATCAAGTCCAAAAAATAAGTCATTCATAGCGAGCGCTCACCATAGATGGTTGGGTCATTGATGTTTCTAGTTTAACTGCAAAAAGGGTACTGATCGTACAATTAGTCTTCGTCGGGACCAAGAAATACTATGCGCGGGCACAACGAGTCGTTAGATCTAGTCTTGGTCAGGCTGTCGGACAACCGGCGCCAGATAATGCAGTGTGACAGAATAGTGCCTTTTTAAATATTGTATCTCCGGGGCAATATGCTATTAGGTTGATTATTGGTGTAGGTAAAATTTCTACCCTTTGCGATCCTAATATTCTCCTCGTTGTGAACTGAGGATAAACGTGAAGATGATGAAGTCGGTTCGTTCAATCATATCAGCTGTAGTACCAATTATCGGCGACTACCTGCAAGTGTATCCGCAGGTCGAAAAGCTTATTCATGACATATCAAAAGACTACTCTGCTCAGTTCGGCGGGGTCGAGCTCATCTTGGTTTTGCACGGCGATGGTTGGTTACGAGCACTACCTTTCTATTCGCTCATGGCATCGGGAGTAAAAGTTCTCGTTGCCTCAGGCAGTGAGGAGTTGCCTGCGGTGCTGTTTAACCGCGGCGCTCTGGAGGCACAAGGGGATTTTCTTTCATTCGCTTGGCCAGGCGTTGAGTTTTGCTCATGGCTAGGTTGTCTGGAGAGGATGTCGGCTGAGTTGGCAGCAAAGCCAGAAGCAGTTTTCCTTGCGGGCCATCCAGCATTGAACAATATGCGAGATAATCCGCTCCATAGTTGGAAGCGGTGTGACTCCGATGGGATTCCCCCAGGCTATCCCGGAGGTTGGTTGGAGATGATCGATTATGCTCCTATGGCCAGTTCTCTTGTGTCACGTGAGCATTTTATTAGTGTTGGTGGTTTCTCATGTACTCCTCTTCTGCAGCGCGGCTTCTGGTGGGAGTTCACCGTCCGCACAGCACGGACTGAGTCAATAGAACTTGTTGATACCGCGTCTCCAGATGGGCAATGGTCTTGGGGGAACTTTCCGTTTGCAAATGATTTGCCCCTGAGTGGGGATTTAATTGCACGTCGGATTGTTCGACGCACGGGGTTCCCGCTGCAGGTTATGCAAGAGTGTGACTGGGGGGATATAGCTGCTTTTTCCGTAGACTTGCCCACAGCAAATCGTCAGCGCTTGGAGCGACTTCTCTCTGAATGGATGCCAGAGCACGCGGGTATGTTTTCCATTAATTGTATTGACGGAGTAAAAATATCTGTTAGAGAGGGCGCTGCCCCATTAAGAGTTGTTGTACTAGGAGGTCTAAACGAACCAGCACACAGCCAGCTCTGTTTTTTCAATTATTTTGCCTTGCTCGAAGGGCAGGGAGCTCTGACTTGGCGCAGTATCTTGGATACCTCCGCTCATCCGGTGGATCTTGTTAAGGCGGATCTCGTTATTTTCAGTCGTGTTAAGTCAGAGCAGGGCTGTCGATTGATGGACTATTGTAGTGAAAATCAGATTCCGACGGTCTATATGTTGGATGACAACTGGTTTTCGGTGGCCAAGGATTGGCCTGAATATAAAAGTATTTTCGCCCCCGGCGCCCCGCTTTACGAGCTCTTCATGTATTGCTTGGCACGTGCGGATCATGTCCTGACCTACAACAAGGTTATTGCCGAAGACTTGCATCCTCACAGTCGTCGCTTGGAAATATTGCCAACGAATATTGATCTTTCACTTTTCCCAAGTATAACGAGGTTTGATACGCGACGCCTGCGGGTGGGTTATGTGGGCTCACTGCGCAAGGAAGATACGGCATTCATTGCACTGTCCGAACTAGCTAAAGAGCGCGAAGATTTTGATGTTTTTGTTATGAGTGCAACGATTCCGGATGCGTTGAATGATTTACCTCCGCACCGACTAATTTACATACCTTATGTCTTTGGTTATCGCCGTTATGCCCATCTTTTATGTGAGGCGATGCCTGATATATTGTTGGCCCCCTTAGAAAATACGCGTACAGATTCTTCCAAATGCCCGAATAAATACCTAGAGATCACGGCGGCGGGTGCAATAGGTATCTATTCCAATGTCGCACCATATAATCAATTTATAACTAATGAGCAAAATGGCGTGCTGGTTCGCAATGATGTCGCGGCATGGAAGTTTGCAATCCGTTCATTGCTCGATAATCCGTCATATCGAGCCAAGATGTTGGCAAATGCTGAACAGGACGTGCGCTTCCATTTCGATACGCCGGCAGTGCTGCCCATATTCATGGAGTTTCTTTTGCGAGCCGCGGGCATTGAGCCTGTGCGCTTGGAGGAGCCCTTATGAACAGGAATACTTTGCCACGGGTTGCCTTCGTATCACATTCGCCATGGTTCGCGGGAGCTGAGCGGGCACTTATCAATCTTCTGGAGCATCTTCCTCCGGATAAGATCCAGCCCATTGTGTTGTTTCCAGATGCACAGGGGCCCGTGAAAAAAATTGTAAAGGAAAGACTCGGGTTATCTGTATTCGAACTTCCTTATGGGTTTAGTCTTCCCAGCATGGGGCGAACCGGGTTTGAGGCGCGCCTGGAAGATGATATCGCCGCATTTACTAACCTATATCGGGAGTTAGAAATTGATGCTGTGGTCGTCAATACAACAGTGATTTATCCTGCGTCAGCAGCTGCTATTCGTGCAGGGGTACCTTTGCTGATTCACTCACATGGCATCATCTTTCCGCGGTTATTCCCCGGGCTAGACTTGTCAGCTTGGAATAAACTCGATTCATTGCAGTTAAACATCGCGGATAAGGTGCTGGTACCGTCAAAGTGGGTGCTAGCGCAATGCCGACGTACATGCAGTCTTATCAAAACCGATATTGCGATTCTGCCAAATGGTACAGAACTTCCCCAATTGCATGATAATACGAGTGTTAGCGCTCAGTTGCGCGTACCGGAGTTTGCCATGCTGTGTACCCTCGAACCCAATAAAGGTGTGTTTACCTTTCTGGAGGCAGCGGCAAAAGTTCTTGGCCAGCGTCCTGCAAGTGCAACCTTTAATGTATACGGGGACGGAGTGCCAGAATACCGCGAATCACTTGAGAGCTTTATTACGGCGCACAATCTTCAGAACAGTTGTTTCTTGCATTCCAAGCAAGCAGATGTCGAATCAATCTATCGCAGGTGCAGAGCAGTTATTGTCGCGTCAGAGGTCGAATCGTTTTCCTTTGTCGCGATCGAAGCAATGAGTTACGCAAAACCAGTCATTGCAACACGCTGTGGAGGCCCGGAGGACATCGTCAAAGATGGGAAGACCGGTTACCTGATTCCCGTAGCGGATTACGAGTCGTTAGCTGAGCGGATGATTCGCCTGATGGACGATCCATGCCTGGCTGGTCAAATGGGTATGGCGGGACGAGAGCGAGTTAAGTCAGAGTACGACATCAAAGAGGTGGCTCGCGAGTACCTTGCGCATATCTTAGGCATGCTTGAAAAACCGCGAATTTTAGATGTATTGAATCGCAAACGGCTGTTACTGTCCTTATCCACTCTGGATGAGCAGTATGAGCGTTCAAATGAAGCGAGCGCAGCGCGGGATCACTTGGTTTCTGAAAGCTCGATTAATAATAGTCGCACGATTGTTGCCGATGCCGTTAGAGAGCGAATCTTACTAAATTCGCTATGGAAGACCAAAGAGTGCGCGCAGGAGGTTGGCTAGAATGGTGCAACTTCCCAAAAGTCTCGATTTTGAGGATGTAGGATCTGGGGCGAGTAAGCGAATTATTTATATGCACATGCCGAAGGCTGGTGGTACATCAATATGGGAGATGTTGTCCGAAAGTTTCGGGCTCAATCAATCTCGAATTGGTGAGCTGGACTCTCTTACCGACCCCAGAACGCTTTGGTATATCGACCATGTTCAATGGATTATAGAAGCCGCTAATTATGTTAGCGATATACCTTCTGACCTAAAATATTTATAAGGATATTTCCCTGTCATGAGTTTTGTTGGCCGGTTAGAGGGCTTTTTTACATGGCTGCGCCATTCCTATCAAAGAATACTATCGTATTATTTTTTTGGCGGACGCTTCCCCCTGAGCTGTATTATTTGCATGACTGCATTATTTCCAATGATTTGTCGTTCGAACGTTTTATTGAACTACCGCTGATGCGCAATTTAATGACTGGTTTTTTTCCTGATGATAGCTTTTTGAAACTTTATTTTTTTGCTTTCAGGAAGCTTTCGAGGGGGATTGGAAGGCTCTCTGTGTTCGACTCGGATTGCCGCAGCATAAATCAAGGGTGTCAAGGATCAGCAGCTATTCAAAAGAGTATCAACGCTATTTGCAGTGTGAAACAACCCTTCAAAAATTTTGCCGTCTCAATAAAGAAAATATGGATTTATTTTATTTTGCAAAAGAGTTACGAGAACAACAAATCGCTACAGGCGAGAGGAATATATTTTGAAAATTGATCTAGGCTGTGGTGCCAGCAAGCATGAGGGATTCATGGGGGTGGATCGTTTCGCGCTTGATGGCGTGGATATTGTGGCCGATTTGGATGAGCGTTTTCCGATCGATTCAGACTCTGTTGATCTCCTCTACGCCTCACACTCTCTGGAACATGTTCGAGATTTGATGGCAACCATGCGCGAGGTCTATCGGATTTGTAAGCATGGTGCCCAGATTTGTATTGTTGCACCCTATAACGAGCAAAAGCTTAATCTAGCCAACCCCTATCATATCTCTGTATTCAATGAGCATACACCGAGGTTTTGGACCGACTATCCAGATGCCTTTATTGATCCTGACGAATATGCGCACCCACATGCGCCTCATTGGGGGCTTTCTCGGTCGGATCATTCGAATCCTGGACTTGATCTCCGTTTGGTTCGCATGGAGTTTTTCTATTTTCCAGAATATAGGAAGCTCTCTACTGAACAGCAGAGAGCGTTTCGCAGAGAGCGCCTGGATATCTGTGATCAGGTGATGTACCACCTAATTGTGTGGAAAGGAGACGAGTATTCCGCTGGGCGCACTTTTGCGGATCACACAACTACTTTTGAGCCTTTTGAGCCTAAATATGTTAAGCGGCGTAAGGCGCTCGAGAGAGAAGAATTGCATCAGGTCCTAGTTAAAGATCTTGACCAGGCGCGATCACAAGTTATTGAATTGCAGCGCAAAAATTTATTTAAAGACACTTCCAGTAGTCTCCGACGTGTATCTGAGTTAGAAAGGGATCTTGATCGTGCAGAGCGGCAGGTGACCGATATACGCGGCGACAATCATAATTTACGGATGCAACTGACTGGATTGTTCGAGCGAAGCGAGATTTTAAGCGATCAGTTGCATGCTACAAAGACGGTTTGTTCTAAATTACAGGCCGAAACGATAGTCTTTACTGAGGCGGCTTTAAATATTCGCCAAGAATACGAAAATTCAAAGAAAGAAAACCAAGAACTTCGTACGCAAATAGAAAGTGTTGAGCTAATAAGGGTGAAGAATGCCCTGCTAAAAGCGGAGATTGAGGCTTCCAATGGTTTGTTGGCGTGGTACCAGTCGCACGAAGAATTATGGTTTGCAGAGTCTTCTCGGTTGAAAAATGAATTGACGGTGGCGTCTTTATCTAAAGATAATTGGGATGAGAGTAAGAAGATAACCGGTGAAGTGTACGCGCAGATGACAGCGTATCGCTCGTCAAGAATGGCGCGATTAGCTTCTTTCTTTATAAAGGCAAGCACGCTATGGGATTCTGTAGCGCCGCAGTTTTCAGAACTTAAGGCCTATTCGGCCAAGCATTTTTGGCGTTCCTCGCGGGTCTGTTTCGTCTTGGGTGATGACCTTGGCTCCATGCCATATCGTGAATATGCGATCCCATTCAGGATGGACAACCTGAGTAAGGTTTCACTTGCTATTCGCCCTTTGTTACCTACTTCGCAAGGTATAGTTGGTATTGAAATAATTTCTTCAGATCTGCGAGTAGTTGCGCAAGTGTCTTTGCCGCTTTCGGGCATTGATCCTGATAGGCCCACGGACTTCATTATATCTGCACCTCTTACTGATTTAGGCGAATCATGGTCGTTACGTGTTTTTGTCAGGGGGGCGGAAGTGCCTGTTGCCATCTACGAGTTAATTAAATATTCGGTTTTTAGGCGGCGAATTAATTACATGCCTTTTGTTTTTTTACAGTAGATTGGATCGAGGTGGCAAGCTTTGACTAAGCGGGATCTGGATGTACTGTTGGTAATAGAAGGCGAGATTGCCACTACGCATTTAATTGAACGAGTTTTGTTGGCCTGTGAGCCCCATGGGGTGCGCTACCGAAAGCAGTTCCTCTTCGCACTAAAAACACATGACTTTCACTCCAATACAATTCCGCTATTTGTTCGATGTGGTGATCCGGCTCTTGAGTATTGGATTGATCTCTTGCGTCGGGCTAAGCATCCATATATGTATTACATTGACGATAATTTTTGGCGAATTAAAGGTGATTCACCGATTGCGCGTTATTACAGTCATCCGGTTATTCGGCATTCGTTAGAGTTTGCAATAGCTAATGCAAGCAGTGTGCTCACTAATTCTGATGAGCTTTCTGTGTTTCTTGCTTGTTTTAGTAAGCATGTTAAAACTTTGCCAGCATTTTTTGATTTTTCATTAATTGATGGGTGTGTGAGTGAGGGTTCGGAAGAGATACGAATTGGCTTTGCAGGAAGTCCATCAAGAGCGGATGATCTGGATATTATTCGTCCTGTGATTTTTCCGATACTCGAAACGTATAAAAATGTAGTTTTTGAGTTTGCAGGAGTCATGCCTAACGGGATTAGTCAAAGTGGCCGTGTAAGATTTTTCCCTCATACAGGAAGTTACTCAGAGTTTATTCGGTTTCAGGTGGGGCGGAATTGGTCTATTGGCTTGGCACCACTCATTGATAGTGAAGCTAATCGCTGTAAGACAAATAATAAGTATCGTGAATATGGGGCAAGTAAAATTGCTGGCATATACTCAGACTTGCAGCCGTATAAAAGATCGGTGATGCAGGGGGTTACCGGGTTGTTGGTTGAAAACTCAACAGAAGCTTGGTTTTCGGCCATTAGTTGGTTGGTCTCAAATTCGCTTGAGCGTAGTAAGATGGGTGGGGATGCGTATGAAGATGTGAAGATCAAACATTGTGTTGAGCGCGTATCTGGGGTTTGGGCGAGTAGCTTCGATGCGATGGATCGCCATATTCGGGCGCAACCAAATATTCCGTTGCAAACGGTCTCTAGGCGTTTAGATTTAAATAAAGTGCTGCGGAAGTTTGATGCTGTGAAAGTTCAGGTTGCGGCCGCCTATAACATCGGTGGTTTTTCTCTTGTGATGTTAAAGTCATTAAAGCGTATTGTTAGAATAATGCGGGCTTGGATTATTTCAGAGTGAGGTTGTGATGTCGAATAATATTCGGGTTTTAGTTGCCTGTATGCCTAAGTCAGGAAGTACCTATCTTTCAGGTGCAATTGAGGCCCTTCCTGGGGTCATTCGTGCGCACTTGGTTCCTGGTTATGGGCGGCGCGAGCAAGAGCTATGCATTGAGAAATTAACTGATTGTGAGGCTATGATCAGTAATCATGGTTTTGGCTACGTGGCACAGCACCATGTTCGTTACTCTGAGGTGAGCAAATTGTATTTTGAACAGTTTGGAGTGCGCCCTGTAGTGCTAGTTAGAAATATTTTTGATGTGGTTGCAAGTTTGATTGATCACCATTCATTAGAGAGTAGCATTTACCCCGCAGCTTATGCACCAGCTGATATTGCTTGTCGCTCTTTTGACGCGCAGGCAAGATTTATTACCCAGATGGCAATTCCTTGGTACTTCAATTTCTATGCGTCCTGGCAGAGCTGTGAAGATAAAATCATAGTGACTTATGAGGATTTTATTTTGACTCCTGAATTAGTTTTGACGAAAGTTTGTAGCTACCTTGGTTTTAATGCGTCGAATGAAATGATTGTCGATGCTGTTCTGGTTGCAGGTGCTGCGGGGTTACGGAAAAACAAAATTGTGTCAGGCCGAGGAAAGTTGCTGCCTCTGGACTGCGTGAGTGCTATTAAAAAAATGGCATCGCATTATAAAGATATTGACTTTAGCGCAATTGGGATTTACCCAGATGATTTAATTGTTGGCGAGAGTTTAGAGGGTGTCTGAGTTAGTTTCTGCGTCTTGAATCATGGTTGCCATTGTTAAAAATAGAAATCAGATTTAAATTATAAATAATTTTTCCGCAGTGCTCTAGTTTTCTCCTTGGGAGCCTTTACTGATTGAATAAGTACGGTGCTTGAAGCGATAGGTAGGTCCCGGTCGTAGATATAATACAGGTTCTCACTCTGCAAAACCAAAGTGCAGGTAATACGGTGAATTTCCTGAAAAAAGTGTTCGCCAGAAATACCAGAAATAGGATTTTCTCCTGGATCAAGGAGATTCTGTGTGAAGAGATCGCGCTTTTCAGGCTGCCAAATCATCGCCATTCTCCAGTAGTCCGAAGGCGGCCTGCGGTGTTAACTACCGTTTGATTGTTTCCAGCAGTTGATTAATCGCCATATTTAGTTCAGTTAGCTCTGCATTGATCTCGAAGTCGGCGGCGACCGGAGGCTCATAAGGACTGCCAACTCCCGAGAGGTTGGGCAGTTGGCCGGATCTGGCTTTTTTGTAGAGCCCCTTCACATCCCGTTGTTCGCAGACCTCCAGCGACGTGCTGACATAGACCTCGACAAAGCTTTCTTCCCCAATAAGTTCGCGGGCCATTTGCCGCTCCCTTTGGAACGGGGAGATAAATGCCGTCATGACAATAAGACCGGCATCCATCATCAGTTTGGCTACTTCGGCAATGCGGCGGATATTCTCCACGCGGTCGGCGTCGGTGAAGCCGAGGTCTTTGTTGAGGCCTTGGCGAATGTTGTCGCCGTCCAGGATATAAGTGCGATAGCCGCGTGCATGCAGCTCCACTTCCAGAGCGTTAGCCAGCGTCGATTTACCCGAGCCGGAGAGGCCGGTAAACCAGATCACCTTGCCCTTGTGGCCGTTGTGTTTTTCGCGATCTTGGCGGGTCAGGCTGAGTGCTTGGCGGTGCACGTTTTGGGCGCGGCGCAGGCTGTGGTTGAGCATGCCGATGGCGACTGTGGCTTTGCTCTGGCAGTCCACCAAGGTAAAGCTGCCCAGTGCTTTGGATTGAGCGAAGGTGTCAAATGCAATGGCTTTGCTGGTGGCCAGATTGCACAGGCTGATGTCGTTAAGCTCAAGCTTGGTTACGGCTTCATGGGCCAGGCTGTTGATGTCGATGCGGTGTTTGATGCCGGTGAGCGAGGCGGATAAGTACTGTGTGGCCAGCTTTAGTTCGTAGGTGCGGCCAATCAGGCCGGGCTCTTGGCTTAGCCAGATCAGGCTGGCTTCGAATTGGTCGGTGGTTTCCAGCGGCTGGCTTGCCAGGCTGAGAATATCGCCACGGGCGGTATTAAGCGGCTTGTCCAGTATCAGGGTAACGGCGCTGTTTTGTTCGGCTTGCGGCAGGTCGCCGTCGATGTTGATGATCCGCTCAACTCGTGCGGTCTGGCCGGATGCGGTAACCCTTATGTCATCACCGACCTTGAGTTGGCCTTGGGCGATGCTGCCGGATGATTCGCGGCTGCTTGCGTCTGGACTGCGCTGGTCAATCAGGAAGGCCAGTCGCTGTGGTGGCCGTGGTTTTAGCTCGATGGCGTCGAGATGCTCCAGCAGGCTAGGGCCGCAGTACCAAGGAGCATTGATTGAGCGCTGGCTTATGTTGTCGCCCTTTAGGGCCGAGACTGGAATCGCTGTGATGGATTCAAAACCGAGGGTTTTGGCAAAGCTGGCGAATGCTTCTTGGGTGCCAATAAAGGTGTCTTGTGCGTACTCAACTAAATCGAGTTTGTTGATGGCCAGCAGCAGGTGACGTATGCCACTAAGCGAGGCAAGCAGCGCATGTTGGCGTGTCTGGGAGAGGATGCCTTGGCTGGCGTCAACTAACAGTACGGCTACGTCCGAGCCCATCGCGCCGAGGAGTATGCTGTGGGTGCGTGCTTGGTCGTCTGCGACGTCAGTCACCATGAACTTACGCTGGCGGCTGTGAAAAATCTGATGGGGCATGCCCGGGCTGGGCTTGGCGGCGGAGCACTCAGTCGGGCCGGCCGCAACGCTATTGTCGCTTGGCACGACGCGGTTTTTCGATTCTGGCGGCTGGCTGGTGCGCCGCTCTTCCTGCAGTTGCTGCTGAGCGTCACAGAGTAAGCGTGCGATCAGGCTGCTCTTGCCTGCGCCGATGCTGCCGCAGATGATAAGGCGTATGGCTGGGCCGTCGGGTTGCAGGTGGTGAGGAGCTTCTGTGTTGCGCTGCAAAGTCGTCACTGGTAATGGCTGATCATTTTTGCCGTGCATCAGAAATCGCTCCGCCGTTTCTTTTTTTGGCTGTAGGTCTGCCGCTGCCAATAATGCGTCCAGGGCGTTGAGAAAGACAGGCCATGCACTTATCTAGTGCTGCCACTTCGCTTGCCTGGGCTTGATGATAATTGGCTAAAACAAAAAAGGCCCACCGATGAGGTGAGCCTTTTTGTTTGTTTGGTGCCGGCACCAAGAGTCGAACTCGGGACCTACTGATTACAAGTCAGTTGCTCTACCAACTGAGCTATACCGGCATTTGTGGGGCGCAAGTATAGCGATTTGCTTGCCTGAGTAAACCATTTTTTACATTTACGTTATGTGCGCGGGTTTTGCCTGAAAACGTTATGCACAAAACCTGTGGCGCTTGAATGGGGTGGTTAGAGTTTTGTGATGGTTTTCACGTCAATCGGCAAGATGCTGTTTTTATTGGTTTTTTTATTTGATCGAAAAACACACAGGGTGGCGGCGGCCTTTATTTTCAGGGCTTTGCGGCGGTTGTGCAGAATCCATCAACACAGTTATCCACAGATATTGTGGGTAAGTTAATTTCGCTCGGCTAGCAGTAGCAGGTTTCTCGGCGACAGCTGCGGGGCGCAGAAGGTGCCGAGGCGGACTTGGTAACCTTGGGCCTGTAGATACAAGGCGCGGTCGAGCAGTAGCCAGAGTTCCAGCGGGCGGCGAAACAGGCCGCGAACCAGTTCGAGATTGCGCACCTGGGCCAGTCGCTGCCAGCCGAGGGCTTCCAGCGCCGCCCAGTCGCGGGCGGGCGGAGTTGGCAGGTCTTTGAGCGCGGCCAGGTCACGGCAATAGTCGGCGAAGCTTTTGTCCAGCCAGGCGGCGGGCAGGGATGGAGTGGGCAGGTACTGGTCGACCCCGCTTAGCTCGCGTTGCAGGTGATCGAATGCCAGGCGCCGGGCCATCGAGCTGTCGCGTTGGCGGCGCCCGCGGGCGCCGGCGGTGACGGTTTCGCTGAGGGGCAGACCGAGGTCTTCTTTGCTGAGTTGCAGTGCCGAGGCTTGCGCGGATGTGGAGAGCGGTTGATAGCTGTCGGCGCTGATGCGGTTGTAGCAGCAGGGGGCGACAGCCAATTGCTGGCAGCCGGCGCTGCTGGCCAGTTGCAGCAGACGCACATGCAGGTCGCCGCAGGCATGCAGGGCCACTGGAGTGTGTGCGGCGTATAGATGATCCACGGCGTCGTTATCGAATACGTCCTGCAAGCGGTGCTCGGCGTTTAGGCCGGCGCGCTGACTGAGTTGCTGGCCGGCCTCGACCAGTGCCGGGTCATATTCCAGGCAGCTTAACGTGCTGCCGTCTTGGGCCAGCAGGCGGCCGAGATGACCTTTGCCAGCGCACCAGTCGAGCCAGTGTTGTGGGGTTTGCTGGAACTGCAGGCAATCGGCGAAGGCCGCAATCTGTTGCCATTTGCGCCCCGGTACACCGGTGCTCAGCCGTGGGTTTGGCGCCGGGCGCTGCTTGCTGGGCAAGGCGCCGACCGCGCTAAGGGCGATGGCTTGCGTGGCGATTGCGGTGAAGGACGCTGGGGCGGCGAGCAATTCGGGATGGTTATGGGCCGCTTCGGCCTCGGCCAGCGAGCGGCTGCGCAGCCAAACTGCCAACTCGGGGTGTTGGCTTTCCCAAGGCAGTTGCCGCTGGGTGAAGGGCTTGGGGCGCCAGAGGTGTTGATAGGTCAGTAAGAAGCTATCAAGGGTTTGGAAGCGCTCTAGCAGTTGCGCGCCGCTGAGGGTGTTGGGCATATAAACCTTGGTGAGCGAGGGGCGGCGCTGTGCGGGCCCGGGTTAATCCTGATTGCGCTCAGGATTAACCATAAGCATTTGGGCAGTTAGCGCCCTTGGCAGGCGTCGACCCGTAGCCAGCGTTCCAGCAGCTTGAAGCCGCGCACCATCAGATAGGCGATCAGCAGGTAGAACATGCCGGCGGCGAAGAAGATCTCAACCGGCAGATAGGTGCGGGCGATGATGGTCCGTGACATGCCGGTCAGCTCCAGCAAGGTAATGGTGCTGGCCAGGGCGCTGGCCTTGAGCATCAGAATCACTTCGTTGCTGTACGCCGGCAGGCCGATGCGGGTGGCGCGCGGCAGGGTGATGAAAAACAGCGTCTGGGTTTTGGACATGCCCAGGGCGCGCGCGGCCTCCAGCTCGCCGGCGGGGATGGCCTGGATCGCGCCGCGCAGAATCTCGGCAATATAGGCGGCGGTGTGCAGGGTCATGGTGATGGTGGCGCACCAGAACGGGTCGCGCAGAATCGGCCACAGCGGCCCTTGGCGCACCGCATCAAATTGCGCCAGGCCGTAGTAGACCAAGAACAGTTGCACCAGCAGCGGGGTGCCGCGAAAGAAAAACATATAGCCATAGGGCAGGGCGCGGATGTACCAGTGCCGTGAGGCGCGCGCGATGCCTATCGGGATGGCCAGGATCAAGCCGGCCAGTACCGCAATTGCCACCAGCTCTAAGCTCAATACCGCGCCGTCAAACAGGCGCGGCAGGTACTTGATAATAATGTCCCAGTTCATCAGGCGCTCCGTCGGATGCCGCGGCCAGCGCGTTTTTCAAGGAAGTACATGGCGGTCATGGCCAGCACGGTGAGGCTGAGATAAATCAGCGCGGCGATCATGAAGAAGTTGAATGGCTGCTTGCTGACGCTGACGGCGATCTGCGAGCGACGCATGATTTCTTCCAGGCCGATGACGGAGACCAGCGCGGTGTCTTTCATCAAAATCATAAACAGGTTGCCCAGGCCCGGCAGGGCGATGCGCCACATCTGCGGCAGGATGACCCGCCAGAAAATCCGTATTTTCGACAGACCTAGGGCTTGCCCGGCCTCACGTTGGCCGCGCGGAATGGACAGGATGGCGCCACGAAAGACTTCCGTGGCGTAGGCGCCAAAACACAGGCCGAGGGCAATGGTGCCGGCGGCAAACGCGCTGAGGGCCAAGTCGTCGAGACCGAAAATCTCCCCGAAGCTGCGCATCAGGTTGACGGTGCCAAAGTAAATCAGCAGTACCCAGAGCAACTCCGGGATGCCGCGCACTATGGTCGAATAGGTTCCGCCAAGCCATTGCAGCAACTTGTGCGGGGATGTTTTAGCCAGTGCGCCGAGCAAGCCGAGCACCAAGCCCAACGCCAGCGCGGCGAGCGCCAGTTTGATGGTCATCAGAGTGCCAGCGGCGAGCGCTGGGCCGAAGCCGTAGAGATCGAAGGTCATCAGTGGTTACTACGTGGAGCCGGCGCAGCCGTGCGGGCTGCGCCGGTCAGGCATCAATAGATGCTGAACGGGAAGTACTTGGCGTTGATTTTCTGGTAGGTACCGTCAGCAACTATGGCCTTCAGGGCGGTGTTCAGCTTGCCTTGCAGGGGGTCGCCTTTGCGCACTGCGATGCCAATTTTGTCGTTGTCGAAGACCGGCTCGCCTTTGAATTCGAAGCCCTTGCCGGCCTCACTCTTGAGCCATTCCCAGTTGACGAACTTGTCGGCCAGCACACCGTCGACTCGGCCGGAGCTGAGGTCGAGGTAGGCGTTCTCCTGGGTGTCGTAGAGTTTGATTTCAACCACGCCGGTCATGTTGTCTTCCAGCCAGGTGCCGGCGATGGTCGCACGCTGGGCGCCGATGACTTTGCCTTTGAGGCTGGCTTTGTCGACTTTGAAATCGCCGCCTTTTGGCGCAATGAATTGCAGCTTGTTGGTGTAGTAAGCGTCGGTGAAATCGACTGCTTGCTTGCGCTCGTCGGTGATCGACATGGAGGCGACGATAGCGTCGAATTTTTTCGCGTTCAGCGCCGGGATGATGCCGTCCCAATCGGAGGTGACCACTTCGCACTCGGCCTTCATTTGCGCGCACAGGGCCATGGCGATGTCCACATCGAAACCGCCGGGCTTGCCGCTGGCATCGATCAGGTTAAACGGCGGGTAGGCGCCTTCGGTGCCGATTTTGATTTTTTCGGCGGCCATGGCGCTGCTGCCAAATGCCAGAGTAGCGGCAGCGGCGAGCAAGATTTTTTTGTAGTTCTGCATGCGTTGTTGCTCCGTTAGTGATTGCTGGACATGAATTGTTTGCAGCGCGCCGAACTCGGGTTGTTGAATACCTGCTCGGGAGTGCCTTGCTCTTCAACCAGCCCCTGGTGGAGAAACACCACCTCGCTGGAAACTTGCCGGGCAAAGTTCATCTCGTGGGTAACCAGCAACATGGTCCGACCCTCGTCGGCGAGCGCGCGAATAACACTAAGCACTTCTTGGACCATCTCGGGATCGAGGGCCGAAGTCGGCTCATCGAACAGTATCACTTTCGGCTGCATGGCCAGGGTGCGGGCGATGGCGGCGCGTTGTTGTTGGCCGCCGGACAATTGCCCGGGATAGACATGGCGCTTGTCGGCGATGCCGACTTTGGCCAACAAGGCTTCGGCGACTTCGGTGGCCTCGGCGCGGCTTTGCCCCAAAACGCGGCGCGGCGCCTCGATAATATTGTCGAGCACGCTCATGTGCGGCCACAGGTTAAAGCTCTGGAACACGAAGCCGATCTGGCTGCGCATCCGATTGATTTGCTTGTTATCGGCGGCGACCAGATCGCCATTTCGCGACGCTTTGAGCTTGAGCTCTTCGCCGGCCACCAGAATTTGCCCTTGATGGGGATTCTCGAGCAGGTTGATGCAGCGCAAGAAGGTCGATTTGCCGGAGCCGGAAGAGCCGAGAATCGAGATGACATCGCCGTCGCGGGCGGTCAGCGAGATGCCTTTAAGCACCTCAAGGTCGCCGTAGCGCTTGTGCAGGTTGCGAATTTCTAGCGCGGGCGTGGCCTCGGCCATGGGGTGTCCTCTTCTTATTCGGATGCGCTCCGGCTGGCTGTATTGAGCTTCCTTGCGAGGCGTCAAACTAGCATAGCGGTTCTTGACCCGCCAAGCGGCTAGCAGCGCTAAGTGTTGGCCGTGTGGCTGTTTGTCGCATCGTCAAAGCTGGCTGTCGCGCCAAGACAAAATGCCGGCGAAGTTGCCCAGATCAGCCGTGCAAACTTGACGACTGGGCGCGGTAAACCAGACTCACAAAGGGCGCTTGGCTTTGGTTTGGTTCAGGTGTTGCTACGTGCTGTAGGCTCAACACCCTGTGCGGTATGGACGGATAAAAGTAATGCGCTTGCTCGCCGGTGAAATCAGCTGTTACCGCCCTCGGCCCCCGTTGCTGCGCCTGCTGCTGGGCGGGTTAATGTTGGCGAGCCTGCTGTTTAGCCTGGGTGCGAGCGCCGCAATGGCGCGGCCGACGTCGATCAGTGTGACGATGGACGACAACTACCCCCCTTATATCTTTCGTGATGCTAACGGCCAGCTGCAGGGCATTCTGAAAGACAGCTGGGCGCTGTGGTCGCAGCGCACCGGGATTGCCGTCAATCTGCAGGCGATGGATTGGGGTAAGGCCAAGCAGTTGATGGAGAGCGGCCAGGCCGATGTCATCGACACCATCTTTGAAACCGAACCGCGCAAGCTGATTTATAGCTTCTCGGCGCCGTACGCGAGCATTGAGGTGCCGATTCTGTTTCATAAGAGTCTTGGCGGTATTACCGATGCCGACTCCTTGCGTGGCTTTAGCGTGGGCGTCAAAGACGGCGATGCCTGTATCGACACCTTGCAAGCCCACGGGGTTGAGCACCTCAAGCATTATCCAAGCTATGAGTCGATGGTGCTGGCCGCCAGCGAAGGAGAGGCGCTGATTCTGTGCATCGACAAACCGCCGGCAATCTACTTCATCAATAAACTGGGCAAGGCCAGTCAGTTTCGCTTTACCGCACCGCTCTACGTGGGCGCCTTTCACCGGGCGGTACGCAAGGGCGATGAGGCCTTGCTGCAATTGGTGGAAGAGGGGTTCGTCGAGTTACCCGCCGCCGAGCTGCAAGCCATAGAGGAAAAATGGTTGGGCGCCTCGGTGTCAACTGCCGACAATGCGGCGTTGCTGTTGGCGCGCAATGTGGCTTACGTGCTGGCGGTGCTGAGCGTGCTGGCACTGCTGTTGATGATCTGGAACCGCATGTTGCGCCGCCGCGTGGCGGTTAATACCCGCGAATTAAATTCAGCGCTGGCGGCGCTGACGGTTGCCAATCAGCTGATTGAACAGTCGCGCGATCATCTGGCCGCCACCCTGGAGGCCATCCCCGATTTGATGTTTGAACTGGATGCCGACGGGCGCTATTGGGATTACCGCGCTCGGCGCAGCGAACTCCTGGTGGCGCCGCCGGGGCAGTTGCTTGGCCATACCGTGCATGAGGTGATGCCGGCGCCAGCCGCACAGGTGGTGATGGATGCGCTGGCCGCAGCGGCCGAGCACGGCACCTCCCAGGGCGCGCAATTGTGTCTGTCACTCAAGCAGGGTGACTGCTGGTTTGAATTGTCGGTGGCGCGCAAAAATACCAGCCTGCTGGAAGGGCCGCGTTTTATCGTCTTGTCGCGCGACATCACCGAGCGCAAACAGGCAGAGGCCGAGATTGAGCAGCTGGCCTTCTTTGACGCGCTCACTGGGCTGCCGAACCGCCGCTTGCTGCTGGACCGACTGCAGCACGCGCTGACGACCAGTGCCCGCAGCGGCAGCCACGGCGCTTTGCTGTTTATCGACTTGGATAATTTCAAGGTGCTGAATGACTCCAAAGGGCATCTGGTTGGCGACTTGCTGTTGCAGGAGGTGGCGCGGCGGCTGTGCGCCGCAGTGCGTGGCGAAGACAGCGTGGCGCGCCTGGGTGGCGATGAATTTGTGGTGATGCTGCAGGGCTTGGCGAAAGGGGGCGAGAGCGCGGCGGCCCAGGTTGCCCAAGTGGGCAGACAGGTACTGAGCAGCCTCAGTCAGGTCTATGTGCTGGACGGCTATGAGTACCATTGCACTGCGAGCATTGGCGTCAGCCTGTTCAACGGCAAAGCGCAGGATGTCGGCGAGTTGCTTAAATGCGCCGACGCGGCCATGTACTCGGCAAAAAACATGGGCCGTAACTCGTTAGTGTTTTTTGATCCGGCCATGCAGGCCACCCTTGAGGCTCGCGCGCAACTGGCCGGCGAACTGCGCGCCGCGTTGCCGCAAGGGCAATTACAGCTGTACTACCAGGCGCAAATTAATCACGAGGGCGGTGTGGTTGGCGCCGAAACGCTGCTGCGTTGGCAGCATCCGCAACGTGGCATGGTCTCGCCGGCGCAGTTTATTCCGCTGGCCGAAGACAACGGGCTGATTTTGCCGATCGGCCAGTGGGTGCTCGAGCAAGCCTGCGAGCAGCTCAAGCATTGGCAAGATCAGCCCTTGGCCTGCGCCTTGCCAGTGTCGGTGAATGTTAGCGCCCGGCAGTTTCGCCAGACCGACTTTGTCGACTTGGTACGCAGCGCCCTGCACAGCAGCGGGGTCGATCCGGCCAAGCTCAAACTGGAGCTGACCGAGAGCCTGGTGCTCGATAATGTCGAGGAGGTGATCGGCAAGATGCATGCACTCCGGGCCTTGGGGGTGCGCTTCTCGATGGATGACTTCGGCACCGGTTACTCCTCGCTGTCCTATCTCAAGCGTTTACCGCTCGATCAGCTGAAGATTGACCAGTCCTTTGTGCGCGACATAGTCACCGATCCCGGCGATGCGGTGATTGTTAAAACCATCATCGGCATGGCCCATAACCTCGGCCTTGAGGTGATTGCCGAAGGCGTCGAAACCGAAGCGCAGCGCAGCCTGCTGCTCAATTACGACTGCCGGGTGTTTCAGGGGTACCTGTTCAGCCGCCCGCTGCCGTTAGGTGAATTCGAGGCGTTGCTGCAGAGCCTGGAGCCTCAGCGCTAAAACTGATGCAGGGGTGCTATGCCGTCGTTAAACCCGGCAAGCTCACCAAGGCTATTCAATTGACCCTATTGAGATTGAGCAGCGGCCGGCTCCCCGCATGCTTGAGTGGAACGCAACGCGCATTCAGCCAGCGTTTTGTCCGCCGGCGGCGCTTGAACGTCCCAGGCTGCACGTAACTGCTACCGCGCCATAAAAAAGGCTATGTCCCAGTTACGTGTTGCAGGCCCTGTTTTGTAGGGTGGGCTTTAGCCCGCCAGCGCTGGACAAGGGCCTTGGTGGGCTAAAGCCCACCCTACGT
>C687J26845_10000069_pt1 | contig 59801 bp, 50 predicted proteins | sample RifCSPlowO2_12_FD_26845 | JGI IMG/M metagenome (IMG submission 26845)
TTTGGTTGTTCCAAATGAGCGATGAGAAACGCCGCCTCGCGCAAAAACAGGCCCGGCCCTTCGGGTTGCGCGAGAAATGGCCCCCGCTGTCGTTGCAGGACTTGGCAAGGGAATAACCATTACCTGCGTCCTGCGCCTAACCGGGGACCATTTCTCGCGGCAACGCGGCTCGCGATGAAACGGCAACAGACCCTAGACACTGATCTGTGCGTTATCGCGCACAGAGGGCACTCAATCGCCCAGGCGCGGTCTGATAGAGGGAGGACTTTCTCCAGCCCCACCGGAAGGTGAGCACTATGACTCCACAACGAAATCATTTATTGGCAGCGTTACCCGCAGAAATTCAGCAGCGTTTATTCGCTCAACTTGAATTGGTAACGCTGCAGCAAGGCCAGGTGCTGTATGAGTCTGGCGACACTTTGCGGCATGTGTACTTCCCCACTGAGGCGATTGTTTCACTGCTCTATGTGACCGAAAGCGGTGCCTCGGCCGCCATCGCCATGGTCGGCAACGAGGGCCTGGTCGGGGTGTCCTTGTTTATGGGCGGTGACAGCACTCCCAGCCGCGCCATAGTGCAAAGCAGCGGCGCGGCCTATCGCCTGCAAGGGCAGAAGCTTAAGGATGAATTTAACCAGCACTCCGAACTGATGATGCTGCTGTTGCGCTATACCCAAGCGCTGATCACCCAGATGTCGCAAACCGCCGTCTGTAACCGGCACCACGCCATCGACCAGCAACTGTGCCGCTGGTTGCTGCTATCCCTTGATCGGCTGCCGGACAACCAGCTCAACGTGACCCAGGAGCTGATCGCCCATCAGCTCGGGGTGCGCCGCGAGGGTGTCACCGAGGCCGCCGGCAAGCTGCAAAAACTGGGAGTAATCGACTATTGCCGTGGGCATATCAGCGTGCTCGACCGAAAGGAGTTGGAAGCCCTCAGTTGCGAGTGCTACGCCGTGGTTAAACAGGAAAACGACCGCCTGCTGCCTTACAACCACAACCACCAGCTCGATCATTTAACGGCAGTCAACAGTTGCAGCCACTTTGTGTCTTAGCGTACAGACTGCGGCAGGCTCGGTGCCGCAGGCTGCAGTAGCGTGCTGGCCACCGCACCCAGCACGCGCCAGACCTTGGCTGACTCAGTGCGGCGGGAGCCGAGCATGTCCGGCGTCTATTCGCTACCCGTTCTTAACCAACTGATCGAACACTTGCCCCACAGGTACCAACACAGCCTGTTGCAGCGCTGCGAGCCGGTCAATTTGGAGTACGGCAGCATCCTCTGCGAGCGCGGCCAGCCGTTCCGGAACCTGTACTTTCCGCTCACCGGGTGTATCTCGCTGGTGACCTTGATCGCTGATCATCCGCCCCTGGAAGTCGCCCTGATTGGCAACGAAGGCATGCTCGGCGGCATGCTCACCCTGGGCGTCAACCGGGTGCCACTGCGGGCCGTGGTGCAGGGTTCCGGCACCGCGCTGCGGATCAGCGCCAGTCAGTTCCGCCATGAACTGCGGGCCAACCCGGCGCTGCTGCGCACCCTCAATCGCTACCTCTATGTGCTGATGGCCCAGCTGGCGCAAACCGCCGCCTGCAACCGTTTCCATGAAGTACCGGCGCGGCTGGCGCGTTGGCTGCTGTTGAGCCACGACCGCGCGCATGCCGAGCACTTCTACCTGACCCATCAGTTTCTCGCCGAGATGCTCGGCGTGCAGCGTAGCGCCGTGACCATCGCCGCCGGCGCGTTGCAGCAGCAAGGGCTGATTCACTACAGCCGCGGCAAAATTACCGTGCTGTCACGCGGCGGCTTGGAAAGCGTTGCTTGTGAATGCTATGCGGCGCTGAACAACGACTATGCCGAGTTGTTTGCCGCGCCGGCGGTGCATTAGCAGGCCGGCAGCCCACTCACGGCAGCTCGATGCGCCCACGCGCCAGCAGCAGGGCCAATTGCCGCGCGGCCAGCGGCGGGCTGAACAAATAACCCTGGCCTTCCTCGCAGTGCTGGGCCTGCAGAAACACCAGTTGCTCGTGGCTTTCTATGCCTACGGCCACCAGCCGCTGCTTGAGGCTATTGCCCATGGCCAGCAAGGCGCTGACGATCAGCCGATCATCACCGGGGGCGTCGAGCTTTTGCACAAAGGACTGGTCGATCTTCAGCACGCTGATCGGAAACTGGGTCAGCTGGCTCAGGCTCGAATAGCCGCGGCCAAACTCATCCACCGCCAGCGGCACCCCCAGCGCGCTCAGCTGCGTCAAAATCACCCCGCTGAGTTCGGTCTCCCGCACCAGGGCACTTTCGCAAATTTCCAGTTGCAGGTCGCAGGCGTTCAGCCCACTGGCTTGCAGCGCTGCACTGACGGCGGCGACAAACTGCGGGTGGCGAAATTCCCCCGCGCAAATATTCACCGCCATGCTCGCGAACCTGAGCCCGGCGGCGCGCCAGCGTTGCGCCTGGTTGCAGGCCTCCTGCAGGACCCAATGGCCGATCTCGACCAGCAGCCCGCAGTCTTCGGCGATCGCCACAAAGCGGCTCGGCAACAACAGCCCCAGTTGCGGATGATTCCAACGCAACAAAGCCTCGATGCCGGTAATCACCCCGCTGCGCAGATTGACCTTGGGCTGATAATGCAAAATGAACTCGTTACGCCCCAGGGCATGGCGCAGTTGATTTTCGATCAGCTGCCGCTCAATCGCCTGGTTATTCATGTCCGGGGTAAAAAACTGATAGGTATTGCGCCCCAACTCCTTGGCCTGATACATGGCGGTGTCAGCATGCTTGATCAGCGTCTCGGCGTTGAGCGCATCCCCCGGGTAGGAGCTGATGCCAATACTGGCGGTGACCAGCAGCTCATGACCCTCGAGCCGGTGCACCGCCGCCAGCGCGGTGAGAATCTTCTCCGCGGTCAAGGCCGCGTCCTCGGCGTACTTGTCTTGCGCCAGCAACAGCACAAACTCATCGCCACCCTGGCGGCTGACGGTGTCGGAACGGCGCACGCTGGCGCACAAGCGTTGCGCCACCGACTGCAGCAGTTGGTCGCCAATGCTGTGGCCAAGGGAATCGTTGATCTGCTTGAAATTATCCAGATCGAGAAACAGCACCGCCAGATGCTGACCACGCCGCTCGGCCAAGGCGATGGCCTGGCCGATACGGTCGTTGAGCAGCACCCGATTGGGCAAGTTGGTGAGAAAGTCATGCTGGGCCAGATGGGACATCTTCAAGGCCATAACCTGCCCCTCCGTGACGTCATGAAAGACGATCACCGCGCCACTCAACTGGCCGTTGGCGTCGTGAATCGGTGCGGCCGAATCCTCAATCGCGCGCTCACTACCATCGCGGTGCAGCAGCACGGTGTCGACCGCCAACTTCAGCGGCGCATCCTGCTGCAACACCAGCTCAATCGGGTTCGGGCGAATCGCCCGAGTGGCACCATTGATGATGCGCATCACCACACTGATGGGCTGGCCGCGGGCCTCCTCGCGGGACCAGCCGGTCATGGTTTCGGCCGCCACGTTGAGGTAGTCGACATTGCCCTGCATGTCGGTGCCGATCACCGCATCACTGATCGAATTAAGCGTCACTTCGGCGCGCAGCTGATCGCTAAAGACACCCTCCTCGACGACTTTGCGCTGGATAATATTGCGCAGCGATTGCGCCACCAGATAACTGTCAAAATAATCTTTGGACAGATAGCCCTCGGCACCGCGCGCCACCGCCAAGCTGGCCAGCCCCTCATCTTCGACCCCACAGAGGGTCAAGATCGGCACCTGCGGCGCGGTCGCAAATAACTGGTCGAAAGTGTCGATGCCATGGCTGTCCGGCAACGCCAGATCAACCAGCAGCGCATCCACATCGCCCGCCTCCAGACGTGGCAGGGCATCACTCAGGCGCTTTACCCACTCGACGGCATAGGGCTCGTCCTGGGTATTGCTCAACACTTCACCCAGCGCTTGGGCGTCACCGGCATCGCCGGTAAGAATCATGACTCGACTCACCATCCTGCCTCCCGATAAAACCCTCGGCCAGCCGCGCGGCTGGCCAAGCATTGGCCGTCCATGGGCTTAGAAGCTCAGGGCTTGGGCATTGACGCTTTTGACGCCGCGTACGTTATCCGCCAACTCGATGGCCAGGGCCTGTTCGGCACCGCTGCTCAGGGTGCCCGTCAGGCTGACCACGCCGGCGTCGGTACTCACTCCGACATCCGCGCCACTGACATTGCTGGAGTACAACAGGGTCGATTTGACCTTGGCGGTAATCCAGCTATCGGCAATTTCCTGGCTGGCGGCGGCGCTGGTTTGCTTGGCGGTAGCGGTCAAGTTGCTGGCGGTGCTGGCGACCTTCAATTGGTTGTCGACCGAGACCACGCCACGGGTATTCATCGCCATGCGGCCGGCCAGTTCCTTGGCTTTGGCGCTCTCGGCCAGGCCCGTTAAGGTGACCTTGCCACCCAGGGTTTCGACCGCCACGGCCTGGGCATCGGTGTACTTGCTCCAGATCAGTTTGGATTTGACCGCGGCGCTGATACTGGCATCTTCAACCACTTCGCTATAACCACGGGCAGTGGCAGCGGGCGGGCTGAAGTCGGCTTGCACGACGATCTGGTTATCGACTTTCTGGATGCCGCTAACCCCCAAGGCAATTTGCTTGGCCAGGTCTTTGTTGACCTCTTCATTGACCTTGCCGCTCAAGATCGCCAGGCCTTCATGCACGGTGACGCTCAAGTCACTGGCGCTCAGATAGGGGCTCAGGGTGTAGGTGGTCCAGATCTGGGCTTCCTGCCGTGCATCGGTGATGCCTTGCGCCACGCTGTTGGCAGAGGCGCCCATGGCCGCCATCGACAAAGCCATGCCAGTGGCGATCAGTAGCGTGCGGGGTTGGTTATACATAGTGGTTCTCCATCCGGGGAAAATGCCTGCTGCGGCGCGCCAGCCGCTCAATTGCGGCGGCTACGCCAGGGCAGCAGGGTTCAGCGCATTGCTTGAATTGGGCGGGAAAGCTTTTGACTGGCTGGTCGGCGGCGTCACGGCTGACCGCGTAGCGTTCTGGCGCCAGGCCGGCTCATGCTTTAGGCCCTTTATCCGTGGGTTTTTGCGCCGCCGGCGGTACGGTCACAGTGACATGACTGCTGCCCGGTGCAGGCTTGACTTGGCCGCGCTGCAGGTTCTGCTCGGCGTTATTGGCCTCGCCCTTGGGCGAGTTGTAACCAGCGGATTTATACATGCTGACCTCCAGTGAACCCGGCGCTCGACAAGATTGCGAGAGACCGCGCCAACCACCATGGACGGTCATCGACAGCGCGTCGGTGCGCTAGCGCGCTTAAGCCCGTGCGCGGCCATACAGGCCGGGTTGACTCTCTGTTCGTTGGCGAACAGACGACTGCGCGGCCAACCCCTAGGCTCAGCATTCGCCGTATTGCACGACCCCTATGGAGCATCAACATGGACGCTTACCGGCATCATGTAGCGGGATTTTTCCCGCACCGCGACAATGCCGAGAGCACCCTGGCCACCCTGCTCGAGCACGGTATACCCGCCGCACAGCTACAGATTTTTATCGATGCCGGGCAAGTGCCGTTCGGCGCCATGGGCACTGCCGCCGACAACGCGCTTGGCGATCTGGCGACTGTCGGCTTGGCCACGGCAGAGGTCAGTGTGTTTATTGCCCGCCCGTTGCTGGCGCCACTGATGTTGCTCGGTGGCGGCGCTAGTTTGGGTTTCATGGGCGCCGCCGCCGACCATCAGGGGCGCTTTGCCGAGCTGATCCGCACGGCAATCAAAGCCGGTGACGTGGTGCTGGTGGTTGAAACCTTCAGTGCCAAACAAACCACCATCACCCGTGAGCTAATGGATGCCGCCGTCGGCGCCTACAAAGACCTCAGCCCGGCTTGAGCCCGCGCCAGCATCAGGGCGCCGCGCTGACTCGCCAGATGCGATTGCCGACATCATCCGCCACCAAGAGTGCGCCCTGCCGATCCAGTGCCACGCCGACCGGACGACCATAGGCCCGGCCATCGGCATCCAGAAAACCGCTCAAGACCTCGATGGGTGCCGCGCTCGGCCGACCCTGCTGGAAGGGTACAAAGATGACTTTATAGCCGCTGGGCACTTGGCGATTCCACGAGCCATGCTGGCCAATAAACATGCCATTGGCATAACTGGCGGGCAGCCGATTGCCGCGGGCGGCGGCCAAGCCCAAGGAGGCCGTGTGGGCGCCGAGACCGTAGTCCGGGACTCGGGCGCGGGCCACCAGATCGGGGCGTTGCGCGGTGACGCGCGGGTCCAGATGCTGGCCAAAATAGCTGTAGGGCCAGCCGTAGAAAGCCCCATCGTCGACGGCGGTCAGGTAATCGGGCACCAGATCATCACCCAACTCGTCGCGCTCATTGACCACCGTCCATAACGCCCCGCTGTCCGGCTCCCAGGCCATACCGTTGGGGTTGCGCAAGCCCGAGGCAAAAATCCGCGAGCGGCCGCTGGCAATGTCCACCTGCCAGATCGCCGCCCGCTGCGCTTCGGCCGGCATGCCGCGCTCGCCTACATCGCTGTTGGAGCCGACGCTGACATAGAGGCTTTTGCCGTCCGCGCTGGCCAGCAGATTCTTGGTCCAGTGATGATTGATTGGCCCACCGGGCAATGCCAGCAGCCGCTGGCCGGGCGCGCGGATCTGGGTGTCGCCACGCACGTAGGGATAACGCATGACGGCATCGGTGTTGGCGACAAACAAACTGTCACCGACCAAGGCCATGCCAAAGGGTGAGTGCAAGCCGTCCAGCAGCACGCTGCGCACATCCACCACGCCATCGCCGTTTTGGTCACGCAATAAACTGATGCGATTAGCGCTGGCGGTCAGGGCGCCGGCACGTTTCATCACTAGCCCGCTGACCCAGTCCTTTATCCCCTGCTCATCGTCGGACTTGGCCGGGCTGTTGGTTTCCGCTACCAGCACATCGCCATTGGGCAATACATAGAGCCAGCGCGGATGCTCCAGCTCGCCGGCAAAGGCCGTCACCTGCAGGCCCGGCGCCGGTAGTGGGGTAACCCCGGCCGGCCAGCCAATGGCCGGGGCGATATTCACCGTCGGCAGCACTGACTGCTGCGGCGCCGGCAAGCTCGGTTGCGGCCCGAACCCCGGCGGCGCCGGGAAGTTTGCCGCCGCAGCGCCGACACTGCCGGCCAACAGCGTAACCCCGAGCACTGGCCTGCACGCAAGAAACCACCGCCCGGCAAACCCACTGTTCGGGCTGCGCGCCCAGCGTTTAGCCTGCGGCCAGCGTGCAGTAACCCCGCCCCCCATCCGGCGCAAGATGACCAGCAATAGCGTTGCCACGCTCATGGCGTCGTCCTCCAAGGGTGCGACTGGCCTACCGACAGGGCGATGCAGCAGTGCGCACGCGCCTGGCGCAGCCGATGGTCGCGATCTAAACCACCTCAAGTAACTTGGTATAGCTGCTTAACGCCACGCACGGCGCGCGATCAAGCCCATGGCGACGGCGCAGGCGCCATCCAGGTGCACGCGCCACAGCGGCGCACCAGCAACACGCGAGGGTCTGGTCATTATTGGGCAGGCCCTGCGCGCCGCGTTGAACTGCGCCTTGGCAGCCGCTGATGGCGCCCCTCCGGGCGGTGCCGGGCCGATGGGCGCTGCGCCATGTCTTTCCTTGGCGCCGGGCATGATTACTGCAACCGCCTGGACAGCTCGTTTCCAGCGTTGCGCCAAGACCCTGCTCCGCGCCCGCATCCCTCTACATGGAAGGCTCCAGCCAATGGCCATACGTGTCGCGCTGCACCACAAGACCAGCTACCACTATGATCGCCTGGTCAGTCTGTCGCCCCATGAGGTGCGCCTGCGCCCGGCGCCCCATGCGCGCACGCCGATCCTCTCCTACTCGCTGACGGTGGCGCCGCAGGAACACTTTATCAACTGGCAGCAGGATCCCTACGGCAACTACATCGGCCGTTTCGTCTTTCCGGAAAAGTCCGGCACCCTGGAGTTCACGGTCGACCTGGTGGCGGACATGACCGTCATCAACCCCTTCGATTTCTTCGTCGAGCAGTACGCCGAGCAGTTTCCTTTCAGTTACCCGGCGCAGCTGGCGGTGGAGCTGGGCGCCTATCTGCAAAGTGAGGAGCCCGGCCCGCTGCTGGGCAAATGGCTGGCGGCGGCGCGCCAGGAGCTGCTCGCCAGCGCCCAACCGATCAACAATTTTCTGGTCGCCCTCAACCAGCGGCTGCAGGGCGATATCGCCTATCTGCTGCGCATGGAACCGGGGGTGCAGACCCCGGAAGAAACCCTGCAAAAAGGCTCGGGGTCGTGCCGCGACAGTGCCTGGTTGCTGGTGCAGATCCTCCGTGAATTTGGCCTGGCAGCGCGTTTTGTTTCCGGCTACCTGATCCAGCTAACGGCCGACCAGCAAGCCCTGGACGGCCCCAGTGGCACCGCGGTGGACTTCACCGACCTGCATGCCTGGACCGAGGTGTATATCCCCGGTGCCGGCTGGATCGGCCTCGACCCGACCTCCGGCATGCTCGCCAGCGAAGGTCATATACCACTGGCCTGCACCGCGCAGCCATCTTCGGCAGCGCCGGTGACGGGCTTTACCGACAAGGCCGAAGTCAGCTTCGAACACAGCATGACCATCACCCGCATCCATGAAGACCCACGGGTGACCAAGCCGTACAGCGAGGAGGACTGGCAGCAGATTGACCGGCTCGGCCAGCAAGTGGATGCCGACTTGAAACGTCAGGACGTGCGCCTGACCNNNGGNGGNGAGCCGACCTTCGTCTCCATCGATGACATGGACGGCGCGCAATGGAACACCGAGGCCCACGGCACTGAGAAACGTGCGCTGGCCGGCGAACTGTTGCAGCGCTTGAAGAACCATTTCGCTGTCGGCGGCATGCTGCATTACGGCCAGGGCAAGTGGTATCCGGGCGAACCGCTGCCACGCTGGGCGCTGAATATGTTCTGGCGGGTCGACGGCCAGCCGATGTGGTTGGATGCCTCGCTGTTCTCCACCGACGAAGACGACGACGGCTATGACTCCGCCGAAGCTCAAGCCTTCAGCGCCGAACTGGTGCGCACCCTCGGCTTACCGGCTAACAGCCCGATTGCCGCCTATGAAGATGTGCTGCAACAGGCGCAGCTGGAGCAAAACCTGCCCGCCAACCTCGACCCGCTAAAGCTCGACCTCAAGGCCCCGGAAGCTCGGCAACGGCTGGCGCGTTTATTGGAGCAAGGCCTGGGCGCCGTGGTCGGTTATGTACTGCCCCTGGCGACCCAGCAGCTCGACCCGAGCATTGCTCTGGGCGTGGCCTGGCGTACCTGTCCCTGGCCGCTCAAACGCGGCCGCCTGTACCTCACCGAAGGCGATTCACCGCTGGGCCTGCGCCTGCCGCTGAACGCCCTGCCCTGGGTGATGCCGGAGGAGATGCCGGCGGTTTTTGATGTTGATCCCTTCGCCCCGCGCGAGCCTTTGGCCGCCGCGGCAAGCGCTCCGCTGAAAACCGAAAAACGCCCAATCCTCAAACGCAAAACTGCCGCAGCAGCAGTCGAAAAACCGCTGGCGCCCAACGAGGTAATCCATACCGCGCTGTGCGTCGAGGTCCGCGCCGGCCGTCTGCATATCTTTATGCCGCCACTGCAACGCATCGAGGATTATCTGGCGCTGGTTCGGGCCATCGAACACAGCGCCACCAAGCTCAAGTTGAAGCTGCGCATCGAGGGTTATCAGCCGCCCCGCGACCCGCGGATCAAGCTGCTTAGCGTCACTCCCGACCCCGGCGTGATCGAGGTCAACATTCATCCGGCCGCCAGCTGGAACGAACTGGTCTACACCGTCTCGACCCTCTACCAAGAGGCGCGCCTGACCCGTCTGGGCACCGAGAAATTCATGCACGACGGCCGCCATACCGGCACCGGCGGCGGCAACCACGCCACCCTCGGTGGCGCCACCGCCGAGGACAGCCCGCTGCTGCGCCGCCCGGACCTGCTCAAGAGCCTAATCACCTACTGGCAGAACCACCCGGCGTTGTCGTACCTGTTTTCCGGCACCTTTATTGGACCCACCAGCCAGGCGCCACGGGTCGACGAGGCCCGCGACGACAACCTGTATGAGCTGGCGATTGCCTTTCAGCAGATGGAGCAGATCCTGCCGACCATGCACCCGGGTGATAAGCCGTGGATGGTCGATCGGCTGCTGCGCAACCTGCTGGTGGACCTGACCGGCAACACCCACAGATCGGAGTTCTGCATCGACAAGCTGTACTCGCCGGACGGCCCCACCGGCCGCCTCGGCCTGGTGGAGTTTCGCGCCTTCGAGATGCCGCCCCACGAGCGCATGAGTCTGTTGCAGATGCTGTTGCTGCGCGCCCTGGTGGCGCGCTTCTGGCGCGAGCCCTATCAGGCCAAACTGGTCAATTGGGGCACCGCCCTGCATGACCGCTGGATGCTGCCGCACTTCGTCGCCCAGGACATTCGCGACGTGGTCAAAGACCTGCGCGCCAGCGGTTATGGCTTCGAGGAGCACTGGTTCGAGCCGTTTATCGAGTTCCGTTTCCCGCGTTTCGGCACCGTGGTCTACGAAGGCGTGGAGCTGGAATTGCGCCAGGCCATCGAACCCTGGAACGTGCTCGGCGAGGAGATGAGCGCCGGCGGCACCGCCCGCTATGTCGACTCCTCGGTGGAACGCATGCAACTGCGCGTGCGCGGCTTAACCGATGGCCGTCACGAGATCGCCTGCAATGGCCGGCGCTTGCCGCTGCACCCGACCGGCGTGCCGGGCGAGTACGTGGCTGGCGTGCGCTTCCGGGCCTGGAGCCCCTGGTCGGCGCTGCACCCGACCATCAAGGTGCAGGCACCACTGACCTTCGATCTGGTCGACAACTGGAGCGGCCGCGCCATCGGCGGCTGCACCTACCATGTGGTGCATCCGGGCGGGCGCAGTGAAGACAGCTCGCCGGTCAATGCCAACGCCGCAGAAGCGCGGCGCTTCGCGCGCTTCTGGAGTCACGGCCACACGCCGGGGCCGATGCGGGTGTACCAGGAGGCGCTGAATCCGAGCTTCCCGCTGACCCTGGATTTGCGTTGGCAGCCCAGCTGAATGGGCAAGACGTACGTAGGGTGGGCTTCAGCCCACCACCCCTGAGCGCCACAATCTTGGTGGGCTGAAGCCCACCCTACGCGTCATTCGCACAGACAAGAACGGAGCCAATGTTAAAAAAACTGCTTGGCGCTTACCGCGCCTCTGCCAACAGCTTCGATGAGCTGCTCGATGCCAATCAGCAGCCGCGCGCCCACTGGCAAGCACTGCTGGCCAACTTGGCCAAGGAGTCGCCGCAGAGCATGCGTCAACGGCTGGACGCGGTGGACAGTCAGGTGCGCGAGAACGGCGTGACCTACAACGTCTATGCCGACGCCAAAGGCATGCAGCGACCCTGGGATTTGAACCTGCTGCCGCTGATTCTGCCCCATGAGGAATGGGCCGGCATCGAGGCGGCGGTCAGCCAGCGCGCCACACTGCTCAATCAGATTCTTGGCGATGTGTATGGCGAGCAACGGCTGCTGCAGGAAGGCCTGCTACCCAGTGCTTTGATTCACGGACATGCCGGGTTCTTACGGCCGGCCCACGGCATCCAGCACCCGAGCAACGTGGCCCTGCATTTTTACGCGGTGGACCTGGCCCGCGCGCCAAACGGTCAATGGTGGGTGGTGGCCGATCGTACCCAGGCGCCATCCGGCGCCGGCTATGCACTGGAAAACCGCGCGGTGCTGGCGCGGGCTTTTCCCGACTTGCTGCGCGATATGACGGTGCAGGATCTGGCCGGCTTCTTCGCCAGCCTGCGCGACAGCCTGGCCCATTGGGGCCGCCAGTGTGCGGCCAATGGCGGGGTGCCGCTGCGCGGCAGCGAGGCGCCGCTGATCGTCTTGCTGACCCCTGGCCCCTACAACGAAACCTATTACGAGCAGGCCTATCTGGCCCGTTATCTGGGCCTGCCGCTGGTGGAAGGTAGCGACCTGACGGTGCGCGATGGCATCGTCTGGCTGAAGACCTTGTCCGGCCTGCAACGGGTGCACGTAATCATGCGCCGGGTTGACGATGATTTTTGCGACCCGCTGGAGCTGCGCAGCGAGTCGGCCCTCGGTGTCGCCGGGCTGACCGAGGCCGCCCGGCGCGGCAATGTGCTGATCGCCAATAGCCTGGGCTCCAACCTGCTGGAGTCCGGCGCGCTATTGGGCTTTTTACCGGCACTGAGCAAACGCCTGCTGGGCGCGCCCTTGCTGATGCCCTCGGTGGCCACCTGGTGGTGCGGCGAGCCGGCGGCGCTGGAGCAGGTGATCGGCAAGCTCAATCAGTTGGTGATCAAACCGAGCTTCCCGCATTTGCGCCAACTGCCAGTGTTCGCCCAGGACCTCAGCCCGTCAGCGCGCATCGCGCTGATCGCCAAACTGCGCGCCAACCCCCGCGACTATGTCGCCCAAGAGCTGGTGCGACTGTCGCAAGCGCCGGTCTGGCAAACCACTGAGCCGGTCGGTTTGAGCCCGCGCGCGGTGGGCTTGCGGGTCTACGCCTGCGCCACCCCGGACGGCTATGTGGTGATGCCCGGCGGGCTGACCCGGGTGGCCACCGGCGCAGACTCGCGGGTGATCACCATGCAGCGCGGCGGCAGCAGTAAGGACACCTGGGTACAGGCACGCGCCCAGGTCGCCCCGCACCGCCAGTCGAGCCACACCACTACCCGCAACGAGCTGATCCGCGACGACACTCACCTGTCCAGTCGCATGGCCGAGAACCTGTTCTGGCTGGGCCGCAATACCGAACGCTGCGACAACGTCGCGCGGCTGATGCGGGTCGCCTTGAGCTTTCTGCTAAATGTCAGCCCGACCGAACGCAGCGCCGAGTGGGCGACGGTCAAGTCGCTGTGCGCCTGGCTGCAACTGATCGAAACCCCGGAGCCCGAGGCGCCGCCAGCCAGTCAAAGTCAGAGCCAAAACCAAGGACAAAGACAAAGCCAGACGCAAAGTGCCCAGGCCCCGGTGAGCTGGAGCGATGCGCGCATCGAGGCGGCCCTGTTGCTGGCGGTGGTCTCGCCCGCCGTGCCGGGCTTGGCCAACCAGCAGCAACAGCTGTACAACAGCGCCAGCCAGTTGCGCGAGCGGCTGTCGGCGGACAACTGGCGCGCCCTCAATCGCATGTTGCAGCGCGGCAAAAACACCGACGCGCAGCTGAGCCCGTCCGAGGCTATGAGCCTGCTGGATGACGCCGCCGCCTCGCTGATGACCCTGTCCGGTTTCGCCCTGGACGGCATGACCCGCGACCTGGGCTGGAGCTTCCTGTCCATCGGCCGGCGCCTGGAGCGCTTGCAGTTTCAGAGCCTGGTGCTGCAACGCGCACTGGCCATGGACGCCGACGGCAGCCTCGACTGGCTGCTGGAACTGTCCGACAGCATCGTCACCTACCGCGCCCGTTACCGCGCGCAACCCGAGTGGTTGCCGGTGCTGGATTTGCTGCTGCTCGACAACAGTAACCCGCGCTCGCTGCTGTTCCAGCTGGAGGGTATTTTGCAGAGCCTGAACAAGCTGGCACGCAGCTACGACAACTGTGGCGAGGCGCTGCTGGCGCCACTCAAAGACCAGCTGCTGGTCCTCGACCCGGATGCCGAGCTGGGCTGCGGCAACCCACAACTCATCGAGCTGCTGGGGGGCATCAGACTGGCCAGCGAGCAACTGTCGGAGCACATCAGCCTGCGCTTTTTCAGTTATACCGGCGGCGCCGCAAACGCCAAGGACGGCCGATGAATACGCCGCTCGCCGGCTCCGTGCGTTACCGCGTGGTGCATGAAACCCAGTACAGCTACCAGAGCCTGGTGACCCTGTCGCAGCAAGTGCTGCACCTGGCGCCGCGCTCCTTTGCCTTTCAGCACACCGAACGCCAACAACTCAGCGTCGAACCGGGCGCCGAGCACTGCAGCGATGGCCTCGATTACTTCGGTAACCACACCCGCCATATCACCATCACCGAGCCGCACAAGCAGCTGCTGGTGCGCGCCGAATCCACCGTGTTGCTCAGCCCGCGTCCGCAACTGGGGCAGATTCACACCAGCCAAACCTGGGAAAGCCTGGCGCAACAACTGCAACAGGTGCGCACCCCGACCATGCTGGAGGCCAGCCGCTACCTGTACGACTCACCGCATATCCAGTGCGGCGCCGAGCTGGCCCGCTATGCCCGCAGCAGCTACAGCCCCGGCCGGCCGCACCTGGACGCCGCGCTGGCGCTGACCCAGCGGATTTTTGACGAGTTCGAGTTCGACGACCAGGCCACCGAGATCTCCACCCCGCTCAGTGAAGTACTCAAAGGCCGCCGCGGGGTCTGCCAGGACTTTGCCCAACTGATGATCGGCTGCCTGCGCAGCCTCGGCCTGCCGGCCCGTTATGTGAGCGGCTACATCCTCACTCAACCACCGCCCGGCCAACCGCGCCTGATCGGCGCCGACGCCTCGCACGCCTGGGTCTCGGTGTTCTGCCCACGCCTGGGCTGGATCGACTTCGACCCGACCAACCGCTGCCTGGTGCAGGCCGAACACATCAGCCTCGGCTGGGGCCGCGATTTCAGCGACGTCACTCCATTGCGCGGTGTAGTGCTGGGCGGCGGCGGCCAAGAGCTGAGCGTCAGCGTGACGGTAATCCCGGCCAGCGAGGAGCTGATCCCAGGTTGAAGCATCAAGCCTGCGGTCCCTTGCGACCTTGGCCGCAGGCCGGCGGCTAACCCCTGCGCCATTCATCGAGTCGGCCACAAAAATTCTGAACTAACCCAAGCTTTGCTAATCACTGCAAGGCTGCAGGTAACGGCGATAGTGCGACCTCTGACCAGGCCCGATCGCTGCATGCGCACGACGAGGGGAGCTTCCAGCCCTTGCGCAGCCGTCGCTAGGTTTCACCTCAAATGTCCGTTTGGACACCTGCAAACCCTCAAGCAAGCCGCAGCGCCAGCGTAGTCGTGAGTTGCCGCCCTCCCAGCCGAGCAACCACAGGTAGACGTTGTCGGTATCGGGAGTCATTGTCATGATCAACCTTGCCACCTGGAATCTGAGTATTCCTGTCGGCGTTCCAGCCACCACCATAGAGACGCCGCAATTGGCCGGTGGTTATCAGGATCACTATTTCAAATCCAACGACGAGCAGATTTATTTTTGGTCGCCGGTTAACGGCACCACCACCGAGAACGCGCGCTACCCACGCAGCGAGCTGCGTGAGACTTATGCCGACGGCACGCTGCACAACTGGCTGTATCCAGCGGCCGACAATATCCTCAGCGCCCGTCTGCAGGTGAACCAGGTGCCCTCCAGCGGCAAGGTGGTGATCGGCCAGATTCACAACGCCGACAGCAACAAGCCGATGCTCAAGCTCGAATACCAGATGAAGGATTCCGGCAGCGCCGACCTGGTCTACAAGATTCGCCTACGCCCCACCGACGCCGAATCGGTCACCCATGTGCTGGTACAGGGCGTGCAGCTGAATCAGCCCTTTACCTACTACGTGCACCTGACGCCGGGCGGCATCCTCAGCGTCAATTTCAATGGCGTGCGCTGGTACGGCAAGATCGGCGCCGCCTGGGCGACCCAACCGCTGTATTTCAAAGCCGGGGTCTACACCCAGGACAACAGCGGCTATGAAACCGAGGCCGGCGCGGCCACCTACAGCAGACTGCGGATTAGTCACCTCTAGACCATTGAGCAACGCCGACACCCCGCACGCCCTTGTAGAAGCGGACTTGTCCGCGATGCTTTTGCTTTTAATTAAGCATTCGGCCGCCGCTTCTGCATTGGTCTTGCGATTGGGTTTCGCCCCTCGGCGAGTTACTTTCTCTTTGCTCGCGCAAAAGAGAAAGTAACCAAAGAGAAAGCGCGCCCGACATCCGGGTTTCGCTGCGCTCAACTCCCCTCGCTCCGGCGCCGCTCCGAGGGTCGGCAAGACGGGCCATCCTTGGCCCAACATGCCTCGTTTGGCATCCATGCCAAACGCCCCTCTCCACAGCACCTCCACTCGGCCTCCTGACGGGACCATTGGACCGAGTCGTCTGAGCGATATTTAATTGCCTTTGGCTTCGCCAAATCCAAAGCCAACAGTTTGCGGTCCCGAGCAAATCAATCTGCGCCCGGACAAGCGCCCCTTTTAGAAGGCCGAACGCAATCGTTGTGCAGTGGGTCGAGCGGCAGGATGCCGGGAGAGCTGCGTTGGGCCAAGGATGGCCCGTCGCAGCGGGCCCACGGAACAATGATGGAGTGAGGGAACCCGCCGCAGGCGGGCCAGATGCATGGGGCAAGACTTTTTGCTTACTTTTGGGGCGACTGCCAAAAGTGAGCCGCCGTAAGGGCGCAACGCAGCGAAGCGGAGTAACAGCCGCAGGCTGGCCCGGAGGGTGAGCGCAGCGAGTCAACCGTTATTGCAGACAATAAAAAAGCGGCGCTGGAATACCAAAACACCAGCGCCAGCCCCGCAACCGCAACCTTACTGCCAATACCCCTGTGGCGGAGCCGGTAACTCGCCGAGCAGTTGCCGCAAGCCGGCGCCCCAGTGGCCGCAGATTTCTTGGTAGTAGGGGTCGTCTTCATGGACCCGATAACCCGTCGGCACCTCCAGGCTGCCGGCGCGGTAGACCAGCAGGTCCAGCGGCATGCCCACCGAGAGGTTGCTGCGGATGGTCGAGTCGAAGCTGATCAGCGCGCAGCGCAGCGCCTGTTGCAGCGGGGTGGTGTAACTCAGGGCGCGGTCGAGGATCGGTTTGCCATACTTGCTTTCGCCGATTTGAAAATACGGCGTGTCGGCGGTCGACTCGATGAAGTTGCCTTGCGGGTAGACGTTAAACAGGCGCACCGGCTCCTGGCCGATTTGCCCGCCGAGCACGAACGAACAGCCCAGATCGACGCCCTGACCGAGGGTGGCACTGGCGTCGCGGGCAATCACCTCGCGCAGGGTGTTGCCGACCAAGCCGGCGGCCTCAAACAGATTGCTGACCGAATGCAGATTATTTTCGCTGCTATTCAGGCGCTGGCGCAGCAGGCTGATCACCGATTGCGAGGTGGCCAGATTACCGGCGGTTTGCAGCACCAGCAGGCGCTCGCCGGGCAGGCCAAACACATGCAGCTTGCGGTAAGTGGCGATGTGATCGACACCGGCGTTGGTGCGCGAATCGGCAACCAACACCAGTCCCTCGGCCAGGTTCATGGCAACACAATAAGTCATAGGGCTCTCATCAATAGCTCAGCGCCAGCGCGGCCCGGCAGTTTAGCCGTAACCGCTGCGGCTGCCGAGCCAAGGCGCCGGCTTACTGAGCATGCTGGGTTTGCAGCGCTTGCGGGCTGACGCGCACCCGCGCATGCATCTGCTCGCTGCCACCGCCCCGGCGCATGCCGCGCACCGGGCAGGCGTCGAGATAATCCAAACCGACCGCCAACTTGATATGCCGTTGCGGACGCGTCATGCCGTTGGTCACGTCGAAGCTGTACCACACGCCGTCCACCCAGGCCTCGGCCCAGGCGTGGCTGGCCAGGTGGGCGCTGTCTTCACTGCACAGGTAGCCGGACACGTAGCGGGCCGGCACGCCGAGGCTGCGCACGCCGGCCAGAAAGGCGTGGGTATGGTCCTGACACACGCCGGCGCCGAGGGCAAAACTCTCGGCGCCGCTGGTTTCCACCGTGGTGGCACCGGGGGTGTAGGGCATGGCGGCGGCCAGTGCGTGCATCATTTCGACCAGCGCTTGGCGCTCGCGGCGGGCGCCGCAATGCTGCAGGGCAAAGGCCAGCAAAGTGGGGTCGGCCTGGGTCAGGCGAGTGCCGCGCAAGAATGGCAGTGGCGAGGCGCTGTCGCGTTCACCGTCGCGGTGTTCGTCGATCTCCACCACGCCACGGGCGCCGATGACGATCGAGTCATGGGGTTGATCGAGGGTCAGCACATGCAGAATATTGCCGTAGGGGTCGATCTGCGCGCGCACTGGATGGGGCAAATCCAGCTGCCAGTCGAGCACATGCTGGTGGGCGTTTTCCAACGGAGTCAGGCGCAAATACTGGATGCTGCCGCGCACTTCATCGGCGTAGTTGTAGGTGGTGTCGTGACGGATTGAGAGTCTCATGCTGCCTCCATGTAGGCACTTTGGATGGCGTTAGCCAATTGCCGCACTAGCAAAATAAAATCCGAGAGCCAGCCATGCAGGCCTTCGGCAAGAATTTCATCGATCCCGGTGTAACGCAGCCGGGCATCCAGCTCGGCGACCAAACGCTGCGCCGGCCGACCGTTGTCACCGGGCAGGCTGGCGAGGATCTGGTTGATTTCGTCCAGACAGCTGCGCAGCGAGCGCGGCACGTCGTCACGCAAAATCAGCAACTCCGCCACGCAGCGGGCGCCCGGCGCCTCGCGGTACAACTCGGTAAAGGCCTCAAACGCCGACAGCGCGCGCAGCAAGGCGCTCCACTGGTAGTAACCGTGGGCGGACTCATCGCTGATGCTGGCGACCATATCGCCGAACATTTCGTAACGGGCATCGAGCAGGCGCAGGGTGTTGTCGGCGCGCTCGATATAGGTGCCCAGGCGAATAAAGCGAAAGGCGTCATGGCGCATCAGGGTGCCGAAGGTGGCGCCACGAAACAGGTGCGAGCGTTGCTTGACCCACTCGCAGAACTGGCTGATGCCATAGCGACCCAGGCCTTCGGCGGCGATGCTGTGCATCTCCAACCAGGTGGCGTTGATGTTCTCCCACATGTCGGCGGTGATCCGCCCGCGCACCGCGTGGGCATTGCCCCGGGCCGCACGCAGGCAGCTGTAAATGCTCGCCGGGTTGTTGGCATCCAGGGCGAAAAAGTGCAGCAGGCGTTCGCCATGCAACTCGCCATGCCAGCCCACATAAGCCTCCAGCGTGCCGGTAATCAGCAGCGGCATGGCCAGTTCATTGAGGCCATCGCCACGGCCGTCTTGCGGCATCAGCGACAGCGAATAACTGACGTCCAGCATCCGCGCCAGGTTCTCCGCGCGCTCGAGGTGGCGCGACATCCAGTACAGCTCACTTGCGGTTCTACTCAGCATGCGCCGCGCTCCTCATTCCTCTACCACCCAGGTGTCTTTGGTACCGCCACCCTGGGACGAGTTGACCACCAGCGAGCCTTCGCGCAGCGCCACGCGGGTTAAACCGCCGGGCACCAAACGGGTTTCCTTGCCGGATAAAACAAAGGGGCGCAGGTCGATATGCCGGGGCGCTATGCCGTTTTCGACAAAGGTCGGACAGGTCGACAGACTCAGGGTCGGCTGGGCGATATAGGCGGCGGGATTGGCCTTCAGACGCTGGCGAAAATCCTCCAGCTCGGCCTTGCTGGCCGCCGGCCCGACCAACATGCCGTAGCCGCCGGAGCCTTGGGTTTCCTTGACCACCAACTCCGGCAAGTGCGCCAGCACATGGGACAGCTCTTCCGGTTTGCGGCACTGCCAGGTCGGCACGTTGGCCAGAATTGGCTCTTCATCGAGGTAGAAGCGGATCATGTCCGGCACATAGGGATAGACCGATTTGTCGTCCGCCACGCCCGTGCCGATGGCATTCGCCAGCAGCACATTGCCGCTGCGATAGGCCGCCAACAGGCCCGGCACGCCGAGCATGGAGCCTGGGTTAAAGGCCAGCGGATCGAGGTAGATATCGTCCAGCCGGCGGTAGATCACATCGACCCGTCGCGGGCCGGCGGTGGTGCGCATAAACACCCGGTCGTCACGCACGAACAAGTCCGCACCCTCGACCAACTCCACGCCCATCTCGCGGGCCAGAAAAGCATGTTCGAAATAGGCGCTGTTGAACGAACCAGGGGTCAGCACCACCACGCAGGGGTCATCCACCGGGCTGGAATCTTTCAGGGTCGAGAGCAACAGGCTGGGGTAATGGTCGATGGGCGCGATGCGCTGGGCGGCAAACAGCTCGGGGAACAGCCGCATCATCATCTTGCGGTCTTCAAGCATGTAGCTGACGCCGCTGGGAGTGCGCAGGTTGTCTTCGAGCACGTAGTAGGTGCCGTCGCCATCGCGCACCAGGTCGACCCCGGCAATGTGCGCGTAGGTGTCGCGGTGCAGGTCCAGACCCTGCATGGCGATCTGGTAACACTCGTTGGCCAGTACCTGCTCGGCCGGAATGATCCCGCCCTTGATGATCCGCTGGCCGTGATAGAGGTCGGCGAGAAACATATTCAGCGCCTGTACGCGCTGGATGCAGCCACGCTCAATGCCCTGCCATTCGCGGCCGGTAATGCTGCGTGGAATGGTGTCGAAGGGGATCAGCCGCTCGGTGCCCTGCTCATCGCCATACAGGGTGAAGGTGATCCCGGCGCGGTGAAATAACAGGTCGGCTTCGCGCCGGCGTTGGGCCAATTGCTCCGGCGGGGTGGCCGCCAGCCAGCGGGCGAACTCTTGATAGTGCGGGCGACACTTACCGCGCGCATCGTACATTTCGTCATAGTACTGCCGAGCCATACTGCAACCCTCATCCGCTGATGAGAGTGCTATCGCAAAGCCCGTGCCAGCCAACAAAAATCTTGTATTTCAAAGGGTTGAGACGAACCTAAAAACACCGGGCACCAACAACGCGCAGGCACTCCCCAGGGGTTCGGGGATTAAGCACTGTTTTAGCCCGCGCGTCGCAGCGGCTAAATCACCCCGCCACTGCGCAGTTCATTGACCTGCTCGGCGCTCAATTGCAGCAAGCGTTGCAGCACCGCGTCGGTGTGTTCGCCGAGCAGCGGCGGGGCGTTGCGGTATTCCACCGGGGTGGCGGACAGGCGCAGCGGGCTGGCCACTTGCGGGGTGGTGCCGCCGAGGCTGTGGGGCAGGTCGAGGCGCAGGCCGCGGGCCTGTACGTGCGGGTCGGCGAACACTTGCGCGAGGTTGTTGATCGGCCCGCAGGGCACTCCGGCCAGCTCCAGTGCCGCCAGCCATTGCGCGGTGGTTTTAAATACCGTGACCTGGCGGATCAACGGCACCAACACCTCGCGGTTGGCCACCCGCGCGGAGTTGCTGATAAAACGCGAGTCGTCGGCCCACTCCCGTTGGCCGGCGACCTCGCAAAACTTACGAAACTGACTGTCATTGCCCACCGTCAGGACAAAATCGCCATCGGCCGAAGGGAAGTCCTGGTAGGGCACGATATTCGGGTGACTGTTGCCGAGCCGGCGGGGCGGCACGCCGCTGGTGAGAAAGTTCATCGCCTGGTTGGCCAGGCAGGCCACCTGCACATCCAGCAGGGCCAAATTGACATGCTGGCCAATGCCAGTTTGCTCGCGGTGATTGAGCGCCGCCAGCACGCCAACCGTGGCATACAGGCCGGTGAGAATATCGGTCACGGCCACCCCGACTTTCATCGGCCCGGCGCCGTCCTCGCCTTCCGCGCGACCGGTGAGACTCATCAAACCGCCCAGGCCTTGGATCATAAAGTCGTAACCGGCGCGTTTGGCGTAGGGGCCGTCCTGACCAAAACCGGTGATAGAGCAGTAAATCAGCCGTGGATTGACCGCCTTCAGGGCCTCGTAGTCCAGGCCATAAGCCGCCAGGCCACCGACCTTGAAGTTCTCCAACACCACATCGCACTGCGCCGCCAGCTCGCGAATCAGCCGCTGACCTTCGGGTTGGGTGAAGTCGACGGTGACCGATTGTTTATTGCGATTGGCGCTCAGGTAATAGGCCGCCTCGCTGGTGTCGTTGCCTTGCGCATCCTTGAGAAAGGGCGGGCCCCAGGCGCGGGTGTCATCGCCGCAGCCGGGACGTTCGATTTTGATCACTTCGGCGCCCAGGTCGGCCAGCACCTGACCCGCCCACGGGCCGGCCAGAACCCGGCTCAAGTCGAGGACGCGAATATGCGCAAGGGCGCCGGACATAGAAAGTGCTCCCAAAAAGAGGTGGGCCGGCGCGCCGCTAAGCCGCGCGTCCAAGTGCCCATACCTCATCCTAGGAGTCCCAGGCCGAGCCGGCAAACGAGGAATTCGCACGCTATTGTGCTCAATCCGCACTCCAAGCCGGCGCCACACCACAATTGCAGCCTCGCTGTGGCACATACCGCCAAGCAGCCCCAGACAAACAGGCGAGGAAGGTAACTGCGGCGCGCAGTTATACGCTCAGAAGCGGCCCAGCAGCGCCGGCGAGAAGCCCTGCGGGGCCGTATGCCAGGCTGGAACCGGCGTGCCAGAGCCTTCAGAGAAATGACCGTTGATCGCCAAAGCAGGCTTTTGCTGACCAATACGGCATAATCGGCGCATAAAGCAGCCCTCAAGACTGCCCCTTATCCGGCCACGGCGTCACCTAGACGCCTGCCGGGTACCGCGAAACCGGATGCGCGGCCCCCTGACTCAGGTCATGGGTGAAAATCAAAACCCACTTAAAATGCCCTAACTGAACCGCGCCGCCTTTGGCGTGGGTTTCAATCGCATACGCTGGCGCACTAAGCACCCGCAATGACGAGGATTAGCTGATGCTCAAGACTTTACTCGCCCTGATCGAACACACCTTTGCCCTGTTATTAGGCAAATCCAATCGCAGCGGACAGCTGAGCGCAGGCGGCCCGGTACAGTTTTTCCAGCTGGAACAGGACTACTTCGCCGCCAATCAAGCCGACCAGGCCGTCGCGCTGTTTACCGAAACCTACGGTAAAGCGCCGCGTTATATCGACTCGGTACACCCCTGGACCCTGCTCAAGGGCCGCAGCAGCACCGGCATGCCGCTGGAATTGCCGCTCAATGAAGTGCTGCGGCAAAGCCCTTATGCGGGCCGCAAAGCGCTGCCACAGGCCGTGCACTTGTCGTTGACCGTCGACATGTAAAACCCGGCAGGCAAACACAACTACGCCCGGCACTGCCGGGCGTAGTTGTTTATGGCGCAGGCTTGGGCGCATTGGTGGCCTCTTGCTGGATACGGTGGCCTCTTCGCTGCGCTCAGGAGACCACCCTACATCCGCCCACGGCCTACTTCTGCAAATCCTGTAGGGTCAGGTCCAGGCACAGGCGGGCTTTGTCGATCAGCTCATCGATCTCGGCTTTGCTGATCACCAGCGGCGGCGCGATGATCATGGTGTCGCCCACGGCGCGCATGATCAGGCCGTTACCGAAGCAATGCCCACGGCAGATCATGCCCACGCCTTTGCCAACATAACGCTCACGGGTTTGCTTGTTCTTCACCAGTTCGATGGCGCCGAGCAGGCCGACGCCGCGCACCTCGCCCACCAGCGGATGATCGGCCAGTTCGCGCAGGCGCTTTTGCAGATAGGGCGCAGTTTCTTCACGGACCCGCTCGATGATTTTTTCATCGCGCAGAATGCGGATGTTTTCCAGCGCCACCGCCGCCGCAACCGGGTGCCCGGAGTAGGTGAAGCCGTGGTTGAAGTCGCCGCCGGTTTTCAGCACCTCGAAGACCTTGTCGCTGACAATCAAGCCGCCCATCGGGATATAGCCGGAGGTCAGGCCTTTGGCGATGGTCATCAGGTCGGGCTTATTGCCGTAGTAGTCGCTGCCGAACCATTCGCCGGTGCGCCCGAAACCGCAGATCACCTCATCGGCGACGAACAGGATGTCGTACTTGGCGAGGATCTCGCGGATCTTCGGCCAGTAGCTGTCAGGCGGAATAATCACCCCGCCCGCGCCCTGAATAGGTTCTGCGATAAAGGCCGCGACATTAGCTTCGCCGACTTCGAGAATCTTCGCCTCCAGCTGCTCGGCGGCCCAGATACCGAACTCCTCAGGAGTCTTGTCGCCACCTTCGCCAAACCAGTACGGCTGCGGGATATGCACGATGCCGGGGACCACGCCGCCTTGATCGTGCATGCCCTGCATGCCGCCCAGGCTGGAGCCGGCGAAGGTGGAGCCGTGATAGCCGTTGATGCGGCTGATGATGACTTTTTTGTCCGGCTGACCTTTGATCGCCCAGTAATGGCGAACCATGCGCAACATGGTGTCGTTGCCTTCCGAACCCGAGCCGGTGAAGAACACATGGTTCATGCCTTCTGGGGTTAGCTCGGCGAGGGTCTTGGCCAGCTCCAGCACCGGCGGGTGGGCGGTGTTGAAGAAGGTGTTGTAGAAGGGCAATTCTTTCATCTGTTGGCTGGCGGCATCGGCCAGCTCATCGCGGCCGTAGCCAATGGCCACGCACCAGAGACCGGCCATGCCGTCGAGGATTTTCTGCCCTTCGCTGTCCCACAGGTACACGCCATCGGCCTTGACTATGATGCGCGGGCCGTTGTCGCTCAGTTGCTGATAATCACTGAAGGGCGCCAAGTGATGAGCGCGGCTCATGGCCTGCCATTTCAGGGTCTGCGGATTCTTGCTCGTGCTGCTCATAGCGCCTCCAGTGTTATTGCGGCGGGCGGGTCTGCCCTAAGGGCTGAGCGCTGGTTGGCTCAGCACCCAATTAACTTCTGTCGAGCAGATGCTTGATGGCGAAATCGGCATCGGCCGCCTGCTCGTCCAGTTCAAAGCGTTTGATCATGTCGTACAGCATGAGGAAATCGGCGCTGAAAATATCCGCCATGATCGGGCAACGCTGCAGTTCATCCAGCGCCTCGGCGAGGTTCATCGGCAAGGCACCACGGGCCGACACCGCGGCGCGGTCGCTGACTTCCGGGCCCGGCTGAATCTGCTGCTGAATGCCGATCAAACCGGCGCCGAGCATCAAGGCCAGGCTCAGGTAGGGGTTGGCATCGCCGCCCGGCAAACGGTGTTCGACGCGGCGGTTGGCCGGGTTCGATTGCGGCACCCGAAAGGCCGCCGTGCGGTTATCAAAGCCCCACTCGACGCTGGCCGGCGAGGCGTCCGGACGCTGCAGGCGCACATAGGAGTGGGCGTAGGGGGCCAAGAACGCCATCGAGGCGCGGGCCGAGGCCTGCCAGCCGCCGATAAAGTGCTTGAGCCGCTCGTGGGGCGTGCCGTCGCCGGCGGTAAAGGGATTGTTGCCTGCGGCATCGGCCAGGCTGATATGCCAATGCAGCCCAGTGCCCGGCTCGGTCAAATAAGGCTTGGCCATAAAGGTCGCGTAGCAGCTATGCCGACGGGCAATCTCACGGGCCAGGCGCTTGAAGCGGAACACCGCATCGGCTTGAGCCAGGGGCTCGCCGGCGCTGAAATTGACTTCAAACTGGCCGATGGCCGATTCATGGCCGTAGCCGGTGATGGGGATACCCTGCATTTCGCAGGCGGCCCACAGCTCATCGAAGAATGGCGCGAAGGTCGCCGCGCTTTCTGCCGAACCCAAATCATGGGAGCTTTCGATATGTGGCACCTGGCCGGACATGCCGTGGGCCACCTGCAAACCACCCGCGGTATCACGCTGGCGATGGACCAGAAAGAATTCCAGCTCCGGCGCCACCTTGGCCCGGTAACCGGCGGCGTCTAAACGGGCCAGTACCCGCTTGAGGATTTGCCGGGGCGAGAGGTCGGCCACGTCGATCTCGCGGCTGCCATCGGCCGCCGTAAAACGTGCCTCCAGGTCGCAAATCACGCAGGCCGAGGGCACCGCCGCCAGCGGATCACGCACCAGGGTGCGCCAATCCGGCTGCATGGCCATGTCCGGGAAGGTCGGTGGAAATACGCGTTTGAACACCTGCGGCGGCTCACCGCCGGTCACGGTCAGGCCGAGAAACAACGAAGGCATTTTCGCCCCCAGGGTTTCGGTAAAGCTGGCCGTGCTCATCACCTTGCCGCGGGCCACGCTGGTCAGGTCGGCGAACACCAGCTCAACCCGGCGAATGTCATTGGCCGCAAGCCAGGCTAGGGCTTCACTGGCGTTGGAAAGTTGCGGATGCATGGGGTGAAACCTCAGGTCATTAAGCCAGGTGCAGCCGCTGCCGCACGCTCGCAGGATTTTAGTCAGCGCAATTAACTCAGCTGGTTTGGCGCCAAAGCGGCGCAAGGCACACCGACCCAGCGTAACGCGGCCATCCACTCTTCGGTGCGATGTTCCACGGTGCAGCGGCGCAATACCTCGGTCAGTTCAATATGGTGCCGGCAGCGGGCCGGATGGCTGGCAAAGCGCGGGTCTGCCGACCATTGCGGCTGCCCGGCCAGGGCGCTCAGTTCGGCAAACTGGTAATCGTTGCTGACCGCCAAAAACAGCGCGCCGTCCGCCGTCGGGAAAATATGACAGGGCGCAAACGACGGATGCCCGCCCGCCTGCGGCAGCGCTGCGGCAGTGCCTGCAGCGGAGTGCAACGCAGTGTGCGTAAGAGCAGCCAGCATTGAAACCCTCCTTAAACAGAGACCAACTAAAACGGGCAGCCAAGCTGCCCGTGCGCCACTTCCCGGTGCTTAGAAGAACGCCTGGATGCCGGTTTGGGCGCGGCCCAGAATCAGCGCATGCACGTCGTGGGTGCCCTCGTAAGTGTTGACCACTTCGAGGTTAACCAGGTGGCGGGCCACCCCGTATTCGTCGCTGATGCCGTTGCCGCCAAGCATGTCGCGGGCCAGACGGGCGATCTCCAGGGACTTGCCGCAGGAGTTGCGCTTCATGATCGAGGTGATTTCCACCGCGGCGGTGCCTTCATCCTTCATCCGTCCCAGGCGCAGGCAGCCTTGTAGGGCCAGGGTGATTTCGGTCTGCATGTCGGCCAGTTTCTTCTGAATCAGCTGATTAGCCGCCAGCGGCCGGCCGAATTGCTTGCGGTCCAGGCAGTACTGGCGCGCCGTGTGCCAGCAGGCTTCGGCGGCGCCCAGCGCGCCCCAGCTGATGCCGTAACGGGCCGAGTTCAGGCAGGTGAACGGGCCTTTCAAGCCGCGCACATCGGGGAAGGCGTTTTCTTCCGGGCAGAACACGTTGTCCATGACGATTTCGCCGGTGATCGAGGCGCGCAGCCCGACCTTGCCGTGAATCACCGGGGCGCTCAGGCCTTGCCAGCCTTTCTCCAGCACGAAACCGCGGATCTCGCCGGCGTCGTCCTTGGCCCAGACCACGAACACATCGGCGATCGGGCTGTTGGTGATCCAGATCTTGGCGCCGCTTAAGCGATAGCCGCCGTCGACTTTCTTGGCCCGGGTAATCATCGAGCCGGGATCGGAGCCGTGGTCGGGTTCGGTCAAACCGAAGCAGCCGATAAACTCACCGCTGGCCAATTTTGGCAGGTATTTTTGCTTGGTGGCTTCGTTGCCGAACTCGTTGATCGGCACCATCACCAAGGACGACTGCACGCTCATCATCGAACGGTAGCCGGAGTCGATGCGCTCCACTTCGCGGGCGATCAGACCGTAGCTGACATAGTTCAGGCCGCTGCCACCGTAGACTTCCGGGATGGTCGCGCCGAGCAGGCCGGTTTCGCCCATCTCACGGAAAATCGCCGGGTCCGTGTATTCCTTGCGAAAGGCTTCCAGCACCCGCGGGGCCAGCTTGTCTTGGGCGAACTGCTGAGCGCTGTTGCGCACCATGCGTTCTTCGTCGCTCAGTTGCTGATCGAGCAACAGTGGGTCTTCCCAGTTGAAGCTTGCCTTGCCGGCCATAATCCAATCCTCAAGAGTTGCGCGGTGATGGCCTGCACGCAGCGAGCGGCAGGCGAAAGTTCGTATGAGTTAAGCCTAGCCAGCCGCGGCTTGTCCGACAACCGAGGAATTCGCACGCCGTTGTGCTAATTTCGCACTTCGAACCGGGTTTTTAGTCCCGATAAACCGGTTTAAAGTGCGGCATTCGCATAAAAGACCTGAAGTACGCCGCAAAATCACCCCGTAGGGTGGGCTTCAATACGCAATTGGGACATAGCTCAGGAAGCCTGCCATGCGCCGCAAAATCCCCAGCACCACCGCCCTGATCAGCTTCGAAGCCGCCGCCCGGCATCAGAGCTTTACCAAGGCCGCCGATGAACTGGCCCTGACCCAGAGCGCCATCTGCCGGCAGATCGCCGGGCTGGAGGCTTTTCTCGGCATCGAGTTGTTCCGCCGCTCGCGGCGTGGGGTCAAGCTCACCGAGGCCGGCTTGTCATACAGCCGGCGGGTGGCGGCGCAGCTGGATGCGGTGGAGCGCGACGCCCTGGCGGTGATGGGCCAACCGGGCGCCGGCAGCCTGGAGCTGGCGGTGGTGCCGACCTTCGGTACCCAGTGGTTGCTGCCCCGCTTGAAACAGTTTCAGGCGTTGCACCCGCAAGTGACGGTCAACCTGACCAACCGTACCCGGCCTTTTCTGTTTGCCGACACCGAACTGGACGCCGCCATCTACTTTGGCGACGCCGACTGGTCGGGCACCGAAGCGTATTTCCTGATGTCGGAAAATTTACTGCCGGTGTGCAGCCCGAGCCTGTTGGCCGAGCAGGGCCAGCTGAGCGCCGAGCAAATCGCCAACCTGCCGCTGCTGCAACAAAGCACCCGGCCCTATGCCTGGCGCCAGTGGTTCAATGCCCAAGGCCTGAACATTCCGCGCGACATGAGTGGGCCGCGTTATGAGCTGTTTTCGATGCTGGCGCAGGCGGCCATGCACGAGATGGGCATCGCCCTGATTCCGCCGTTTTTGATCCAGCGCGAACTGGCCGAGGGCCGTCTGGTGATCGCCCATCAGTACAGCGTGCAGAGCGACAAGGGTTATTACCTGATGGTGCCGCAGCGTAAGGTCGAGTCCGCGACCTTGCAGGCGTTTCGCGATTGGCTACTGGGTGCGGCGACTGAGTATCGCCAACAGGCTACTGCGGCGAGTTAACCCACGGTCACCAGTGCGCGGTAAAAACATCGACTAAAGTGAAGTGCCAAAGGGGGCTATCAATCCGCTGGCTGACGCTAATCAACCTTTGGCACCCTGGGTTTAGTGGCCTAAAAATCAGGTCTCAGTTATGTGTTGCAGGCCCTGTTTTGTAGGCTGGTTTTTAACCCACCAGCGCTGGAGAAGGGCCTTGGTGGGCTAAAGCCCACCCTACGTTTTGCACCCAACACAGAACTTTTCTGAAGAGCGTGGTGCTCATGCTGTCTATCCGGCTCGATAACGTGACGCGCAAGATGTTGCCGCCCCTGGTGCTGGCCAGCATCGCCATGTTGCTGGGCGTACTGGCCATCCTCCTCAGCGTGCGCGAGCACAGCATCGAGGCGGCCGGCATCGCCACCGCCCAGGCCGTCGCCAGCCAGACAGTCAATCTGCGCCAGTTCTATACCGCCGAGATCGCCACCCGGGCCAGCCAGGCCGGCATGCAGCTGGATTCCGAGTTCGAGCACCGCCCCGGCACGCTGCCGTTGCCGGCCACCCTGGTCAAGGCTCTGGGCAAGAGCATCGAGCGCGAATATCCGGGCATGTCGATTCGCCTCTACAGCCATTACCCCTTCCCCAACCGGGTCGCGACCGAAACCTACGACGCCTTTGAGACGCGCGCCCTGACCGCGCTGCTGGCCGCGCCCGAGCAGGCGCAAACCCAGATCGAGCGGCGCGATGGCCAGCGGCTGGTGCGGCTAGTGGTGGCCGACCGTATGCAAGCCGGCTGCGTGGCTTGCCACAACTCGCGCAGCGATTCGCCCAAGCGCGACTGGCAAATCGGCGATGTGCGCGGCGCCATCGAAGTCACGGTGCCGGTGGATCGGCTTGAGGGCGAGATCGATCGCGGCATTCTCAGCGTCGGTCTGGCGGTGCTGGCGGGCATTCTGACTCTCGGCGGCGTCGCCACCTTCGCCACCCGCCGCGCCGCCGGTGCCTTGCAGCAGTTGAACCACGAACTGGAAGACCACGTCGAGGCGCGCACCGCCGACCTGTCCCGCGCCAATGCCGACTTGCACCAGGCGCTGCACCATATCGAGCGCAGCGAACCCTTGGCGGCTCTCGGCGCGCTGATCGCCGGCATGGCCCACGAACTGAACACGCCCATGGGCAATGCCACGCTGGTGCTCAGCACCCTGAGCGAACAGGTCGCCGAGCTGAACCGCGCGCTGGCCGCCAATCAGTTGCGCAAAACCCAGCTGGAAGGTTTTGCCAGCGCCGCCAGCCAGGCCTGTGAACTGCTTGAGCGCAATCTGCACCGCGCCAGCGCGCTGGTCGCCGACTTCAAGCAGGTCAGCGCCGACCAAAGCAGCCAGCGCCGGCGGGAATTCGGCCTGGCCGAACTGGTCAACGAGACGCTGCGCACCCTGGCGCCCAGCCACAAGAATCGCCCGGTGAGCATCAACACCAGCATCCCCGCCGAGATCCGCCTCGACTCCTATCCAGGGCCCCTGGAGCAGGTGCTCAACAACCTGATCAATAACGCCATACTGCACGGCATGCGCGACGATCAGCCGCTGACCATCAACATCAGCGCGCGCCTGGCCGACGCACAAGCAGTGCACTTGACCCTTAGCGACGATGGCCGGGGCATGAGCCCGGAGGTGGCGGCGCAAGCCTTCCAGCCGTTTTTCACCACCCGCCTGGGCACCGGCGGCACTGGGCTGGGCCTGCATCTGGTGCATCAATTGGTCTACGAGACCCTCGGCGGCAGTCTCAGCCTGGACTCCCAGCTGGGCGCTGGCACCCGCGTCGACATCCACTTGCCGCTGCAAGCACCCGCCACCCAGACCTGAGCCGCGTTTAGCCGGCCGAGGCCCACGGCGGGTAACATCTCGAAGCACTCCGACTGTCCCGCCGGCGCCCGCTTGGCTTTACCCTGAGCGCTGACCCGACCTGACTGAACAGCCTGGAGTTGCTCTGATGATTACCCGCGGCTTACTCGATCAATTGCTTAAATCCGGCCAACAAGCGCTGCAAGGCAACCCGCCGGCGCGCCAAGGCAACCCTGCGCCCTCTGCCGGCGGTGGTCTGAGCGACTTACTCGGCGGTGGCGGGCTTGGCAGTTTGCTCAGCGGCGCCGGCGGCGGTGCCCTGGCGGCAGGTGCCATGGGCTTGCTGATGGGCAATAAAACCGCCCGCAACCTGGGTGGCAAAGCCCTGACCTATGGCGGTTTGGCCGCCCTTGGCGTGCTGGCCTACAAAGCCTATGGCAACTGGCAAAGCCAGCAAGGTGGCGTGGCCCAGCCGGAACCGCAAACCGTTGATCGGCTGCCGGCGCTGGCCGCCGAACAGCACAGCCAGGCCATTCTCAAGGCGCTGGTGGCCGCCGCCAAGGCCGACGGCCATGTCGATGCCCGCGAGCGGCAGTTGATTGAGGGTGAATTCAGCAAGCTCAGCAGCGATCCACAGTTACAGCACTGGCTGAGCGCCGAACTGAATAAACCGCTGGACCCGGTCGAGGTGGCCAGCGCCGCCAGCACCCCGGAAATGGCCGCCGAGATGTACCTGGCCAGCGTGCTGCTGGTCGACCAGGAGCATTTTATGGAGCGCGCTTATCTGGACGAACTGGCCCGCCAGCTCAAGCTCGACCCCGCCCTCAAAGTGGAGCTGGAGACGCAGGTCAAGCAGGCGGCGGCTCAAGCCTGAGGTTTATCCTGCTCCGCTTGGCCGACCTGAGCTGCGCGCCCGTCGACCAGATCCTGTAAGTCCGGCGCAATCGGCAGGCGTTTGAACATGCTGATATCGCTGCCGCCGGTATTGCCGAGCGGCACCAGCCCGACGGCCGAACCCAGCCCACCGAGCAGCATCCGCAGCAATTGGCCGAGCGCTGCCCAAGTCCGGCGCCGGCTGACCTCGACGTTAAACATCAGCCAATGCACCTGCACATGGGGCAGCACCTCCAGCTGGCCCAGCACATGGGCGCGCTCCAGATGGACAAACGCGGCTTCTCGCTGGCCTTCGGCAAGCAGCCCTCGGGCTTGGCTTAGCTCGGCCACGAAGGCCAACTTGCGAACCGACTGCATAGGCAAAACTCCAGGCGCAACCAAGCGCCGCAATACGACTCAATGCCCGGCCACGCCGCCCAGCAGCACACCGTAGGATTGCAGAAACTCCACGCTGCCGTGAAAGATCAAACCAACCCCCATGGCCGCCACAAAGAAACCGACTATCCGGGTCGCGGCGTCGATGCCTTGCGGGCCGATTTTAGTCAGGATGGCTTTCGCATAGCGCAGCGATAAATACACCGTCAGCATGGTGGCGAGCATCGCCAGCACCACCGCCGCGCCCGACAACAAGGCCCGCTCGGAAGCCTTGATGGTGCTGGTCAGGCCAATCACCGTGGCAATCGCCCCGGGACCGAACATGATCGGCATCGCCATGGGAATAAAGGCAATATCCTGGGAGCCATTGCCACCCTTGGGGATCAAATTGCTATTGGCCGAGGGGGCAAACAGCTCAAAGCCGATCCGCATCAAAATCACCCCACCCACCACCCGCACCATGCTCAGCGGCACGTCAAACAGGCGCAGCAACAGGTTGCCAAAAATCAGGAAAAAGAACATCAGCAGCAGCGCGTACAAACAGGCTTTGCGCGCCACCCGACGATGCTCGGCGTCATCCTTGCCCTGCAGCAAACCGAGGAACACCGGAATCGCCTCCAGCGGATTAATGATCGCCAGCAGGGTGGTGAACATGCTGACAAACAAGGTGACGGCCGGGTCCATGGGTACTCCTAAATAACGGGGGCGTTAACCACTCGGGCCATACGCGAGCAAGGTAGAACAAGGCTTATACCGCATGACCGCGACAGGCAGTGGGCGTCGCAAGGTTTTATGCGGGCTTATCGGCCGCGGGTTACAAAATGGCGCTGTCCCAGTTATGTGTTGCAGGCCCTGTTTTGTAGGTTGGGTTTTAGCCCACCAACGCGGGATAAGGGGCTTGGCGGGCTAAAGCCCACCCTACGTTTGGCACTCAACATGTAGCTGGTACAGAACCTACAAAATCGGTGCAAACAGCAGCGTCAGGCGCATCCACAGCTGCGGCCAAAAACCGACCTGACTGCCCTCGTCCGCACTGATTTGCCGTGACAGGGCGAAGTCGTCAGTCAGCATCTGCTCAACCGCACTGGCAAAGTCGCGATCCACCGTCAGCAGCATCACTTCAAAGTTCAGCCGCAACGAGCGGTTGTCCAGGTTGGCGCTGCCGACGGCGGCTAATTCGTCGTCGATCAGCACCACTTTCTGGTGCAGAAAACCCGGCCCGTAGCGGTACACCGCAATGCCAGTGGCCACGGCTTTATAGGCGTACAGCCGGGAGGCGGCATACACCACCAGGTGGTCCGGTCGCGAGGGCAACAGCAAGCGCACCTCGACCCCGCGCAGCACCGCCAAACGCAGCGCAGCGCCTATGGCTTCATCGGGGACGAAGTAGGGCGAGGTAATCCAGATCCGCCGCTGGGCGCGATGTATCGCCGCCAGAAACAGCAATTGGGTGGTTTCCTGTCGATCCGCCGGGCCGCCGGCAATCACCTGGCAATGCATAGTGCCGCTGTGCTGCTGGGGTTTAAGCAGTAACTCGGGCAGTTGCTGGGTGGCCCAATACCAGTCCTCGCTGAAGCACAGTTGCAGGTCGACCACCGCCGGCCCGCGCACCTCGATATGGGTGTCGCGCCAAGGCGCCAGCGGCGGCTTGAGGCCGAGGTATTCGACCCCGACATTGTGGCCACCGACAAAACCCACCTCGCCATCCACCACCACGATTTTGCGGTGGTTACGAAAGTTTAACTGGAAGCGATTAATCAATCCGCTGCGCGCCTTGAAGGCCTGGGTCTGCACGCCACCGGCGCGCAACGCCGCGACATAGCTGCTGGGCAAATCGTGGCTGCCGATCCCGTCAAACAACAGGTAGACCCGCACGCCTGCCGCCGCCCGCTCCAGCAGCGCGTGTTGCAGACGTTGCCCGAGGCTGTCGGCACGGATGATAAAAAACTGCACGATGATCAGCTCACGGGCCGCCCGAATCGAGCGCAACATCGCGGCAAAACTGTCTTCGCCATTGATCAGCAAGCGCACCTGATTACCGCCGCGGCAATGCATGCCGGTCAGCTGCGCCAGCTCGGGCAGGCCGGCCTCGACTGCATGGATGTCGCTGGTCAGCGGCCAACCTTGGGCGTGGGCGGCGCGCAGCATTTGCTGGTTTTCCTGGCGGCGGGCGGCGATATAGCCTTCAAAGCGGCTGCGACCAAACACCAGATAGGGCAACAAGGTCAGCTCGGGCAGCAACACCAGGGATAACACCCAGGCGATGGTGCCTTGAGCGGTGCGCACGCTCAGCACCGCATGCAGCGCCGCCACAATACCGAGCAGGTGCAACAGGGTGATAAGTGCGCCAATCAGCCAGGCAAAATCCGCCCACCAGTTCATTGCCAATCACTCCGAATTCAAACAACCCTGGCGCAACATAATCGCCAGAGAGTGGGTGGTAGGGTGGGCTTCAGCCCACCGCGTTTATGCTCAACAGACTCGGTGGGCTGAAGCCCACCCTACGCAAAGTTCTGCACCCACGCATTTCTGTTTAGTGACTGACCGCCAGGCTCAGGCGCGCCAGCACCAGGCCATTCTCGCCGCGCTCCAGGCTGACTTCGCCGAAGCTGACGCCGCTGCTTTGCAGTTGCTGCAACCAGGGTAGCAAGTTGGCGAAGGCGCTCGGTGCCAGATTGACTTGCAGACCGCCGGCGTCGCTGTCGACCCGCTCGATACTCAGCCCCGCGGTTTGTGCACTGCTGGTCACCAGCCCTTGCAAGGCTTCGGGATCAACCTGTTGCTGCGGCGCGGCGGCCACTTGCCGGGCTTCGTCGGCGTGCGCCAACAGGTACTGATGCAGCTCGCTTTGCTGCGCGTACCAATTGCGCGAGGTCTGTAGCCGATGCTGCACCGGCTGCCAGATCAGCAGGTAAACCAGCAAGACGGCGAAGAAACCGCCCAGACCGAGCAAGGCCAAGCGGTCACGGGGAGGCAGTTGTTGCCAGCGCTGCCACAGCGGCGAACTGCGGACCTGCAACTGCAAGCGCGCGCTCACATCCTGTAAGGCCTTCATACGCCACCGCCAATGATCATCCGCGCACTGACGCCTTGCGCCTCGCGACTGGCCGAGCCGAGCTGCACCTGCAAGCCGGCTTGTTGCAGGCGCTGACGCAATTGCTCGAGGCTGGCAAAGTCCGTGGCCTGCAGTTGCAGGGCCAGGTCGCCGCGTTCCTGGCTAAAGTCCAGCTGCTGCACGGTCAGTTGCGGCGCCTCGCCCAAGGCGCTGGTGGCTTGATTGAGCAAGCCAAAGAAGCTGCCCTGGTTGCTGACGGCGCCGGCATTCAAGTGCTCGGCAAACTGCGCCTTGAGGTTGACGATCCGCGTGTCGGCGGGGAATAACTCCTTGTACAGCGCCTGACTGGCGGCCGCGTAACTGTCGCCCTGGCGCTGCAAATACCAGCTCTGGCCCAGGTCAAAGCCCAGTTGCAGCACCAGCCAGAGCCCGGCCAGCGCCGCCACGCTGCGCCACACCCGCCAATTGCCCGAACCTTGTTGCACGGCGAATTCGCCCTGAGCCAGGTTGATCGCCCAGGCTTGCCCAGCTGCCAGCAACGGCCAGGGACAAGATTCTTCGATTAACTGCGGCGGCTCAATAAGGCCCGCGGCGAGGTTGTCCCAATCGACGCGTTTAAAGGCCAGGCGCAACTCTCCGGCGCCGCCGAGTAGACCGTGCTCACCGTGCAGCAGCACCTGGGTGCCGTCGTGGGGCAGCAAATCGGCATCCACATAGATAGCCGTGACCTGCAGCCCTTGCGCCGCCAGTTGCGCCAGCCAGCCTTGCAGCAGGCTGCGGCGCACCGCCAGCAGCAAATGCCGGCCATCCTCCAGCGGCTCGCCTAGGCCTAAGTGCAATTGCTCGACCTCATCGGCCAGCAGCTCCTCCACCGCATAGGGTAAGGCCTGGCGCAACCAGCGAGCCTTGACGGTCGGCAGCTTCACCGCACAGGCGCTGGCCACCGCCATCGGCAACACCAGCGCCAGGCTGCGGCCGGCCAGCTCGCTGGCGCACTCGGCCCAGCTGATCGGCGCACCGTCGCCATGGGCCGGCTGCCAATACAGCTGGGTGTCGGCGCTCAGCTCAGCGGCACAGTCGGCGGGTAAAAACAGGCAATCGATCATGCTTATTATTCCTCAAGCCAGCGGGTGCCGGCCTTCCAGTTGCAGGGCACGGGTAAAAACAAGCAATCGATCATGCTTATTACTCCTCAAGCCAGCGGGTGCCGGCCCTCCAGTTGCAGGGCACTGGTAAAAACAAGCAATCGATCATGCTTATTACTCCTCAAGCCAGCGGGTGCCGGCCCTCCAGTTGCAGGGCACGAGTAAAAACAAGCAATCGATCATGGTTGTTCCTCAAGCTTGTTATCCGTCACCAGCACCCGTGCTGATTGGCCTAGATCCCGTTGCAGCACCAGCACTCGGCCGTCTGCTTCGCGTTGCAAAACACTGATCAGCACCCGCTTGCGCTCGCCCAGCTGGACTTCGCTGCGGGCCTGAAAAAAGCTGCTGTCCACCGCCAAGTCATTTATCTGACCGCCGGCTGCGGTCAAGGCGGGCTGCGCGGTGAATTCTGCCGGCGTCCGGTAGCCCTCGGCGCCGCGTGCCTGCACCAACTCTTGGGCCTGTTGCAGGCTCAGGGTATCGCTCAGGGTGGAGAGTACCAAGGCGCTGGCGGTATTGACGTTCAACTTGGTGTCCGCCGGCAGGGCGCTGACATAGGGCTGCAGGCGGCGGTAATCGCGCTCGCTGAGCTCCAGCAGCAAGCGCAACTCCGAGACATCCTGCAACCGCCGGTTGCCGGTGCGATAGGGCGGTTGCAGCAGCAAGTACTGATTGTCCTCGGCGCCGGAAGCGCCGCTCGGCTCTTGGCCTTCATCCAGCCAGTCGACCAAACGGGCGGCATACTGCGGATCAATTTGCAGGTTCCGCAACAGGCGTTCAAAGCGTTTGCGCGCCTGCGGAATAACTTCCCGATTAACCACCAGACTGTTCAAATTAAAGCGTCCGGCCAGGTCTTCGATCTGCAGGCTGATGCGGCCCTCGTCGACGTCAAAAGGCGCAAGTTTTCTGGCCCAGGCTTCGCGCAGATGATCGACCGGCTGGCCCGGATTGCCGCCCGCTTGCTTCAAATCACGCGCCAGCATGGCCTGCGCCAAGGCCTCGCCGCCCAAGGCGTAATGCCAGGCCTGGCGGGCGCTCAGCTGGTTGCTGCTGCTGCGAATACTCAACTGCTGGCGGGCGATCATCCCGGCCGTGACTACGGTGGCGATGGCCACCACCAGCAATACGGTAATCAGCGCCACGCCGCGCTGTCCGGGCACTGTTGGCGCGATCATGGCGTGACCTCTGGGGTCGGCGCACTGCCGTCACCTTCAGGCGGCGCGGGATTGCCATCCGGACTTTTCTTCTTCGCTTTGGGCATCTCGGGCAGCCGCAGCAGTCGAGTCAGCAGGCCGTAGCGGGCATGTTCCAGGCGGATTTCCACCGCCCGTGGCACTTGCTCCAGGCGGCTTTTCGAGTCGCCGTCATCCTGCGCCGAGGGCCATTCGGTCTGCCAATTGCCCTGGCTGTCGAGGTAGCGCAACTCCAGACTGCGCACCTCCGTCAGCACTTTTTGCGGCAACGGCTGGCTGTCGACGGCCTGGTCGAGCACCGTCCAGTAGCTGCGTTGCAAGGTGCTGCCGAGCAGCTCCCAGCGCACCCGCTGCCAGGCCGAGCGCGGCGCACCCAGTGGATTGCGCCAACCCAGGCGGCTGAACTCCATGGCCGCCGGTTCGGCGTCACCCACCAGGGCCGGGCGTGGCTCACCGAAGGCATCGCGGATCGGCCGCGGGCCGACTTGGGCCAGGTCTTGCTCGAGCACGGCAAAGGCCCGTTGCAGCTCGCGCAGCTGCAACTCATGGCGGCGGGTGGTCTCATCGCTGGCCAATACGCTGGCCAACATACGGTAGGTACCGAGGGCCAGAAAAGCGAAAATCGCGATGGCGATCAGCACTTCCAGCAGGGTAAAACCCGCGCTGCGTTTGTTGATTGAGGTCGCCGGCAGCCGCTGACATTGACTCATTGGCGCACCCCGACAAAGCCGGTCAGCGCCACTGTAGAACGCTCTTTTACCGGCGAGTTGTCCCGCGAGCCGGGCGGCAGCGCCACCCACAGATTGACCCGGCGCATGCCCGGATCGCTGGTGGTGACTGTTTCGCTGTAGAGCTGCCACTGCCGTCCACCAAACTCCAGCTCACGCTTGTCGTTACCGGTCTCGGGTGGCGTTTCGGCCAGCTGCAATTCGGTCAGGTAATTGTCAGCTACCCAACCGGCCAGGGCTTTCTCTTCCAGCCGCGCGGCGTTTTGCAAGCTACGGGCGCTGGCGGTCAGCAGCACGGCGGCGACGCTGGCAAAGATCGCCAGCGCCACCAGCACTTCCAGCAGGGTGAAGCCGCGCTGGCGCTGAGCACCGTTCATTTGCGCCCCTGGGCCGCGGCGGCCTGGGGCAGGCTGAAACCGTCGCTGGTCAGCTCGTAGGCTTGCCCGGCCGGACGGCGATCGCTCAACTGCAGGTGAAAGGGCGACAGCTCGCCACTGGACAGCAGCAACAGCTGCGGTTGCAGCTTGGCGTTGGCCGGCGTTTCTTCATCTTCAGCATCTTTACTGGCCACTTGCGGCAGCTTCAGTGCCGCGCCTTCCAGCTGCAAATCCAGGCGTATCCAGCTGGGCAGGCGATAGTCAGTGGTCTGCGGCGCAGGCGCCCAGAGCCCGCTGGTATCGTCGTAGGCCAGCACCCGATAGCCGTCGTTACGCAGCTGCAGACCATATTCGCGGTTGTCCAGGGTCGCCTCTTCCAGCAACAAGGCCATCACCGCCGCCAAGCGCTCGGCCTCGCCACGCAGCTCCCGGCCACCGCCGGAACTGCCCATGGAGAACACCGCCAAACTGAGCATGCAGCCGATGATGACGATCACCACCAACAGCTCGATCAGGGTGAACGCGCGCTGGCGCTGGTGCATCAGTTATCCCAGTTACCGATGTCGGTGTCGTAGTCGGTGCCGCCTTCTTTGCCGTCGGCGCCGAAGGAGTAGAGGTCGATCTTGCCTTTGCTGCCCGGCGACAGGAACTGGTAAGGGTTGCCCCAGGGATCGACCGGCAGCTTCTTCAGGTAGGCGTCCTTGTTCCAGTTTTTCGCCTGGGGATTGCCGCTGGGCTTCTTCACCAGGGCCTCCAGACCTTGCTGGGTGCTGGGGTAGGTGCCGTTGTCGAGCTTGTACATGTCCAGGGAGGCGCCAATGGCGGTGATGTCGGTCTTCGCCACCGTCACCTTGGCCTGATCCGGCCGGCCCATGACTTGCGGCACCACCAGGGCGGCGAGGATGCCGAGGATGACCACGACGACCATGATTTCGATCAGGGTAAAACCGCGTTGACGTTGTTGCATTTGCTTAGCCCACCAGTTGATTGAGAGAGAGAATCGGCAGCAGGATCGCCAGCACTATCACCAGCACCACTGCACCCATAAACACCAGCATAAAGGGCTCGAACAGCCCGACCAACAGCGCCACCTGGGCCGCCAGGTCATTTTCTTGATTGCGCGCGGTGCGGGCCAGCATCTGGTCCAGCTCGCCGGATTTCTCGCCGCTGGCGATCATGTGCAGCATCATCGGCGGGAACTCTTCGCTGGCCTCCAGGGCGCGGGTCAGGCTGCTGCCCTCGCGCACGGTTTGCGCGGCGATGATGACCTTGTCGCGGATGCGCAGGTTGGCAATCACCGCCGCGGCAATCGACAAGGCCTCCACCAGCGGCACGCCGCTCTTGCTAAGAATCGCCAGGGTCGAGGCGAAACGGGCGGTATTGGTCGCCCGCGCCAGCCGACCGACCAGCGGAATCGCCAAGACCATGGCGTCCCAACGGCGTTGCAGCGCCTCGTCGCGCAACGCGTAGCGGATGCCGAGCACGCCGCCGATCAGCAGCAGGGCCATCAGCCAGCCCCAGCTTTTGACCACCGAACTGGTGGCGATCAGCCCGCGGGTCAGCACCGGCAACTCTTGCCCGGTGTTGACGAACACCTTGACCACGTCCGGCACCACGTAACCGAGCAGAAAGCAGACGATGGTCAGCGAGGCGACCATCAAAATCACCGGGTAGAGCAAGGCCAGCTGGATCTTCTGCCGCGACTGCTGGCGTTGCTCGGTGTAGTCGGCCAGCTGGTCGAGCACCAGGCCCAGATGGCCGGCATGTTCGCCGGCGGCGACCGTGGCGCGGTACAGCTCGGGGAAGGCCGCCGGGTATTCTTTCAAGCTGGCCGCCAGGCTGTGGCCTTCCAGCACCCGGCCGCGCACCGCCAGCAGCATGGATTTGATCTTCGGCGTGGTGGACTGCGCGGCGGCGGCGCGCAAGGCTTCCTCAATCGGCAAGGCGGCCTGCACCAGGGTCGCCAACTGGCGGGTCAGCATGGCCAGATCGCGGGCGCCCAGGCCTTGGGCAAAGCCGAGGGTGCCACTGCTCTTTTGCTCACGGCCACGGGCCTGCTTGACCTCCAGCGGAGTCAGCTGTTTATCGCGCAACAACTGCCGAGCCTGACGCGGGCTGTCGGCTTCGAGCATGCCTTTCTGCTGACGGCCCTGGGGGTCGAGGGCGAGGTATTCGAAGGCGGCCATCAGGCATTACCCCGCCGGCACAGGACAGCCATCTGTAGGAGGGGCTTTAGCTGCGAAAGCCGCGAAGAAAAATGACGCTGCATGTCTATTCCTCCCGCGTCACGCGCAGTACTTCTTCCAGAGTGGTGGCGCCTTCACGGACCTTGCGCATGCCGTCGTCGCGGATGCTCGGGCCGAAGCCTCGGGCGTGGCGGGTCATCTCCTGTTCGCTGGCGCCGTTGTGCACCAGGGTGCGCAGGGCGTCGTCGAACATCACCAGTTCATAGATGCCGGTACGGCCGCGATAGCCCAGCTGGCGGCACTCGTTGCAACCGACGGCGTGGTGCAGGATCGGCGGGCTGGCCGGGTCGCCGCCCACCAGCGCGCATTCGGCGGCATCGGCTTGATAGGGCTGTTTGCAGCTCGGGCAGAGCACTCGCACCAGGCGCTGGGCCAGCACGCCGAGCAGGGATGAGGACAACAGAAACGGCTCGATGCCCATGTCCACCAGCCGGGTCACGGCGCCGATGGCGGTGTTGGTGTGCAGGGTCGAGAGTACCAGGTGGCCGGTCAGCGAGGCCTGCACGGCGATCTCGGCGGTCTCCTTGTCGCGGATTTCGCCGATCATCACCACGTCCGGGTCTTGCCGCAAGATGGCGCGCAGGCCACGGGCGAAAGTCATCTCGACCTTGGAATTGACCTGGGTCTGGCCGATGCCTTCGAGGTGGTATTCGATCGGGTCTTCGACGGTGAGAATATTGCGCGTGCCGTCATTCAGGCTGACCAGGCTGGCATACAGGGTGGTGGTCTTACCCGAGCCGGTGGGGCCGGTGACCAAGATGATGCCGTGGGGCTTCTTCACCGCCTCGGTCATCAGCGTCCGGTCGCGCTCGCTCATACCCAGGTGCTGCAGGGTCAGGCGACCGGCTTGTTTGTCGAGCAAACGCATCACCACCCGCTCGCCATTGGCCGAGGGCAGAGTGGAGACGCGAATATCCACCTCGCGGCCGCCGACCCGCAACGACATGCGCCCGTCCTGGGGCACGCGCTTCTCGGCGATGTCCAGCTTGGCCATCACCTTGATCCGCGACACCAGCAGCGCCGCCAGCTCGCGCTTGGGCTGGACCATCTCACGCAGAATGCCGTCGATGCGAAAACGTATCACCAGGCGCTTCTCGAAGGTCTCGACGTGGATGTCCGAGGCGTTCTCTTTGATCGCCTCGCCGAGGATGGCGTTGATCAGCCGGATGATCGGCGCGTCGTCCTCCTGCTCCAGCAGGTCTTCGGTTTCCTGGATCTGCTCGGCCAGGCTGGCCAGGTCCATGTCCGAACCCAGGTCCTCGACCATCTGCATGGCGGCGGAGGAGTCGTGCTGGTAGGCGTCGCTCAGGGCCTGCTCGAAGGCCGGCACCGCCAGCCAGGTCAGCGGCAGCACGGCGCCCACATAGCGCTGGGCTTCTTGCACCGCATTCAAACTGGCGCCAACCCGCGCCTGCAGGCACTGGCCGTCGAGCAGCACGCCATGACGCTTGGCGAAGGTAAACGGCAGACGCCGTAGCAGCAGGGTGGGGGTTTGCATATTGTTCTGTGCCCAAAAAACCAGTGACGGATGGCCGCGCTTCTGTGAGCGCAGAGCGCTATAAAGCGCAGTTCGGCATGACGGTCAATCGCTTTGGCGCAAATTTTGTGAATCGGTGCGGGCCAGCACAAGACCCAGATACACTTTTTTACCCGCCACGCACCGCAGCCAAACCGCGCCACCCAGCCACCAACGAGCCTGCCTTATGGCCTGGCGCTGCTCGATCTGCGGCAACGCCGACCTGACGCGCCGGCGAGCCTGAGCGCTACGGTGCACTCAAACGGCCCGCCGTGCGGATTATCCCCCTGCGCCACGCATAACCGGAACATCACCTTCGGAGGGATGAAACCGCGGGCGCTGCGCCTGTTCGCCGCCGGGCTATTTCGACGAGTTTCCGCCGGCTAGCTATTATCCTGTGAACTCCCAGCTAATACCGCGAACTAACCCAAGCACTCTGCGGCGTTGCTGGCGCGCCACCGCCACCGCCAAACGCCGCTGCCAAGGAACCCATTGATGACACCCCGATCGTTGCTCCTCCTGCTTGGCTTTATGCTTGGTCTGCTGCCCTGTACCTCGGTCTGGGCCGAGGATGGGGTGAGTCCGGACGAGATTCGTATCGGCATGGTCAATGCGCAAAGTGGCCCGGCGGCGGGCTTGGGTCTGGGCATGCACGCCGGCGCCGAGGCTTACTTTGCCCGTCTCAACGCCGAGGGCGGGGTGAATGGCCGCAAAATCCGCTTGATCGTCAAAGACGATGGCTATGAGCCGGAACGTAGCGCCGCCCTGACCGAGCAGCTAATCAAGGTTGACCAGGTGTTTGCCCTGCTCGGTTACGTCGGCACCCCCACCTCAAGAGCGGCGCTGCCGATTGCCGCGCAAGCCGAGGTGCCCTACTTGTTTCCGTTTACCGGCGCCGAATTTCTGCGCACGCCGCTAAAAAAGTGGGCCTTCAACCTGCGCGCCTCCTATTTCGACGAAACGGAAGCAATAGTTGAGCGCATCAGCAAGGATCTGGGCAGCCAAAAAGTCGCCCTGCTGATGCAAGACGACTCCTTTGGCGAGGCGGTCAAGAGCGGCCTCGCCGGCGCCTTGGACAAACGCGGCCTGGGCATTTATGCCGAAGCGCGGATCCAGCGTAATTCGCTGGACGTCGATCGCGCGGTGACGGCGCTGAAACTCGCCAAACCCGATGCGATAGTGTTTGTCGGCACTTACCAACAATTGGCCGCCGCGATCAAGCAGGCCAAAGCCAGCGGCGTTACGGCACGTTTTTTCACGGTGTCCTTTATCGGCACCGAGAACTTCATTAGCGCCGCCGGCGCCGACGGCGATGGGGTTTATATCACCCAGGTCATGCCATCACCTCACGACCGCTCCCTGGCCGTTATTCGCGATTACCTGGCTGACATACAGCCGAGCAAGGTCGGTTATGCCTCGCTGGAGGGCTACATAGGCGCGATGGTTTTCGCCAAAGCCCTAGCCAGCACGGGTGCGCAGCCGACACGGGCCGAGCTGGCCGACGCCCTGCAATACCTCAACACGGACCTGGGCGGCTTCAAGATGGCGTTTTCACCCAACAATCACCAAGGTTCCACGGCGGTTTTTCTGACCCGTGTTCAGGCCGGTAAAGCGCTACCCGTGGAGCACATGCAATAAGCGCAGCAGCGCTTGGCCTGCGAAGTAGTTGGTAATTTGCGGCGCTACACGCATGCATAAGTAATCGCTTATGCATTCGATAAAAAACATTAATTTATTCTAATCTAGCAGCCTGACAATCAGGCCTGCAGCCTGTTCAGCCGAGTTCTCTCGACCTGATAAACGGTCATTCATGGCACTCATTAACGGCTGTCAAAAATACCCAACAACCAGCCTATAGACCTAGTGCCAATTGACTTTGCCAAGATCTACCAGGTCCCGCCCAAGGCTTGCCGATGTAGTCACCCGCAAGCACTGCTACAGAATGGGTTGATGGACTGGGCATTCGCCGGCAAAATGCCGCCCCCACCGGCATGCAGACCCTGCGCCGCGGGATAGTTTGTGCTGATCAGCCACCCCAGCTTGCCAACGTAGTGAGCTGGTTTATCTAATCGATCACACGCAGGAGATTTCAAGTGCACATTGGTGTTCCTCTCGAAACCCATGCCGGTGAAACGCGCGTTGCCGCGACCCCGGAAACCATCAAGAAGCTGATTAGCCACGGCCATCAGGTGACTGTTCAATCCGGTGCCGGCGTTAGCGCCAGCTTGCCCGATCACGTTTACGAAGTGGTTGGCGCCGCCATTGGCGACGCCGCGACGGTCCTCGGCGCCGATCTGGTGCTGAAGGTACTGGCCCCGAATGACGCTGAACTGGCGCAGATGAAGGCCGGTGCGGTACTGGTTGGCATGCTCAACCCGTTCGACAGCGACACCATTGCGCGCATGGCCGCCCGCGGCATTTGCGCCTTCGCCCTGGAAGCCGCGCCGCGCACCTCCCGCGCGCAGAGCCTCGACGTGCTGTCGTCGCAAGCCAACATCGCCGGCTATAAAGCCGTGCTGTTGGGCGCCCATCACTATCCGCGCTTTATGCCGATGCTGATGACTGCTGCCGGCACCGTTAAAGCCGCCCGCATCCTGGTGCTCGGCGCCGGTGTGGCTGGCCTGCAGGCGATCGCCACGGCCAAGCGCCTGGGTGCGGTCATCGAAGCCTCGGACGTGCGTCCGGCGGTGAAAGAGCAGATCGAATCGCTTGGCGCCAAGTTCGTTGACGTGCCGCTGGAAACCGACGAAGAGCGCGAATGCGCCCAAGGCGTGGGCGGCTATGCCCGGCCAATGCCGGCGTCGTGGATGCAGCGCCAAGCCGGCGCCGTGCATGAACGCGCGAAACTGGCCGACATCGTCATCACCACCGCGCTGATCCCAGGCCGCAAGGCACCGACGCTGCTGCATGCGGCCACGGTTGAAGAAATGAAACCGGGCTCGGTGATCATCGACCTGGCGGCCTCCCAAGGCGGCAACTGCCCGCTGACCGAGGCCGATCAAGTGGTGGTCAAGCACGGCGTGACCATCGTTGGTTACAGCAACCTGGCGGCCCTGGTGCCAGCCGATGCTTCGGCGCTCTACGCGCGTAACTTGCTGGACTTCCTCAATCTGGTTATCGACAGCGAAGGCAAGTTCCACGTCAACCTTGAAGACGACATCGTCGCCGCATGCCTGATGTGCCGCGACGGCGCCGTCGTGCGCAACAACGGCTAAGGCTGAGGAATTCAAAAATGGAAGAAATGCTGATCTCCCACGGGGTCTACAACCTGATCATTTTCGTGCTGGCCATCTATGTTGGCTACCACGTGGTCTGGAACGTCACCCCTGCATTGCACACCCCACTGATGGCCGTGACCAACGCCATCTCGGCGATCGTCATCGTCGGCGCCATGTTGGCCGCCGCCTTGACCGTCACCCCATTGGGTCAAGTGATGGGCACGCTGGCGGTAACGCTGGCAGCAGTTAACGTCTTCGGTGGCTTTATGGTGACCCGACGGATGCTGGAAATGTTCAAGAAAAAAGCGCCCAAAGCGCCGGCGGAGAAGCACTGACATGAGCATGAATCTCGTCACCATCCTCTACCTGATCGCCTCGATCTGCTTTATCCAGGCCCTTAAAGGCTTGTCGCACCCGACCAGTTCGCGGCGCGGTAACTTGTTCGGCATGCTCGGCATGGCCTTGGCCGCCGGCACCACCATCGCCTTGATTCTGATGAAAATCGCCGAATTCAAGAGCCGTGGCGTCGAGCTGAACCTGTTGCACGGCATGGGCTTCGTACTGGTTGGCTTGTTGGTCGGCGGCAGCGCCGGCACCATCATGGCCAAGCGCGTCGAAATGACCAAGATGCCTGAGCTGGTCGCCTTCATGCACAGCATGATCGGCCTGGCCGCGGTGTTTATCGCCATTGCCGCCGTAGTTGAGCCGCAATCACTGGGCATCGTCGCCACCTTGGGAGATGCGATTCCAGCCGGTAACCGTCTGGAGTTGTTCCTCGGTGCGGCCATCGGTGCCATCACCTTCTCCGGTTCGGTGATTGCCTTCGGCAAGCTGTCGGGCAAGTACAAGTTCCGCCTGTTCCAAGGCGCGCCTGTGCAGTTCAAGGGTCAGCACAAGCTCAACCTGGTGATCGGCCTGTCCGTCATCGGCCTGGGCCTGGTGTTTATGTTCACCGGCAACCTGCAAGCCTTCGCGCTGATGCTGGCGCTGGCGTTCGTGATTGGCGTGCTGATCATCATCCCGATCGGCGGCGCCGACATGCCGGTGGTAGTGTCGATGCTCAACAGCTACTCGGGCTGGGCGGCCGCCGGTATCGGCTTCTCGCTGAACAACTCGATGCTGATCATCGCCGGCTCCCTGGTGGGCTCAAGCGGCGCGATCCTCTCGTACATCATGTGCAAGGCGATGAACCGTTCGTTCTTCAACGTGATCCTCGGTGGTTTCGGTGGCGCACCTGCCACTGAAGGCCCGGCAGGCGCCCAAGAAGCTCGCCCGGTGAAGTCCGGCTCTGCCGACGACGCCGCGTTCCTGCTGAGCAACGCCGACACCGTGATCATAGTCCCAGGCTACGGCCTGGCCGTGGCCCGTGCCCAGCACGCGCTGATGGAACTGGTGGAGAAGCTGACCCACCGTGGCGTGACCGTGAAGTACGCGATCCACCCGGTAGCCGGCCGTATGCCTGGCCACATGAACGTCTTGCTGGCCGAGGCCGAAGTGCCTTACGAGCAAGTGTTCGAGATGGACGACATCAACTCCGAGTTCAGCCAGGCTGACGTGGTGCTGGTACTGGGTGCCAACGACGTGGTCAACCCGGCCGCGAAGAACGACCCAAACTCGCCAATCGCCGGCATGCCGATCCTCGAGGCTTACAAAGCCAAGACCGTGATCGTCAACAAGCGCTCCATGGCCAGCGGCTACGCCGGTCTGGACAACGAGTTGTTCTATCTCGACAAGACCATGATGGTCTTTGGCGACGCCAAAAAGGTTATCGAGGCACTGGTTAAAGCGGTCGATTAATCGACTTCTACCAGGGATAAAAAAACCGGCCTTGCGCCGGTTTTTTTATGCGTGCTGTTTAGCAGGCCGTTGAAAAATGTAGCGAGCGATGGCTAGGCAAGGCGAAATCAGCCGAAAAAGCGCAGTGTACGAGTTGTACATGAGCATTTTGAGGCTGATTTCAACACCGCATGGCCGAGCGCAGTAGTTTTTCAACGGCCTGCTAGCGGCCTAACAACTCCCGGTAAAGCTGTGCCATCTGCCGGCCCATCTGCTCGGAGGTGAACAGCTGCTCATAGCGCTGACTGGCCTTGCGACCCATCTCTTGCGCCTGCGCGGGGTTATCCCACAGCGTGCGCATGGCCTCGCGAAAGGCCGCCGGATTACTTGGTGGCACCACCAGGCCGGTTTCACCGTGGATATTGATATAGCTGGTACCGGTGCCAATCTCACTGGAGATCATCGGTTTGCCGTACATGGCGCCTTCCAGCAGGGAGATGCCGAAGGCCTCGGAGCGCAAATGCGAAGGAAACAAAATCGCGCTGCACAGCTGCAGCAAGGCGACCTTGTCTTCCTCACCCAAACGGCCGAGAAAGTGCACATTGCTTAACCCGAGGCTGGCCGCTTGCTCGCGCAACTCTTGCTCCAGAGGCCCTGCGCCGACTATCACAATCGGGTAGTTCGTTCCTTGCGCGGCCTCGAGCAGAATATGCAGGCCCTTGTAGTAACGCATCACGCCGACAAACAGAAAGAAGCGTCGACCGAAACGCTGCTCCCAAGCCGCCGAACAAGATTCACTGGGCACCGGATAACCGCCGCGATCCAGACCGTAAGGAATCACCACAGTTTTATCCCGATAACGCGCCAGTACAGAGCTGGTTTCAAGGTAATTGGGTGACGCCGCAACAATCTTATCGGCGCGGCGCAGAAAAGCATGCATCAGCGGGCTGTAGAGCCGCATCAGGTTTTTTTGCCGGACGATATCCGAGTGATAGGTCACTACCACTGGCTTGTTCACCGCCGAGGCGAAGTGCACCAGATCCATAAATGGCCACGGAAAGTGGTAATTGACGATGTCCGCCTGCGCCGCCAACTCACGAAAGCGCTTGAACACGCTGACGGAAAAACCGGTGGAGGCTATCTGTAAATCCAGTTTTGCCCTGTGCACCTTGTGATCGGCGACCATCACCTCGCGCGGCTCAGGATTGGCGCTGAGGGTCAGCACCTCACTGTGCACGCCGTGGGCGGCGCCGCTCTGGCAGAGCTGAAAGATGACTTGTTCGATACCACCGACGGATTCGGGCAGGTAGGTTTTGAAAAAATGTAAAACGCGCATCAGTCCTCCAGGACCTGTCGGTACACACTCGCGGTAATCGCCGCACAGCGTCCCCAGGAAAACTCTTGGGCGCGCAGCAAACCTGCAGCGCGCCGGCGTTGCCATTCTGGCTGATCGTCAATTAGGTGCTGGATGGCGTCGGCACAGGCGCGCTCGTCCTGCGGATCAATATAGGTTCCGGCGCCGCCCGCCACTTCCGGCAAGGCCGAGCTGTGGCTGAGGATTACCGGCGTACCACTGGCCATCGCCTCCAGCACCGGCAAGCCGAAGCCCTCATAGAGCGAAGGAAACAGCAGCAGCCGCGCCCCCGCCAGCAGCTCGGCGAGGCACGTATCACTCTGGTAACCCAGCAGTCGCACCTGCCCCGTGGCCAGCGCCCGTTGCAAGGGCGCGGCCAGCTGCTCCGGGCGCCAACCCGGCATACCGACTATGACCAGCGGATACTGCGCACGCAGCGCCGCCGGCAACAGTTCATAGGCGTGTAAGGCCAACTGCAAGTTCTTGCGCGGCTCCAGCGTGCCGACGCACAGCAAGTAACGACCAGGCTGCAAATCCAGAGCCTGCAGCGGCGCTGCCAACTGCGCATGCGTGCGCGGGTGAAAGCGCGCGGCGCAACCTAATGGCGCCACCACCACCCGCTCGGCCGACACGCCGTAATGGCGGCAGACCTCAGCGCCGATAAATTGCGAGTCCACCAGAATCCGCCGTGCCCGCTCGACGCTACGGGCGGCATGTCGCTCGATCTCGATCAGGCGGTCGGCCGGCTGGGTTTCGGGGAAGTGCACATGGGTCAGATCGTGCAGAGTCATGACCATCGGCCCGTCGAACTCGAACGGCCATAGGCTCGGATCGTGATAGAGATCGACGCCCGCACTGCCGCGCTTAAAGCGCTGCTGCTCGATCAGCCGGCGCACGGCATAGGCATTAGGGACGCAACACTTGATCAGCCCGCTCAGCCGCGAATAGCCCGGCAGCGCGGCGGCGGGCAGCTCAGACGAGCAATTCCAACCGTTGAACAGCGCCAACTCAAATTCGGGATAAGCCGCCAACGCCTGCACCAACTCGACCAGATATTGGCCAATGCCGGTGCGCGGCGCCCGCAGGATGCCGGCGTTAAAGGCGACTACGATACGAGGCGTAATGGGCATTAAGTAGATCCGTTTGCCCAGCGATTTTAAGGGTCTTTTCCAGCAGCTGCAGACTGGCAGTGCGCCAGTTGATCCACTCCCAGCTATCAAGTGAACGTCCCGCAGGAAAACGTCCAGAATTTTGATGTTCCAAAATCAAGGCCGCAAGAGATCCGGCGCAAGAAAGATCGAAGTACGCAACATATTCACCGCCAATTTCTCGGAACACCGGTAAATCACTGGCCATAACTGGAACCCCACGCTGCATGGCTTCAACCAATGGCAGGCCAAACCCTTCTGCATGAGATGGAAATAGCAAAGCACTGGAATGCGCGTATGCATACTCAAGTCCTGCATCGTTAAGTTGGTTGAACATAAACAAGCGTTTATTCAGCTCAGGGTGACGCTGGATCAGGCCTATAAGCTCATCACTCTTCCAACCAATTTTACCAATTATGCAAAGACGTGCTTTTGAGCCTTTAGCCCAAAGAGTATCGAAAGTTTTAATTAAATAAATGTGGTTCTTTCGCGGTTCAATAGTGCTGACCATTAGGTAAGTGTCTTCAGTTGCGTCGAAAAGCACTTTTATACGCGGATCCACCACTGTATCTCGCTGCACAAGATCAAGCTCTGAGCCCAAATGAAAGTATTCAAATTTGCGCTTGTTAGCAACGTCCGCACCAAGCCTTTCAGTGACAGCACGCTGCACATCACCTTGTACGGTTTGTGATATGCAAACAAATCCATCTGCCGTTGTCGCAATCCAATCAAACCAACGTTCAAAAACCTTAGTGAGGCCAGCGTCGCAAAATTGTGGATGACTGATAGGAATCAAGTCATAAACAACAGAAATAATGCTTGCTCCTTGCTCTTTCAAGCGCTCCGCAAGGCTGTAGAAATTCAAATGCCAAGACGAATCTAGGAGCAAGAAAATATCACCACACTCGATATCTAGAGGCACTGAGCGCTGCTTCGAAGCCTCATCGCGCCGATCAAGCCATAGAGCGGCACGGAGTGGAAGCGTAATGTTTAAGCTCAACAATTTCCACAAAATTAAAAGAGGCATATTTAGCGCTTTGTTGCCATGCCATGGGAGGCGCTTACTTATATATGCATGCCCCCCCCAAAGTCGCAGACGCAGATGATCTAGGCGATGCACACACTGGCGAAGAAAAGATATACCAGCTCGCGTAGGTGGAGGAAGTAGCGAAATAACACGCTTGAGCTGACCACCTTGCATGATAACGGGGATGCACTCGATCACGGTATTGGCCGACTTGAGCTCCTGAATAACATTTCGCACAACTCTTTGAATTCCAGAATTAAGATCAGGGTGTTCGTAAACGTATGTGCACTCAATAAGTAAACGGGTCAAATTTAAATCCTGACTATAATGAAATTAATTTTAAGTAATACGCTTTCAATTTCGAGACTTACTTCGAGCCAAGAATGCCCAGCGAAGCGCGCATGTCGCGCATTTACAACCCAAAGAACCTCATGCCGCGGGCCATGCCAAGCGCCATTACTGAACCCTGCCGTAGTGATCTTCGAAGCGAACGATATCGTCCTCACCCAGGTATTCGCCGCTCTGCACCTCGATCATTACCAGGTCAATCACCCCGGGGTTTTCCAGACGATGCTGGTGCCCGGCGGGGATAAAGGTCGACTCGTTGGTGTTGATCAGCCGCGGGTCACCGCCATTGACCACCTTGGCCATGCCCTGCACCACTATCCAGTGCTCACTGCGATGGTGATGCATCTGTAGCGACAGTGCCGCGCCGGGTTTAACCACTATGCGTTTGATCTTAAAGCGTGGCCCTTCCTCCAATACGGTGTAAGTGCCCCAGGGGCGTGACACGGTGCGATGCAGGCGATAGGCCTGATGGTTCTCCAGCTTCAAACGCTTGGCGACCTGACGCACCTCTTGCGCGCGGTCGGCATGGGCCACCAGCACCGCATCGGCGGTCTCGACCACGATCAGATCATCCACTCCAACGGTAGCCACCAAGCGACCCTGGCTCTGCACGTAGGTGTTGCGGCTATCGACAAAAATCGCATCGCCTTGCGCCCGGTTTTGCTCGGCATTAGGTTCGATCAGGTCCCGCAGCGCCGTCCATGAACCTATGTCGCTCCAGTCGAATACCGCAGGCACTACCGCCACCTTGGTCGAACATTCCATCAGCGCATAGTCGATGGAAATATCCGGTAGGGCAGCGAAGCTCGCCAGATGTAGCTCTTGCACTTTGGCGTTCGCGTTGTCCTGACGCGGGCTCTGCGCCACACAGGTGCGCGCCAGTTCCAGCAACTCGGGAGCATGCAATTGCAGTTCACTGATCAAGCTGCCGGCGGTAAAGCAGAACATCCCCGAGTTCCATAGGAAACGTCCGCTCTCAAGGTATTCTTGCGCCGTCGCCTGGTCTGGCTTCTCTACGAAGCGCAGCACCCGACAACCGCCACGCTCATCCAGCACATCTCCGGCTTCGATATAACCGAAGCCCGTCTCGGGCGCAGTAGGGCGAATGCCATAAGTGACCAAATAACCTTGGCGAGCCAAGGCCACGGCATGCTCGGTGGCCTGATTAAAGCCCGCCAAATCATGGATCAGATGATCGGCGGCCATTACCACCAGCACCGTATCGTCACCGTGTTCGGCCGCCAAGGCCAAGGCCGTGACCGCAATTGCGGGGGCGGTATTACGGCCTTGTGGCTCAAGCAGGAAGCGGGCGTGGTGACGAGTCAGTTTGGCTTCGGCAAAATGATCGCGGCTTTCAAAGTAGTGCTCACGGTTGGTCACCGTGACTATCTCGCCGCCCGTCGATATCAGGCTGGCGGCGCGCAGGTAGGTTTTCTGCAGCAGCGACTGACCATCCGGCAAGCGCATAAAGGGCTTGGGGTGATCCTCACGGGATACCGGCCACAAACGCGTGCCGGCACCACCGGACAGAATCACGGGAATAATCATCGCCGCTTACTCCTTGCCAACGCGGCGCAGATCCGCCTCAACCATCCCCTCAATCAAACTGGCCAAGCTGGTTTTCGGCGCCCAGCCCAGCTTGCGCTCAGCCTTAGCGGGGTTACCCAACAGCACTTCAACTTCAGCTGGGCGGAAGAACTGCGGGTCAATCACCACATAGTCTTCATAGTTCAAACCCACATGCTCAAACGCCAGCTTGCACATGTCGCGCACAGTAGTGGTTACGCCGGTGGCCACTACGTAGTCATCGGCCACTTCTTGCTGCAACATCAGCCACATGGCTTCGACATAATCGCCGGCAAAGCCCCAGTCACGCTTGGCGTCGATGTTGCCCAAGCGCAGTTCAGTCTGTTTGCCGAGCTTGATCCGTGCCACTGCGTCGGTGACCTTGCGGGTGACGAATTCGATGCCGCGCAACGGCGATTCGTGATTGAACAGAATGCCGCTGGAGGCATGCAGGCCGAAGCTTTCACGGTAGTTAACGGTGATCCAGTGGCCGTACAGCTTGGCCACGCCATAAGGACTGCGCGGGTAGAATGGGGTGTTTTCGTCCTGCCGCTCGGCTTGAATTAAACCAAACATCTCACTGGTCGAAGCCTGGTAGAAACGCGTTTGCGGGGCAAACTGGCGAATCGCTTCTAGCAAGTGGGTAACGCCGATGCCATCCACTACCGCAGTGGTGACCGGTTGATCCCAGGAGCTGCCAACAAAACTCTGCGCGCCCAGGTTGTAGATTTCATCCGGCTTGGCTTTGATTACCGCGCGCTGAATCGAGCAGGCGTCGGCCAGATCGCCTTCGTGATAGCGGATTTGGCCCTCGACACCTAGTTCACGCAGGCGCCAGCGTGTATCGCTGCTGCGTCGGGCCACCAGGCCATGAACCTCATAGCCCTTTTCCAGCAGCAGTTTGGCCAAATAGGCGCCGTCTTGGCCGGTTACGCCAGTAATCAATGCAGACTTAGACATGTTTAATTTCTCTTGCTGCCCAGTCAGAGAGCACGCTCTGTAGGGTTTCCGTGATCGATACGCCAGGTTTCCACCCAGTCTCTTTTTGTAGTTTCTGACTGCATCCAACGACCCGCCGCTGCTCAGACAGGCGCATACGACTGACATCTTGTACCAGCTCAACCTCAACTCCAGCCAAGCTCGCCATCTGCATGATCAGATCGCGAACCTGCCGTTCTACCCCCGAGCAGACGTTGTAAATCTCGCCGCTACGGCCGTGTTCCAGCAGCGCTAAGTAGGCCTGCAGCACATCGCGCACATCGAGAAAGTCGCGCGTCACATCAACATCACCGACCTCAAGCCGGGCCGGCTGTAAACCCTGGCGCACGCGAATCAGCTGACGAGCCATGCTGGGAATCACGAACGCCTCGCCCTGCCCAGGACCGATATGGTTAAACGGGCGGGCAACTATGATCCGCCAAGGCTCGCTATAACTCCACTGTTGGCACAAGAGTTCGGCGGAAACCTTACTGACGGCATAGGGGTTACGCGGACGGGGCGCCAACTCTTCGCTAATGGGCAGACTGGCTTCCTCCACCTGGCCGTAGACGTCACCCGAACTGACATACAGGAAAGTGCCGCTAAACCCCCGGTGCTTGAGCGCCTGCAGCACATTCAGGGTGCCCAGCAGATTGACTTGCAGGGTGCGTTGCGGATCGCGGAACGCCTCAGGCACAAAGGTTTGCCCGGCCAAGTGGATAACGGCGTCCGGACATTCATCCTGCAGCCAAGCATCCAGCGAAGTACAATCGAGCAAGTCATGCGGTTTAGGCGCAATCAGCTGCCAGGGCGCATTCGACTCGGTCGCCAGCAACGCCTGTAAGTGTCGGCCGACGAAACCGTTTAAGCCCGTCACCAGTAGTTTTTTCACCTTAAGCAATCCTCTCACCCTGCAATCGCCAATAATCCGTTGAACAGGCCTGCCCCCAGCGCCATACCAGCCAAGCCGCAGCAGCAGCACCCACCAAGAGTCCGGCGAATATTTCGCTACGACTATGGCCCATGCGTTCACGCAAAGGACTTGATGGTTTCGCGGTAGATAAGCCATTGATGGCCTGCGCATGCAAGCCTACTTGCCGACGCAAACTGTTGGCATCCAGCAAGACGATAAAGGCCAGAGTAACAGCCACGCCAAAAGCCGGCTGGGCAATGCCGCCCTTGAGCCCAATCAGCACCGCCATGCTGCAGACAATAGCGCTGTGATTACTTGGCATGCCGCCGTAGCCGATCAAGTCAAAGGCCAAGCGCTTAGCTCTCAAACTATTGATGGCGAATTTGCTGCAGCCCACCAACAGCCAGGCAAGCAAAGGCGTGAGCGCACAGCAAACCAGCCTATATTTTATCTTATTAAAAACCAATTGGAGGTGTGCGTAACACTCGAGATACCCTGCGAGAAAAGTAGCCGTCTCCGATATAGCACTCCAATCGACTGCTGTTACTGGCCAAGTAGCTGCTGCTGACGCCCCTAATGACGCTGCTCGGCGCTGGCGACCTTGAAGTAGCATTCGATGCCGTACACAGCGCCACATCAGCCCACCTGCCTCCGCCCTTCGCAGCATGTCCTGTTCATGAATCAAGACTCGACAAAATTCTGCTCAACCTTGCCTGATCAGATCACGAATTAGCTCGATTCGTTCAGACCCAAAGGGGATGCACAGCAAATTGATAAAGCCCCACGAGGAGGGATTCAAATCGTCCGTCAACCGACGCTGCAACCGCTCTTCGGTCAACGGCACCAACTGGGGATTGCTCTCTGCCACCTCAAAAATCTGGTAGCCAAGCTCCACCAAGCTCTGCCAAAACGCTTGCGGATCATCGCCAGAACGGGTCAGCCCAAATGGCCAGAACTCCAAAATCAGCACTGGTCGCCAGCCGCCGGCAAAAAGCGCAGCAGCCCCCCTGAAAATGCGGGCTTCGGACCCTTGAGTGTCGGACTTGACCAGCTCAGGCAGACGCCCTTCATGCCCGGCAAAAAAAGCATCCAGCGTGGTCACCGCCACGGGGTAACTGTCACGCTCAGTGTCATCACGAAACAGCCGATGATCGCCAAGATTGGTCCCGGAGCGGTATAGCGATAACTGGCCGACTTGATCACTCACGGCCGATTTATGGATATCGATAACCCCATGTTCATCAGCAATAGCCGCATTTACCTCCAGTAGCCTGGCGTTTGCCCTGTCTGGCTCGAAGGCAATTACCCGCCCTTGTGCACCAACACTCCGGGCCGCCAGCATGCTGTACCAGCCAATATTGGCACCCAGATCCAGAACCATATCGGCGGGAAGGCAAAGACGTCCGAACACGTTCGTCTCGAATGGCTCCCAAATGCCGTGGCGGGCTAAATCACCAGAAACAAACTCATCCTCGACCTTATGTATGGCAAACGCGCTGGCCGGTAAGTCCAGAGCCTGCACGGGAACCATCCGGAACGACGCCAGACGTTCGCTCATAGCCTGCGCAATCCATTTAAGACTGGCGGCATGCCCTTTGGGACTGTCCGCGAGCCAGTAACGAGGCGGTTGATATAAGTCATCTGTCGAATAACGCGTGAAGCCCTGCATCAAGTCATCGCGGACAAAGAACGCATTGACCCCACTCAGATTACAAGCAACCAATGAATAGCAGTGACTAGCCATGACTTCGACCCAGGACTGCAATGAGGCACCGAAATAATCGTCATAACCCCATTCATGCGCCTCGTTGTAAGCCATCGCCGCACAGGTTGGTGGTGGAAATTTTGCGTTGTACTCGACACAAACCAACTTTGGATTCAGACGACGGAGAAACGGAGGAATGACATGAATGTCGTTTCCGTCGATATCCAAAGAAAGGAAGTCAATCGACTCGATACTTAGAAAGCCGTTGATCCGCTTTGCCAAGGCCTCGCCAGTAGCAATGGTCACTCGCTGGTTCAGTACCATCAGCGGATCAGAGTAAAGCGCCCCCAATGCACTCTCGATGCGGGAAATACATGCCTCGCTGGCATCGATCCAAACACCGCTATAGCCGTCCAAGATCAGCTGATGTGTATTGTTTTGCAAGCCATCCGCACAACCTATCTCCACAAAGGACTGTGACAGGGATGTGAGAGAGCTGACCCGCTCCATACATGTGCGAATTATCCCGTCCTCATCACATTGCGAGTAAGACGCCCAGCCCTTTAACGCCGGGTTATCTGGAGTGTGATGAGCTAACTGCTCTCTGAGGACTATGAGCGCTTGCGAGACCGAATTTTCGTCAGATATGGAAACCATTTTCTCAATCCAGGGAGTATGCAGAAACTGCGCAAGGTGCATGTACAACACCCCATATATTTTGGCCGTCCTCGGGATAACGGATGGAAAAGCGCGCACCGCCGACGCAATAGTCAATGACGCTACCCAACAGCAATTGCCCAGGGTTGGCAGGATTTTCCGCAAAGCTACCCACGCCTGCAATCAATCCATATTCGCCAGGACACAGTGGACAGTTGAACTTGAACTCCACTACCCGCAGCACATGGGAGCCGTCCGCAGGGATAAAAAAATCGTGCCCCGCCGCATTGAAGTGCATTAATTGCCGCCCGCTGCTGTCGGTAATACCGAGGGTGACCGAGAGGTCAGCCGCGATAGCCTCCTGCACTTGATAAAATACCCGTACACGCAACTTGCTGGCGAATGGCACGCTGTCTGTCTCACTACCTTGCTCATCAAGCAAGGCAATATCCTGGATACGCACTTCGCCGCTGCCGGTACGCAAGGGCGCAACCCTTTCGGCAAAGGCCTGATGCCGGGCATGTTCAAATGCCAGCGAATACTCCGCTCCCTGCCCGGTCTCCGTGGCGGGCTGGGGCTTGTTGAACCCGGCGCTGGCCATACGCCGGAAGACCTCGCGTTGATAAGCGGCACCGACCTCACTGGAGCTTCCCGCCAACCGAATTCGGCCATGCTCCAGCCATAGGCCTTGATTGCACAGCGAGCGAATAGCATCCGCCGCATGCGTTACATAAATAAAGGTAGTGCCACCGTCGAGCAACGACTTGATCTTGTGCAGGCATTTGTTCTGAAAATAGGCATCACCGACGCTCAGTGCCTCATCCACAATAAGGATTTCCGGCTTGACGTAGACCGCACATGAAAATCCAAGACGTACCGCCATACCGCTGCTATAGGTCTTTACCGGATGCTCAATAGCATCCTGCAGCTCACTGAATCGGATGATTTCTGGCACCGCTTCATCTATCTCGTCACGCTGCATACCATGCAACATGCAGAACTGACGGATGTTTTCACGACCACCCAGCTGCGGGTTGAATCCCGCCCCCAACTCCAGCAAAGCCGAAATCCGGCCTTTCACACTGACTGAGCCAGCACTCGGGGTCAGCACACCGCACAGCACCTTAAGCAGGGTGCTCTTGCCGCTGCCATTCTCGCCAACAATACCCAGCCGACTGCCAGGAGCCAGAGTCAGCGAGACATCGTCCAGCGCCCGGGTTTCACGGGCGTACTGTTTCCGCCCACCGGACAATAGCTCCAGCATGCGATGACTGGGTTTTGAGTAGCTATGGTAAATCTTCGAGATATTCCGGATGTCGACGATCGCGTCCAGGTTTTCTGTGCCTTTCATTCATTACCACTCGAATCAGATGACATCGGCAAAACCAGACTTCAGTTTTCGAAAAAGGCTAAAGCCAGCAACAAGTATCACAACAGCAATAAGCGTCACCACAAATAGCGAATGCCACTCTATCGCTGCCGTACCAAATACCGCGTGCCTGGATATTTCCGTCAAATAATAAAACGGGTTGTAATCCATGATTAATTTGCGCACCCAGAGCGCTCCGCGCTCTTCGACGAGAGTGGCGGGATACAGGATTGGTGTAAGCCAGAACATCACATTGACCAGCACTGGAACAATTTGCGCCACGTCCGGAATGTATACCGCAACCGCAGAAACCGCATACGAAACACCCAAAGTAATCAGGACGCATGCAATCCAGACCAGACCATATACAGCAGCCATATCTCCAAGCGGAATGCCGTTATAGGCCATCAAGCCCGCGACAATAGATAGAATTATTAGCTGACTCAATAAAGCCGAAGCGAGTGGAATCAAGGGTAGAACCCAAAAAGGGAAAGCTATCTTATTTATCAAATAGCCATATTCGCGAAGAATCCCCGTACTGCGTCCAACCACTTCAGAGAAAAAAATCCAAAGAGAAAATGGCAAGAAATAAAATAAAGCAAACGGAATATCTCCGTAACGCACGCCCATTCGTCCACTCATGAGAATGGAAAATACAACCACATTAATAATGGCATACAATAACGGCACGCCAACGTTCCAAGCAATACCCGCATATGATCCAGCATACCGATTCTTTAAATCTTGCCTAGCCAGCATCCAGGCAAGTAACAAACTATCCACTATTCCTGATTTGCGCATGTCGCCTCAACTGTCGGGGTACCAAACATTCAATTTCTCCATAAAGACAGCCTGCTATATTCACAGCAATGACCAATCTTATTTTCGCAGGCGACCAGGCATTCCATTAAGTAAATCCATTAATGTTTCATCAATAGTCTTTACACTCACGACTGCAAAATATGACTCAACCGATGCTTTAGATGAGCAAGCCGTCTGACAATTTTCCACGAGCGGCTGGCTTGCAGTGTGGCCAGTTGCAACTCCACCTGTTCTGATCGAGCTTCTGCCTGGCTGAGCGCCTCTCGCAAGCCTTGCACATCTTCCTGCGGGCTACTCATCAGGTGCCCCGGGCAAAGCTGGAATTCATCCAGAACGCACGGCGTCAATGAAAGCGGGTGCAGAAGCCACTCTTGCTCTTTGGCGGCATAGTAGCGGTTGATGCCGTCACAGTATGCATAGAGATAACCTTCGGAGAGCAGCATACCCTCCCAATCCGGCGTCTTATCGAAAGCGGACTCCAGTATCACGATCCAAGGGCGCCAGCGCTGGAAGTCCATGCTTTCCAATACCTGCTGCTCAAAACCCTCAACATCAATTTTGAGGAAGTGGAAGGGCGCATCTTCTGGCATGTGTTCCGCGCAGATGCTATCCAATCGTCGGCACTGGACTGTGCGTGAAACGAACTGGATGCCAGTGCTGTGCTGAATATCGCGCATCTCTTCGCTGAGCGTCGATAGGCCGGTTTCACGGTCCTCATAGAAGGTCAGCTCGCCTTCTTTCGGGGCCACGGCTAGACACAGGTTGATCTCATCAGCGCGCTCTTCGCATAGAGCATCGAAATAGTGCTCGACTGGTTCGATATTGATGCCGCGCCAACCGCGCTCATAAAATGCTTTGGTGACTGAGTCGCGCGCTGGGTGATTAGCGCCGACATCTATGTATCGCCCCGGGCCAAACAATTT
>C687J26845_10000072_pt1 | contig 59690 bp, 59 predicted proteins | sample RifCSPlowO2_12_FD_26845 | JGI IMG/M metagenome (IMG submission 26845)
CTCCTACCTCCCCCCGCAAGCGGGGGGAGGGGATACCCGATCCCCGATTAAAGCATTCGAGGACAAGCTTCTCGGGAATGACAGCGCGTGTTGGGTCATCATTCTGCTCAATCTGCACTTAAGGTAGTGCCATTGTGCCCGCTCACCGTTTACCGCTTACGGCTTTTTTTCGCACCGCCTTCCGCGCCGGCGGCGCATCGAGTTCGGGATAGTGCCGGAAGACGCCTTCCGTGCTGAACGGCAGACGGCGGGGAGACGCAAGATACGCGGCGATGCGCGGACGCACCATGACCCGCCGGTGCAGGGCCATCAATCGTGGACATCCGGATTCCAGGCGTGCCATCGCCCGTGGAAAGGCGTAGCTCAGCCCGGCGATCACCTGGAACATCGAGAGATCGACATAGGACAAGGCCTTGCCCACCATGTAGCGGTCGCCGCCCGGGTTGCGCTCGAGCACGCCCTCGAAGTAATCGAGGAACTTCGGCAGGCGTTCTGCCCTGAAATCTGCCGCGCGCCGCTTCGCTTCCCGTTTCTGCTCGTGGTAATAAAGCCCGCCCGAAATCGGGTGATGGCTGTCGTGAACCTCGGTTACGAGGTCGGCTATCGTGAGCTGCAACTGGTGCGCCCAGAGGCGCGTCGCTTCGGCTTTCGGTATGAGACCCAGACGTGGACCCAGGAACAGCAGGATATTCGCGGTCTGCGCGATCACCTGCCTGCCGGCTTTGAGTATTGGCGGCGCAAATGGCGGGCGCCCGGCCGCGGTATCTTCCAGAAGGCGCATCAACGCCGGCACACCCATCCCGTCGCGCTGCGGCATGCGCGCAACGTCCACGTAATCGGCCGCGGCCTCCTCGAGAGCAAGCCGAACAAACTCGCCGCGCCCCTGGATGGTCGGCCAGTAGTAGAGTTCGTAACGCATAGCGTATGGTCCTCACAAGGTAATGAAACGCCATTGAACGAAGATTAACGCTGATGAGACGGGAAATCGAGAGAGTGGGAGATTGGGAGCCCGCCGAGCCAATCGCCTAGCGGCCCGTTCGTACCCCACCTCAGTTGGAAACGAGCCAACTAGGCGGTGAGTGGAACTAGCCAATCCTCCGCGGTTGCAACGGACCCCGCTTCGGCAGGATTTCCATTCTTATGGACGAGAGCGCCGCCACTCCCTCGGCGACAGCGGCTCAGGTCTTTTTGGCGTACTTCGCGACACCCGTGAAATCCAGCAATACACAACGTTTGTCGCCGATGATCCAGGCATCGTGTCCCGCTGGCATACAGAAGAAGTCCCCGGGGCCGTACTCTGTTTCAGATCCGTCGTCCATTTTAACAACCATCCGCCCTTCCAGAACGTATCCGGTATGTGTGGCCTGACAAGACGGGGTTCCGGCAATGGGCTTTACATGATGAGACCACCGCCACCCGGGCTCAAACTCCCCACGACCAACCGTCGAATCACCAAGAAAGAATACTTCCATTTTGCCCTTGCCATCGCTGAACGGCCGGGTTTCGTCTGGCGACCCCTTCACCTTGCGAATCAATTTGTGTTCCATTGGAATACCTCCGGGTTTGTTTAGGGAAAATCGACTGTAGCGGATTACGCCGGGATGCTCCAGCATAATTTGGTAGTGTCTTCATCTCAACCCCCCTCGCAAAACCAACGCGGATGCATGGGAAATGTTCTGAGGTTTCCCCCGGATTATGAGCCGAAGGAACGTGAACAGTCGAGTCATGGGGTCTGTGGTGAGGTAACCGGTGAGCTATACTGACCGCGGTCACTTGAGAGCGTGAAAGCGAAGGCCCCGGCCCCGTCGCATCGATCCGCATGCCGCAACCCACAGGAGAAAAGCCATGGCTCTGGGCCAACACAAAATCGAATACGAAGTGCTGGAAGGATGGGACCGGCTTCCCGACGGCTGGACGTATGTCGAGGTCGCGGGAGTGGCGTGCGACTCGCACGACCGCGTGTACGTGTTCAACCGCGGCGCTCATCCCATGATCGTGTTCGACAAGGAAGGCAGGTTTCTCAACGCCTGGGGCGAGGGGATGTTCAAGGGGCCGCACGGCATTTTCATCGACAACAACGATCACCTGTGGCTCGCCGACGACAAAGACCACACGGTTCACAAGTTCACCCCCGACGGCAAACGCCTGATGACCCTGGGCGAGTCGGGCAAGGCCGCGGATACCGGTTACAAGATCGGAGCAAGCCCCGTGCTGCGCAGCGCGGGGCCGTTCCACCGTGTCACCAACGTCGCCGTGCTGCCCGACGGCGACATGTACATCGCCGACGGCTACGGCAATGCGCGCGTTCACAAGTTTTCCGCGGAAGGGAAGCTCTTGTTCTCCTGGGGCGAGCCGGGGCGCGGGCCGGGCCAGTTCATACTGCCCCATGGCATCGGAGTGGACAGCGCCGGACTGGTCTACGTGGCGGACCGGGAGAACTCGCGGGTACAGGTTTTTTCCCCCGACGGTGCATATCTGCGCGAGTGGACGTTTCTCAACCGTCCCTACGACATCTTCATCGACGACCAGGACATGCTGCACATCGCCGAAGGCGGTTTCCTCAACTACATGCACAAGCGGGCGGAGGGCCCTTTGCCCGGGCACGACCAGACGATGGTTTACCCTCCCGAAGGCCACTCGCCCATCGCCCGCGTGACGGTGTGCGATCCCGATGGGAACATCGTAGCCGAGGTCGGCGGCGAGAACCCCATCCTGCCGGGCAATTTCATCGCGCCGCACGGCATCTGGGCGGATCGCCGGGGCGATCTCTACATTGGTGAGGTCGTGGTACAGTCCGGCGCGGTCAAGCGCATGGCCCCGCTCACTCCGCACGCCTTTCAGAAATTCCGGCGCCGCGCGGGATGAGCGCATCGGTATGTCATTCCCGAGCAATCGGGAATCCATACGGCGATGAACGAGGCCTACCAAGAAGTGGGATCGCTCTTGGAAGATCGAGTTGATTCAGGCTGGAAATCCGCGTTGGCCGGACTTGTACGAGGGTCTCGTCGAATAGACACCCTATGGATTCCCGATTGCTCGGGAATGACAATCCAGGGCCGGTTGATATCGCAAAGGGCCGTATGCAGGCGAGAATGCGGCTTGCTAATGATCTCGCCATCGCAGGAAAATATACCGTTCTCGATACGTCCCAGCACGTTCCAGGAGAAAGGATGAATATCACCCATAAATTTGCGCTGGTTTGGGCCTATGTCATGGCCGCGCTCTTTTCTGTCGGCGCATTGACCGCCGCGGCGCAGAACTATCCAGCCAAGCCGATCCGCGTGGTGGTGCCATTCCCGGCGGGCGGCACCTCGGATATCCTGGCGCGGCTGATCGGGGCCAAGCTGACCGAGAGCTGGGGGCAGCAGATCATCGTGGACAGCCGGCCCGGCGCCAACGGCAACATCGGCGCGGAACTGGTTGCACGCACGCCGCCGGACATGATCGCAAAAATCAACAGCGAGGTGGCGCGGATACTGAACTTGCCTGACGTGAAGGACAGGCTCGCCTCGCAGGGCACCACGCCGCTCACCAACAGCCCGCAGGAGATGGGCAAGTGGCTGGCGGCCGAGAAGGACCGCTGGGCGAAGCTCATCAAGGACACCGGGTTCAGGCTCGATCAATAAAGTGAGATCCGCCGCGACATTTGTTGCGTGGTTTGCATTCGCGGCGACAGCCTGTTGGTGCACGCTCGGAGTCCAGCTCGCCTTGGCGGCCGCGCCGCAGACCGCGCGTCCGGAGCGCGTAGCAGCGCCGGAATCGACCTATCCCGCCCGGCCGCTGCGCCTGATCGTTCCGTTCCCCCCGGGCGGCGGCGCGGATTTCATGCCCCACGTGCAGAGCGGGCGCATCCGCGCGCTGGCGATCACCGGAGCGAAGCGCTCCACGCTGCTGCCGGAGATGCCGACGCTCGCCGAGAGCGGCGTGCGCGGCTTCGAAATCAACCCGTGGTTCGGCGTTCTCGGGCCCGCCGGCTTGCCCGCGCCGATACTACGCAAGTTGCACGATGATGTCGTGTCGTCGATCCGAACGGACGACACGAAACAGCGCCTCGCGAGCCAGGGGGCGGAGGCGATCGGCAGCACCCCGGAGGAATTCGCCGCCGTGATCAAACAGGAACTGGAGCAGTGGGCCCGGATCGTGAAAGAGATCGGGCTGCGCAAAGATGAGTGATGGGTGACGAGTGACGAGTGACGAGTGATGAGTGACGAGAACGCTACTGGAGAATTCCGATGCCGACCTTTCAAAGCTCGCCCGATCTGACGATGCATTATCTGGTCGACGACTATACCGATCCGTGGCGCGAGCCGGAGACGATCCTGCTGCTCCATGGCAACGCGGAGAGCAGCGCCGCGTGGTACGGCTGGGTGCCGCACCTCGCGCGTCGCTTCCGCGTCGTGCGCGCCGACATGCGCGGCTTCGGCGCATCGTCGCCCATGCCGCGCGATTTTCCGTGGACGCTCGATATTCTCATCGACGACTTCATCCGCCTGATGGACATGCTGGGCATCGGCCGCTTCCACCTGGTCGGCGCGAAGATCGGCGGGACCATCGCCCGCGCTTTCGCGGCGCGCCGTCCCGATCGCGTGCTGACGCTCACCGTCGTCGGAACGCCGCCGCCCTACCGCGAGGGGGCCGAAGCCCGCATACCGGCTCTCAAAGAGGAGTTTGAGAAACATGGGGTCGAACCCTGGGCGCGCCGCACCATGGCGGGCCGGCTCGGCGGCGCGTTTCCTGCGGAAGGCGTCGAGTGGTGGACGAAGTTCATGGGCCGCACGGCGGCGTCGACCCAGATCGGCTTCATGGCCACCATCGCCTGCGCGGACATCAGGACGGATGTGCCGCGGATCACCTGTCCGACGCTCGTCATCACGACCGAGGAGAGCGGACTCGCCTCGGTGGAGGTGACCCGCGCGTGGCAGCAGACCATCCCGAACTCGACGCTGCTCGTGCTGCCCGGCAACTCCTACCACGTCGCGGCGAGCGATGCGGAGCGCTGCGCGCAGGCGACGCTCGACTTCGTCTCGCGGCACAGCGCCGGATGAGTGATTTTCCTGCCGATATTCCTGCGAGAGAGGGGCGCGCTTGACAGCGAGACCTATCGAGCTTTGCATCTTTGGCTAACAGTCGTAATAGGTCGATGTCATTCCCGTGGAAACGGTTAGGTTGTCATTCCCGAGAAGCTTGTCCTCGAATGCTTTAATCGGGGATCGGGAATCCAATTTACGCATTGAACATGTGGAGCCGCCGTATGGGTTCCCGCTTTCTCGGGAACGACAGGCTATTTGGGTCTCCGCTCCCCGCATTCGCGGGGACAAGCTTCGTACGAGGACGACATTTATTTGTTAGTCGATTATGCAAGGATCAATAGATGGCTTGCCCCTTTACTTTTGATTTCTCGAACCGTAACCACGGAGGGAGTACCATGCGATTGTTCGTGACATTGATTCTTGCCACGCTCGCCGTGATGACCGGCGGCGACGCGTTCGCCCAGCCGTTTCCCGCGAAGCCGGTGCGCATCGTGGTCGCATTCCCGCCGGGCGGCGGCGTGGACATCGTGGCACGCCTCGTGGGGCCGAAGCTCACCGAGAGCTGGCACCAGCAGGTGATCGTGGAAAATCGCGCGGGGGCGAGCGGCATGATCGGCACCGAGCTCGCCGCACGGGCAGCCCCGGACGGATACACGGTCTTCATAGGGACGATGGGCAATCTCGCGGTCAACCAGCATCTCTTTCCGAAAATGACGGTGGATCCGCTGCGCGATTTCGCTCCGATCACCCTGGTTGTCGCGGTGAACTTCGTGATGGTCTCGCATCCTTCGCTGCCGGTGCGGAACGTGAAGGAGTTGATCGTGCTCGCCAAGGCGCGCCCGGGACAGATCAACTATTCATCCTCGGGTGCCGGCGGCGCGCCGCATCTCGGTGGTGAGCTGCTCAAGCGCATGGCGCAGGTGAATCTCATCCACATCCCGTACAAGGGCAGCGGCCCGAGCTTCCAGGATCTGCTCGGCGGGCATGTGTCGTTGACCTTCGACAGCCTGGTCCAGTCGCTGCCTTACATCAAGAGCGGAAAGTTGAGGGCGCTCGCGGTGCTCGGCAAGACGCGCTCACCGCTGCTCCCGGACGTGCCGACCGTCGGCGAAACCGTCGCCGGCTACGAACTCACCAACTGGTTCGGATTGGTGGCGCCGGCGGCAACGCCGCGGGAAATCGTCGCGAAGCTGCGCGACGACTGGGCCAAGGCGCTGCTGAACCCCGAAGTGCGCACGAAGCTGAGCGGCATGGGCGCGGACGTGGTGGGCGATACGCCCGAGCAATTCGGCGCCTTCATGCGCTCCGAATCCGCCAAGTGGGCCAAACTCGTCAAGGACGCGAATATCAGAGCCGAGTGACGAAGAGACGTGGCGGATACAAGCAGTAACGCGCAGTCCGCGGCGGGCGCGCTTGGCGCCGCGCACCCCCCGGATTTCCCGTGGAAGGATCAGCCGTTCAGTTGTCGTCGCCCGAACGCAGGATCCCGACCGCGAACCATCCCAGATTCGCCGCGTTGCGGATTAGGAGCATGGGACTGGCACAGTTGAACGGTGGTACCGGTGACAGCATGTCGTCTATCTGGAAGTCGCCATTGGGTGACAGGACAACTCCGGCGGCCGACGTACTGCTTTCGGTAAAGGGCGATGCGGCCTCACAGATCAGTGTGGCAAGTACGGCCTGTCCGGTCGCCCGTCCAGCGTTATTCCCCCCGCCAAGAACCAGCCCCTTTCCCTGAACCGTGATGTGCCCATTCGCCCTCACGATGGCAGCGAGCCTGTCGATTACCCAGATCTGTCCGGCGGGCTGCACGCCGCGAACTATGTTTCGATTCACGACCTCCGCGGTCGTCCCCGTTCCCACCCCGCTCGACACGCCGATCACACCTATCCCGCCCATGAATCTCGCAATAGCATCGTCCGCCGCCGCCGGCAGCGAGGAAACCACCCCAAGGAATAACGTGCAAGCCAACGCTTTTTTCAACATGGCAACTCCTCTTTCGGTAATCACGCACACTGTTATGAAAGACATTCTTGCTCCAGGACATATCCGAAGCGGCCGCGATCCCAGTCCTCTGCGGGCCCGACCCGTCGTCTGTCCGGACTGTCAACACTCCGGCCGGCAAATTATTCCGTCGATGGAGGCGTAACATTCTTGGCATCGGGTTTATTCCGCTGCCATTTATTTCATTTGCTTATAAGCTCTTCGCAAGGAGGCAAGGATAGATCGCAGCCGGGGACGCGGATGCCGCGACGCAGCACGGAGCGCTTGACGAAAGCTGGCTGGACAGTGTGTAAGCCTTCCCATGCGCTCCGAATCCGCCAAGTGGGCGAAACTCGTCAAGGACGCGAATATCAGGGCCGAGTGACGAAGCGTTTTGCTGCGCCCGTAGCCCGGTCTGAACCTTGCGCGTCAAGGTGCCGGGGCAGCCCCACCCACGGTATCGACAGGGGCGCTGGCAGTCGAAATAACAATCTTGTATTAAACAATACAGTCTGTTATTGTTTAATACGATGCAATCGTTAAACACCACGGTCGAAGCCCACCGCCGGGAGCGCGATCTGGCGCTCAAGCGCAGTCTCGTACCCCGTGAACTCGCTTCCTCTCTTTCCAAAGCGCTGTCTTCGCGGCTGGTAAAGGTCATCACGGGGCCGCGCCGGGCCGGAAAATCGACACTGGCCTTCCAGGTGCTCGCCGGCAGGCGCTTTGCCTACCTCAATTTTGAAGACGACGCGTTGCGCGGGGAGATCGCCGGCGATCAACTGGTCGATGCGATCGCCTCCGTTTATGGCAAGACCGAATTTCTCTTTTTTGATGAAATCCAGAACTACCCGCATTGGGAGAGCTTCATCAATAAGCTCCACCGCCGCGACTACAACCTGGTCATTACCGGTTCCAATTCGCGGCTGCTCAGCCGGGAACTGGGATCCGCACTGACGGGCCGCCATCTCGCTTTTGAACTGCTTCCGTTCAGCTTTCAGGAGTGTCTCCTGGGCCTTGGGACGGAAACAGCGGATGATGCCGAAGTCTTTCAGCGCTATTTGCTCTGGGGAGGGTTCCCCGAGGTCGTCCTGGGGGCCGCGGAGCCTTCAGGATACCTGCGCACGCTTTTCGATTCCGTGGTGCTGCGCGACATCGTGACCCGCCATCGGATTCGCGCTTCGACGGCCATGCACGATTTGCTCAACCTCCTGATGAACAACGCCGCGAGCCGCTTCTCGGCGCGGAGCCTCGAACGCGCCTTGGGCTCACTCTCCACGGCGACCGTCCAGAAATTCATCGCGTATGCCCGCGAGGCTTACCTGGTGCAGGACCTGCAGCCGTACTTTTTCAAGCCGAGAATGCGGGTGAAGGCCGACCGCAAAATCTATGCCTTCGATAATGGGCTGATTTCCGCCAAGTCGCAGCCGGTTACGCGCAACCAATCGCGCCTGCTCGAAAATCTGGTCTTTGTCGAGCTGGTGCGGCGCGGATTCAAACCCAATCTGGATCTGTTCTATTACCAAACCCGTGCCGGCGCCGAAGTTGATTTCCTGCTCCGGCGAGGGTCGGAGAATCTGGAATTGATTCAGGTCACGCAGAATCTGTCGTCCCTGAAGACACGCGAGCGCGAGATTCGCGCGCTCCGTCAAGGCGCCGAAGATCTTAACCTGCGCCGGCTCACCGTGGTTACGCTCGAGACGCAGGAGAGGATTCGGGAAGCCGGCACGCAGATCAATGTGGTCCCTTGCAGGACATGGTTGACCGCGCGTTCGTAGGGAAAGAAATCGCAGCCTGGATAAAGCGCAGCGGAATCCGCGGGAATTGACTCCGCGCCGACCGATCCCGGATTTCGCGCAAGAATGCCGGTCGATCCGAGACATAGCGAGGTCCGACCTGGTTATGGGGGATGTTCACTCCGGCTGGATCCCCGCGGCTTTCACCACTTTTGCCATTTTCACGGTTTCCGCCTTGAGGAAAGCGGCAAATTCTTCCGGCGAGCTCGCAACCACCTCGGCACCGTCGCTGGCAAGGCGCGCCGCTGTGTCCAGCGCGCGCAGAGTGGAAACCACTTCTTTGTGGAGTTTTTCGATAATCCCACGCGGCGTTTTTGCCGGCGCCAACAAGCCATACCACTGCACCGATTCGTAGCCGGGCAGCGCCGCTTCGGCGATAGTGGGAATGTCGGGCGCGGCTGCGACACGGCGCGCGCTGGTCACGCCGAGCGCACGCAGCTTGCCGGCCCGCACGTGAGGCATGATCGAAGCCAGGTTCGGCGCCATGATCGCGACTCTACCGGCGATCAGATCGATGAAAGCCGGTGTGCCGCCTTTGTAGGGAACATGGATCATGCGGATCTGCGCCATGCTGGCGAACAACTCCATCGTCAGATGCGGATTACTGCCGTGCCCCGCCGACGCATACTGAATCTCGCCGGGCCGGCGCTGGCGCACGGTTTCGGCCAGCGCTATTCCCTGCCGATCCCGCTCTGGCTCTACCTGACCGGCGCCGGCCTGACCGTCGCAGCCTCCTTCGCGATGATCGCACTATTGGTACGCAGGGCGCCGCTAGCACAAGACTACAAACGCATTGACCTGATGCGGCTGCCGATCGGCCGCGTGCTCGGCGCGCCGGTCGTGTTGCTCGGTTTGCGGCTACTCGGCGTCGGGCTCTACCTGTTGGTGATTGTCGCCGGGCTATTCGGTACGCAAAGCCCGCTCAAGAACATCGCGCCGGCGATGGTCTGGGCGATCTGGTGGGTTGGCGGGGCGTACGTATCGGCGTTGCTCGGCAACCTGTGGGCTCTCATCAATCCCCTCGATACGCTATTCGCCGCGGCGGAGTCCCTTTACGGGCGGCTGCCGCCGGGACAACGAATGACGCTCGGGTTGCGTTACCCCGAAATCCTCGGCGTCTGGCCGGCGGTGGCGCTGTTCCTCGTTTTCATCTGGATGGAAATGGCGTGGGAGGCGAGCGACCATCCGGCAAGCCTTGCAGCCGCAATGCTGGTGTATTCGGCGTTGACCTGGCTCGGGATGCTGCTGTACGGAAGATCGGAGTGGCTGCGCCGCGGCGAGGTCTTTCCGCTGGTGTTCGGGCTTTTCGCCCGCTTCGCTCCGACAGAGGCGCGCGTGGCGGATGCCCGGGAGTGGAATCTGCGGCCGTACGCGGTTGGGCTGGTCGCGCATGAGCCGCTGACCGCATCGCAGACCGCGCTCGTCTTATTGATCCTCGCGTCCGTGAGCTTTGACGGCTTCCGGGACACACCGGCATGGGCGGCGGTCGTCGATGGGCTCGGTCATGATTTGCACGAATCGGCGCAGACGTTGGGACTCGCCCTCGCGGCATCGCTGTTCGTCGCCGTCTACCTCGGCTTTTGCCGGCTGATCGCTCGCTGCGGAGAGTCGCATTCGCGTGCCGGCATCGGTCAGGCGGCCGGCCATAGCGTCTTTCGGGTCGCGGGCCTGTTCGTGCTGACGCTGGTGCCTATCGCGATCGCCTATCACCTCGCCCATTACCTTTTCTTCCTGGTGATGGCCGCGCAGTACCTGATTCCACTCGCCTCGGATCCCCTCGGCCTTGGCTGGGACGTCTTCGGCACCCGGAACTACTTCGTCCGGATCGGCCTGATTGACGCACGCATCGTCTGGTACGTGTCCGTCGCCGCGATCGTTACGGGCCACGTCGCCGCGCTGTACGTCGCACACCTCCAGGCACTGCGGGAATTTGCGGACAGGCAGTCGGCCCTGCGCAGTCAGTGGCCGATGCTGGTCCTGATGGTCTGCTAACGGAAGCTTGCGAAGGCGTCGAGCAACTCCATCTGCGACCGGGATGTTTCGATGGTGATCACATCGGCATCCATCCCGGCGACGGACTCGATGATGTCGTTGAACACCGAGTAGCACATGTGGGTGTGGATCTGTGTCTCGTCGGCCACCCCGCAGGCAGCGAGCCGGAACGCCTCCGCCGCCCACTGGAGATAGTCTTTCCAATCTGCCTTGCGCAGAGGCAGCCCCTCACGGATGGCCGGTTCGTCGATCTGGATGATGCGAATCCCGGCTTTCTCGAGATCGCACACTTCATTGCGGATCGCCAAGGCAATTTGCTTCGCCGTGCTCGAGCGCGGCTGATCGTCCCTTACGAAGGACCATTGCAGGATCGTGACTGGCCCCGTGAGCATGCCTTTGACGAGCTTCCTGGTTAACGACTGCGCGTATTGCGACCATTTCACCGTCATCGGCGCGGGGCGCTCCACATCGCCGTAGATGATGGGCGGTTTGACGCAGCGCGAGCCGTAGCTTTGCACCCAACCGTTCCCCGTGAACGCGAAGCCCGCCAGTTGTTCGCCGAAGTATTCCACCATATCGTTGCGTTCGAACTCGCCGTGCACCAGCACATCCAGCCCCACCTCGTCCTGCCAACGGATGGCCTGCTCGGTTTCCATTCGGATCGCCGCCTCATACCGTTCCGGCGTGAGTTCGCCTTTTCTGAGACGAAGCCGGAGCTTTCGAACTTCATCGGTTTGCGGGAAAGAGCCGATGGTGGTCGTGGGAAATAAAGGCAGATTGAGGGTCGCGCGTTGCTTTTCCTGACGCACGCCGAAGGGGCTTTGGCGTGTGGTGTCGGCGGGACGGATGGCGGCAAGACGCTGCTCGACCCCCGGCCTGTGGATCAAGGCCGAGTGGCGGCGACTTTCCATGTCGAGCATGTTCTCCTTGAGCCTGCCGGCATATTGCCGGTGGGTCTCGGGCTGCGCCAGTCACTTGAGCGTGACGACCTCATCCAGCTTTTGCCGGGCAAAGGCCAGCCAGCGTTTGATCTCGGCGGGCAACGCCGCCTCGTCCTTCTCAAGCGTAAGATCGCAAGGCGCGTGCAGCAGCGAGCAGGAGGGCGCCAACGCGACACGATCGCCGCCGAGTTTTTCGACCGCCCGGCCGATCAGCGCCAACGATCGCTCGAAATCGTTTTTCCACACGTTGCGTCCGTCCACGACCCCCAGCGAGAGGCCAAGCTCGGGCGGGATCAAGGACAACACTTGATCCAGTTGCGCGGGCGCGCGGACGAGATCCAAGTGCAAAAGATGCACTGGAAGACTTGCGGCCAACTCGGCGTTATCGTCGAGTTCCGCAAAATAGGTGGCGAGGATGATCTTGAGCTCAGGACACGCCTTTGCGATCGCGGTATAGGCCGATTCATAGGCGCGCGTCGCTTCATCCTGCAAATCCAGCGCAAGGAAGGGTTCGTCGATCTGGATATATTGCGCGCCGAGACCTTGAAGTTCGCCCAGGATCTGCAAGTAAACCGGCAGAAGCCGGTCGAGCAGGTCGAGCCGGTTAAAGCCCGGTTCTTTCTCCTTGCCCAAGAGCAGATAACTCACCGGCCCGATCAAAACCGGTTTGGCGTTGATGTCGAGCGCTTGAGCCTCCTGAAACTCATCCCGAATCTTCCGCGAGGTGAGGCGGAAGGTTTGATCCTTCGTGAACTCAGGGACCAGGTAGTGGTAATTGGTGTCGAACCACTTGGTCATCTCCATGGCGATGAGGTCGAGACCGTCTTTCTGATAGCCTCGCGCCATGGCGAAGTACAAATCCATCCCGGAAGCATCCGGCTTGTCGAGCAGCGGCCGGTAGCGCGCGGGGACCGCGCCCACCATGAGCGAGAGATCCAGCACGTGATCGTAAAACGAGAAATCGTTGCAGGGGACGAGATCGATGCCGGCCTCATGCTGGCACTGCCAGTTGTTCCGGCGGATGGCCCGGCCAGCGTCCAGGAGTTCATCGAGGCTGATCCGGGAAGACCAGTAACTTTCGCAGGCTTTCTTGAGTTCTCTATGGCTACCAATACGCGGATAGCCGAGGTTGTGTGTAAGCATGTCTATGCGTTACTTACAGTTGCGCGACAGCTCGTGATTTGCACACGATTCCCTGTTACTTCGCGTAAAGCGAAACCCTACCCGATTGAAGAGTATAGCGGTTCATTGTGCTAGCGTAAAACTTCCAGACGCCCACGATTTTCTGAAAGCTAACGTCGCGGTTCAAGAGCGGGCCGCTTCGTCCAGCGCCATCGCGTAATCGGGCGCGGGAAACTGCCCCCCGAGGAATGGCGTCCAGTAGTCGTCGATGAAATTGAGCACCAATGCGGACACGACGGCGTCGTAGTTCGCGGATGCAGCCGATAGCCGGCGGGCGTCGCCGGCTTCGAAGCGGACCCGCGGATCGCGGACCTGCTCGCGTGCAACAGCAAGATAGCCTTCCGCGGGGTCGATGCCGTCAACCCGGGCGGGATTCGCGCGCGCGAGGATGGTTTCGGTCAGCGCGCCGGTGCCGCACCCGACATCGAGCCACCAGGCAGCAGGCGGAATCGCAAGCCACTCAACAAACTCGCGAGCAACCAGTCGGCTCCACCGGCCGACGTAGGGCTCATACGCTCCGCCGCGCGCCCAGACGCTTTTCTCGGTCGAGGTGCTCATCACTCACTCTCGCTAGAGGTGTTTCGACGTCCAACGCCACGCTTCAGGCGCCGCCAATAGCCGGAGCGAGGAACGAGCGGAGGCTATTGGCGGTCGCTTGCAAGCGATTGTTAGGCCCCGCACTGGCGCTTGGCGGCCTGGAGAAACGGTTCCTGACACCTTTTCCACTTCCGGTTAGATGCCAGCCCTTACGCGACTAGCCGTCATTTGGCAGGGAACACTTCCGAGTAGACGTTCTCAACAATAAGCCTTGCTGCGCGAATGCAGTCCAGCGCCTCGGCGCGCATAACTTTCGGATGCGCGATGACATCATGCTTCTTGGGATGAAGAATTCTGTTCCCAGTTTCGCGAACGGTTTCGATCGAGGGCGCCAGTGCTGGCAGTACATTGGCTACCTCTTTGCCGAGTTGTTTGAGCGACTTGTCTTCGGGTCGCCCACCTGCTCCCGTATACGTGATGCTGATGCCGAGGCGCGTGGCGTTCGCCTTGAGCGAGAACTCGACTAGCGACCTGGACAGCGCGACGGCGGCCATCCATAGACCGTAGGAAAACGCACGGTAGATTTCTGTGAGGCGGTAGCGCACATGGTCGCGCATCACTTGGGGCGAGCGGTCGACGAGAACCGGCTGTAAGAGCTTGAGGTTCTGCGCCCATTCGTCCGGCTGAAACCAGGGCATACCGACTAGATCCTGCGCGCCTTCGATGTTGAAGCCGCGCTCGTACCACTCGAAAGACTCGTCCTCGTCAAGCATGCCGTTCCAGCGCTCCAACCCCCAACTTATGGCATTAAGCATGAGCGGTTTCGGCCTCTCGGCTGTTGGATCATCGAGGAGGTCCATGAGCATGCCGAGGCCGGAAATCTCGAAGTAGGCGCGCTGCAAGGACTTGCCGTGCGGAAGCACGACTTCGTTGTAGAAGGTGCGATGTGCCGGTGGAACGCTGAGGATTGGGGCTTCGGAGGAATCCGTAACGTGTTCGGAGAGCGTGCGTTGGATGGAATTGATGTTTGTGTTCAGCTTCTTCAGTAGCTCGGCAATTCGCTCGCGCTTCGGCCCGGAGCCGAAGTTGAAACGCTCCAACTCGGCGAGCGACACCAAGCGAGTCAGCTTTTCGTAGGCTTGCTTCGTCAGTGCGAGCGTGATGTTGAGGTGGTCGGTCATTTCGGGTAGCGCGAGGTTTTGCGATGACGACTACCCGATTAGCTCTCTTTGGCGTGTAGCACATGAACAAGCTCATTGTGTAGATCGCTGATGGCCATGTAGAGGCGGGCTTCGCCTCGCTCTTTAGGCGGAAACACAGACTTCTTCGCGTGCTGCTCGACGAGGCTGATGAAGTTCTCAAGCTTGCTTTTCACCTTTGGCGAATCGAGTTCATGGGCAATCTCGTTTCGAACGTCGTTGAGCTTCTTTGCGGCGTCAAATGCCCACGACTTTACGTTCGGAGGCGTAAGCGCGCGACAGAGCATGAGGATCTTGGCAAAAAGGAACTGGTCGTGCTTGAACGCAGTGGGGTTTGGCAGCTTGCGATCGATGTAGCCGCGGAGAAGCTCTTCGACGAGCAAGTGCCCCTTGAGCAGGATGAGTGCGGTGGGCTCTTGATGGTGCGGCAAATGCTTGAGAAGACTTGCCATGTCACCGAACACGCCGCGAGAACCGGTATTTTGAGCGCTGCGCATAGTCGAGAGAGCTAACGTTGAATCATATGCCGAAAAACAGACTAATCTGGTGCCGGAGTTTACACCGATTCAAAAAGAAGTCCGCAAACAGCGGATTACATGCTCAGTGCGCGAACGCACCCGATGAATGGCAGGTTTGAGTTGTCATCAGACACTCTCTGTCAGATCACATCGGGATTTCTACACGCGAGGAAGTAACGAATCGTTCGTCACCCTTCCCGTCAATTCTTCTATTCAACTTTACCTATCTCTGTGACACCCAATCCCACCNCCCCGCCCCTATGGGGCACCCCTCCTCAGCGGAGGAGGGGAGAATTTTCCCCTCTTTACCAAGGAGGAGTGGCGCCGAAGGCGACGGGGTGGTTACGTCGCGCGACTTGCTCGTGGCCGTCAAGGGGTTACGTAAATAAACCAACTGCCAACCCGCTCGCACGGGGTATTGAGCCCGTGCGGCAAAAACATGTCAGCCCGAGGCAAGCCTCGGGGTATAAGAGAAATTATCAATAATCACCTCTTCTCGTCACCTCTTCTCGTCACCACTTCCCGTCACCCATTCAAGCGACGACTCTCGTCGCCTGTTCCGCCTGCCACGCCGTCGCCCTGATCGAGGACCACGCGGGGCGGCCGAAGCCGCGCTCGAGATCCGGCAGGATCTCGCGGGTCGGCAGTTGCGAGCAGGCGATGAACAGGGCATCGCAGCTTGCGCGCATCACTTCGCGTGACAAGGCCGCAATCTGCGCCGGCGTGATGGCGGCGAGATCGTCTACGGTTTGCGCGCGGAAGCTGGCGAGGATTTCCACTGCGATGCCGGATTGTTCGAGAAAAGCCCGCAGCCGTTCGTTGACGAGATCGAGGTAGGGCGTGACCAATGCGATATTGCGTGCGCCGAGATGCCGCAGGGCGGCAATCATGGCGCTTGCCGTCGTTACGACCGGCTTGCGCGTGATTTCGGAAAGCTCGGCTGCGATCTCCGCGTCGCGGCTCGGCCCGGCCATGAATCCTGCCGCCGTGCAGCCATAGACCACGAGGTCGATGCTGTCGCCGGCAAACTCCGCTGCCGTCTCCATCGCCTGCCCGACGTAGGCCGGCAGATCCTTCGGCGTCAGCGTGCCTTTGCCGCGCGGAATGCGCAGCGTGCGGCAGGTGCTGCCCGCGGGCAGCCACGCGAGCAATTCGGATTCCATCGTCGTGTTGTTGGCGGGCACCATCAGCCCGATCCTGAGTCCGTCCGGCTTCATTTGCGCTGCCTCCCTCACGTTACACACTGTGGCCGGGCGGCGATCAGCCGCTTCCCTCTCTCACCAACGTGCTCCCGCGTTCCGCGATCATGATCGTCGGCGAGTTGGTGTTGCCCGAGGTGATCGTCGGCATGATCGAGGCGTCGATCACGCGCAGGCGCTCGATGCCGCGCACCCGGAACCTGGCGTCCACCACGGCGGTCGCATCGTCCGCTCGCCCCATCTTGCAGGTGCCGACGGGGTGGAAAATCGTGGTCCCGATGTTGCGTGCGGCTTCGACGAGTTCCTCCTCGGACTGGTATGCCGGGCCCGGCGTGAATTCCTCGGGCTCGTATCTTTTCATCACCTCGGTTGCCGTGACGATGCGGCGCGTCAGCCGGATCGACGCTGCCGCCACCGCCTGGTCTTCCGCCGTGGAGAGGTAATTCGGCGCGATCGCCGGGTAGGCGCGCGGATCGGGCGAAGCGATGCGCACGTGGCCGCGCGAAGTCGGCCGCAGGTTGCACGCGCTGGCGGTGAACGCGGGGAATTTGTGCGGCGGATCGCCGAACTTGTCGAGCGAGATCGGCTGCACGTGGTATTCGATGTTGGGCGTCGCCTGCGTCGGGTCGGACTTGACGAACGCGCCCATCTGCGACGGCGGCATGGTCATGGGCCCGGTGCGGAACAGCGCGTACTCGAGCCCTATCTTCATCTTGCTCCACCACGAACTCAATACGGTGTTGAGCGTAAGCGCGTTCTTGATCCTGAACGCCATCCTCAACTGTAAATGGTCCTGCAGGTTCTCGCCGGCCGGAAGATCGTGCACGACGGGAATGCCGCGGCTTTGGAGCAGGGCGCCGGGACCTATGCCGGAGAGCTGGAGTATTTGCGGACTGCCGATCGCGCCCGCGGCGAGTATGGTTTCGCGCCGCGCTTCGGCGAACACTTCTTCATTGCCCTGGAAAAACTCCACGCCGAGCGCGCGCCGGCCGTCGAGCCGGAGCTTCTTCACCAGCGCCTTGGTCAACACCGTGAGGTTGGGCCTTTTCATCGCAGGCCGCAGGAACGCCTTGGCCGCGCTCCAGCGCACGCCGTTGCGCTGGTTCACTTCGAAACGCGACATGCCGGCGTTATCGCCGCGGTTGAAGTCATCGATCCTGGCGGTCCCTGCTTCGACCGCAGCGTCGCGGAAGGCTTCGAGAATCTCCCACGTCAGGCGCACCGGCTCGACGCGCAGTTCGCCGCCTTCGCCGTGCTTTTCATCCGCGCCGCGCCAATGGTCCTCGGTTTTCATGAAGACCGGCAGCACGTTCTGCCACGCCCAGCCGGAATCGCCGGTCAACTGCGCCCACTCGTCGTAGTCGCGCGCCTGGCCGCGCAGGTAGAGCATGGCATTGATCGAGGAGGAGCCGCCGAGCACGCGCCCGCGCGGGTAGAGGATGGAGCGGCCGTTGAGCCCCGGATCGGGCTCGGTGCGGTAGCACCAGTCGGTGCGCGGGTTGCCGATGCAGTAGAGATAACCGACGGGAATATGGATCCAGATCCAGTCGTCCTTGCCGCCCGCTTCCAGCAGCAGCACCGTAACGTCGGGGTCGGCGGAAAGCCGGTTGGCGAGCACGCAGCCCGCCGAGCCTGCACCGACGATGACGTAGTCGAATGGACCGATGCTGCGCGTCATCAAGGGAGAGGGCGTTTCTCAACAGACCGCTCTAATTGAGCACTTTGTAGAACCGCTCGTCGTAAAGGCTGCCGCTCATGGGCAGGAGCTTGTCGCGGAATTGTTTCGTGTGCTCGGCCATGCCATGCTCGTCGACCGCCTTTTGGTTCTTCCAGATCTCGACGACGGTCATGTGGTTGATCCGGCTTGTCTGCTGCAGCGCTTCGAAGCGCACATTGCCGTTGCCCTTGCGGCCCGCCTCGCTCAGCCGCTTCACCGCCTCGGCGCCTTCGTCCTTGAGCCTGGGAACGATGTCAACGTGGGTCACGGCATAGATGGCGCCTTTCGTCCCGTCGGCAGCTCCCGCCGGCCCGGAACCGACCGAGAGCGCCGTGTGGGGACGCTCGTCGTACGGGGCGCGAAGGTACGGCCGCAGCTTCTCGCGGAATTCCTTCGTGTGCGCGGCCATGCCGTGGGCCGCCTGGGCCTTCTGGTCCACCCACGCCTCAAGAATCGCGAAATGGTTCGGCGTGCCGATGCGCTGCAGAACCTCAAACCGGACATTGCCCGGATCCTTGCGGCTCGCCTTGCCGAATTGCCGCAGAAGACCGAGCGCTTTATCCTTGGCCGGCGGCATGACTTCGATGTAGGTCACGATGTAGGCGGCATCGGCGCCCTCGGCGGCGTGCGCTGCCGGCATGACGCCAGGCGATACGACCGACAAGCCCAGTAGAAAGCGAAGTATTCGCTTCATCTTTTTTCCTCAGAAGTGGATAGGACTTGGGTATCCCGGACACGCTTGAAGGGCCACGATACGCTTGAAGGCGCCCGACGGGCAAGGAGGGGGCTCAAGGTGTACCGGTAGCGCCCGCGCCCGCAGGCTCACCACAGGGATTTCAGTCTGCCGCCATCCAGGTTGAGCGAAACGCCGGTGATGTAGCTCGCGCGCTCGGAGCACAGGAACACGATGGCATACGCGAGCTCTTCGGGCCGCCCGAAGCGGTTGAGCGAGTTTTTGCGCGCCGCGCGCCGCCGGGCTTCTTCTTCGCTCTGCGCGCCCAGTTCAGCGGCAAGCCCTTGGGCGTTGCGGCGCCAGAGATTGGTGTCGACCCATCCGGGGCAGACCGCATTGACCAGAACGTTGTCCTCGCCGAATTCGGCGGAAAGCGACTTGGTGAGGTTGAGCAGCCCGCTATTGGTGATCCCGCTTCCGAACATGTAGGGATCCGGTTCCTTGCCGGCGCCGCCTATCATGTTGACGATGCGTCCCCAGCGCTGCGCCTTCATCCCGGGATAGACCAGCCGGATTGCCCGCAGGAAGCCGAAGAGCTTGGTTTCGAGCTGCTCTTTCAGACCGGCATCCGTCATCACGGCGAAACGGCCGGAGTACATCTGACCGGCATTGTTCACCAGGATGTCCACGCCTCCGAATCGCTGCTTCGCGCTCTCGACGAGCCGGACGATGTCTTCCTCCTTCATCATGTCGCCCACCACGGCGTGGATGTCTGCGCTGGTCGCCTTCGCGAGTTCCATGCGGGTGCGCTCGAGGGTTTCCGCGTTTCGGCCGGAGATGGTGACGCGCACGCCCTCCTCGAGGAACTGCCGCGCCGTCTCCCGGCCGATGCCGCTGCTCCCGCCGGTCACTATCGCCGATCTTCCCCTGATTCCGAGATCCATTCATGCTCCCTGTTCTAATCAACCTTGACACCGGAGGCGCGCACGACATCGCCCCAGTCGCGCACTTCAACCCGGCCGCTGCACTATGCCGAGCTGCAGCAACATGCCGATGTCGTCGCGCACGGCGGCATGTTCGAGGATCTGCCCGCCGCTGACGCGGAAGCTGTGGAACTGCAGCACGCGCACCGGCTTGCCGGTCGGCGCAACGCCGTTCAGCATGCTGTTGAACGCCTGCGCCAGCGTCGGCTGGCCGAGATGGGTGCCCGACATCGTAGCTCCCGGATGATGCATGAAAGTAGCGGGGTCGGCATAATTGTCCTGCAAATGCTATCGTGTGGAGACCGGCCACCATCCGAGGGAGAGGATCATGCGATTCCTGGTGACATTGACGTTCACCGCGCTCGCCGCGGTGGCGGGGGAGAGCGCGCACGCCCAGGCTTATCCCGCGAAGCCCGTACGCATCGTCGTCCCGTTTGCTCCCGGCGGCGGGGTCGACGTGACGGCGCGCATTCTCGCGCAAAGACTCACCGAACGCGTGGGGCAATCGTTCCTCGTCGAAAACCGGACCGGCGCCAGCGGCATCATCGGCACCGAATATGTGGCCAAGTCCGCGCCGGATGGCTACACGCTGCTGGTCGGTTCCCAAACCACGCAGGCGGTGGTGCCGGCGATGTACAAGGTCAGCTACGACACGGCGCGCGACTTCGCCGCGGTGACCATGATCGCGACGTCACCGCTGCTGATCGTCGTGCATCCGTCGTTGCCGGTAAAGTCGGTGAAGGACCTGATCGCGCTCGCCAGATCCCGTCCCGGGCAGCTCACGTTCGGCGCGGCCTCGGGCGGCACGCCGCACATGGCGGGAGAGTTGTTCAAGCTCCTCGCCGGTGTCGACATGCTGTTCGTGCCGTACAAAGGCGAAGGGCCGGCGGTAGCCGATACGATGGGCGGACAGATCTCGCTGGTCTTTTCAAACCTTCCCGTCGCGCTGCCGCAGGCTCGCGGGGGGAAGCTCCGGGCGATTGCGATCACCAGCCCGCAACGCGTCGCCACCGCATCCGAGTTTCCGACCGTGGCCGAATCGGGATTGCCGGGGTATGAGGCCGCGACCTGGTTCGGTCTGTTTGCGCCCGCCGCAACCCCGCGCGACATCATCGTCAAGCTCAACGCCGAGTCGGTCGGCGCGCTCAACGTGCCGGAGGTGAAAGACAGAATGGCGGCGCAGGGCCTGTTCGTGGTCGCGAACACGCCCGTGCAGTTCTCGGCTTTTTTGAAAACGGAAATCCCGCGCTGGGCGAAGGTCGTCAAGGATGCGGGCGTCAAGCCGCAGTAAAATCCGTGAGATCCGTGAGATCGTGAGATCGGGAAATCGAGAAGCCGGGAGATCGGGAAATCGAAAAGCCGGGAGATCGGGAAATCGAGAAGCCGAGAGATCGGGAGATCGGGAGATCGGGAGAGAGGAATTCTTCGCTGTCTCGTTTTCCCGCCCTCCCGCTCTCACGCCCTCACGCTCTTACGATGTATGGATGATCTTCTCATACCCTGCTGCCTATCCATGCCAATCACGCTGATCGAGAACTTCCGTGCGGTGTTCTATGCCCCGTTCTACGCGACCGCAGCGCTCGGCGCGTACGAGGCGGAGGGGCTGGAAGTCAACATGAAGATGTCGGCGGCGGCGGAAAAGACGCTGCACACGCTCTCTGCCGGTGCGGGAGAAGTGTCGTGGGGCGGGCCGCTGCGGATCATGGCCGCGCTCGACAAGGAACCACAGGGCGGATATGTCGCCTTCTGCGAAGTGGTGGGCCGCGACCCGTTCTTTCTACTGGGGCGGACGCCGAACCCCGCATTCCGGTTACAGGATCTCCTGGGGAAGAAACTGGCGACCGTGAGCGAAGTGCCCACGCCGTGGATTTGCCTGCGCTACGATCTGCGCCGCGCCGGCATCGATCCTTCCGCCGTCACGCGCGCGCCGGAGCGCACCATGGCGGAGAACGCCGCGGCACTCCGCTCGGGAGCAGTGGACGTGATCCAGGTGTTCCAGCCTTACGCGCGGAACCTGATCGACGAAGGCGCGGGCCACGTCTGGTATGCGGCGGCGAGCCGCGGATTGACGTCCTACACGACGTTCAACACGACGCGGAGCTTCATCGAGAAGAACCCCGACGCCGTGCTGCGCATGACGCGGGCGATGTACCGTACCCAGAAGTGGATCGCGGCGCACGACGGGCGCGATCTGGCGGAAGCGATCGCGCGCTTCCTTCCCGACATCCGGCTGCCCGTGCTTACCGCCTGCTGCAACGACTACAAGACGCTCGGGCTGTGGAACCGGAACCCGGTGATGGAGCCGAAGGGCCTCGAATGGCTGCGCGACGCCATGCTGGCCGCGGGGTATATCAGGACCAGGTTCGCCTGCGAGGACTGCGTCGACATGCGCTTTGCGGAGCAGGCCGTGCGCGAAGACCCGCCATCTATCTGAGTGACGGGTGATGAGTGATGGGTAACGTCGTCAATCGATCCGCACGTTCGAATGTTCATCGTGGCCTCCGCGAAAACCCGGGTCAACTCGCTCCGATTCTTTTTATCGCATCGTCACTTCGAGCGCGAGGCGAACATGAGCAGGACTTACGCCAATCAGAGTAAAGCAAGGTGTCATGCCCGCAGAGGCGGGCATCCAATCTGACCTCGCGGAAATTAGATTCCCGTCTGCACGGGAATGACGGGAACAGGCATCGTTCAATCGGCCTCAAGCCGATAATCTTTGAAACCTCTTCGATTATAGCCGATGGTTGTTTGGTGGATTGTGTAAGGCTGAATAGTTCGCGGGCCGCCGTCCTGCCCGGACCATCAATCCGGGCAAGTATAATGTCGGCACCGCCAGCCTCCGTAAAAAGACCGTCAGCGGCGACGGGCGGGTCCGCACTGGGGAAAGCTCGCCGCGGATAATCACAGTGAGATCCCACGGATCATGGAACTCGGACTGAAAAATCGTAAGGCACTCATATCTGGCGCGAGCCGGGGCATCGGGCGGGCGATCGCTCTCGCGTTCGCGGACGAAGGCGTCAACCTCGCTCTTTTCGGACGCGACGAGAAACGCTGCGCCGAGGCAGCCCGTGAAATAAGCGCGCGGCATGCCGATTTGCAGGTCGTCGTTGTCCGGCTCGATTTCGAGCAGCCCGGCACCATCAAGCCGGCGGTCGATGCGGCGGTCCGCCAATTGGGCGGCGTGGATATCCTCGTCAATTGCGCCGGCGGCGCACACCGCGGCCGGCTCAATGAAATCCCGGACGATGCATGGGAGCGCTATTTCAAGGTGAAGCCCCTCGGTCTCATCCGCATGACGCGCGAGACGCTGCCGTATCTCAAGCAATCGGATCAGGGGCGGGTCATCAACATCTCCGGCACGCGCGGGCGCGAGCCGGAGGCGCACTCCATGATGTCGGGCCCGATCAACTTCGGGACCTTGAGCCTGACGAAGGCGATGGCGAACGAGTTCGGGCCGTTCGGCATCACCGTCAATGCCATCGCGCCCGGATCGACGGCGACCCGGCGCTGGACCGAGCTCGTGAACATCACCGCCCGCGAGCGCGGCGCCGCGCCCGAAGAGGCCGAGAAATACCTGCTGCGCGAAGTCCCGCTCGGCAAAGTGATCACGCCGGAAGCCGTGGCGGACCTCGCCGTCTTCCTCGCCTCGGCGCGCGCCGGCCTCATCAGCGGATGCGCGATCAATGTCGACGGCGGCAGGACGCGCAGCATCTGACGAAAAAAGGTGACGAATGAAAGTGACGAGAGAGCGTGACAGGGAAAGGGTGACGTACCGCTCGTCACTGCTTCCGGTCACTTCTTATCGTCAGCTTCTCCCGTCACTTCTTGCCGTCACACTCCGCCGTCACTTCTTGTCGTCACTTCTCGTGGCGGCATCGTGGGGGGTGGTGAACTATGCCGCCCAGGCGAACGCGCAGGCATATCCGGTTCGTCCCATCCGGCTGCTGGTGCCGCTCGCGCCGGGGGGCGGCAATGACACCGCGGCGCGCCTGGTGGGAAGCAAGCTCACCGCAGACGGTTCGCGACCCATGGCCCAAAGCCCGGCTGAATTCGGCGCGTTCCTCAGGAACGAGGTAGCGAAGTGGGATAAAGTCGCCAGGGCTGCCGGTCTTCGCTGACTTTTACCCCGACCGGGACGTGAGGAGCGGCTGCGCCGCGGTGGTAACATTGAGGCCGCAATCGACATCGAGAAGTCGCACGCCCACAGCCCAGGATTACCGAGGAGAGATGTGAACTGGAAAAAAGCAGCACGTTTTGCGCTTCTTGTGGCGGCGCTCAGCGCGGGTACGTTGCTCCCCGCTCACGCGCAATCGGCGCCCACTTATCCCGCGAGGCCCGTACGCTTCGTCGTGCCCTATCCCCCCGGCGGCACCACCGACATCGTGGCGCGCGGAATTGCCGCCAAGCTAAGCGAGCGCTGGGAACAGCAGGTCGTCGTTGACAACCGCGGCGGCGCCAGCACCATCATCGGCGCTGAACTGGTCGCAAGAGCGGTCCCCGATGGTTACACGTTGTTGCTCGCAACGGCGACGACCTTGTCGATCAACCCGCAGCTTTATCCCAAGCTCCCGTATGACACCGTGCGCGATTTTGCGCCGATCACGCCCGCCGTCTATTTCCCGTACGTGATCGCCGCCCATCCCTCGGTGGCGGCGAATTCGATCACGGAGCTCATCGCGCTCGCCAAAGCCAGGCCGGGAACCATCACGTACGGCACGCCGGGGACGGTTTCGACCAATCACCTCGCCGGCGCGCTGCTCGAGTCGATGGCGGGCATCAAACTCCTGCACGTGCCGTACAAGGGATCCGGACCGGCGATGACCGGCACGCTCGGAGGCCAGACGCAGCTCATTATCACGGGCATTGCGACCGTGCTGCCGCACATGAAAAGCGGCAAGGCAAAGATCCTTGCGGTTTGCGCCGAGAAGCGGCTCCCGAACTGGCCTGACATTCCCGCGGCCGGCGAGGCCGGGCTCAAAGGCTACGAGGGCGGCACCTGGTTCGGCGTGGTGACGCGTGCCGGCACGCCGCGGCCGATTGTGGACAAGCTCAACAAGGAAACCATCGCCGCGCTCGCCGCGCCGGACCTCAGAGAGCGCTTTACCGCGATTGGTTTTGACATCCGCACGAGCACGCCGGAGGCGTTCGCACGCTTCATCAAGACCGACATGGCGCGCACCGCGAAAGTCATCCAGACCGCCGGGATCAAGCTGGAGTAAGGCGCTTCTGCATTTTCCTTTAACCGACCAGGAGGGAGACAGTATGAAGACCGACTCTATCACCCCGACTGCGGCCTCCGCAGCGCACGCTGTTGTGCCGGCGCCCGCGGTGCCGCGGTTCGAAATCGATCCGTGGTGGCCCAAGCCATTGCCCGAAGGATGGATCACCGGACAGCTCGCCTGCGTGTGCGTGGACCACAACGACCATGTGCTCATAGTAAACCGGGGCGATATCACGGAGGAGGAGAAGGAAACCTGCATCCGGGCGCCGGCGGTGATGATCTTCGATCTGGAGGGCAACATGATCGATTCGTGGGGCGATTGGGACGTGCTTCCATCGACGCCTCACAGTTGCGCCGTCGACAGAGAAAACAACGTCTGGTTAACCGCCAACGGCGACGGCATGGTGCAGAAATATACCTACGACGGGAAACTCCTGCTGCAGATCGGCAAGAAGGGCGTGTTCGATACGGAGGATGGCGCCAAGAAGAGCAAGAACCTGAACGCGGGCCAGGATCGGCTCAACAAGCCGGCAGGCGTCGCATGCGATCCGGAAAACGGTGATGTTTACTTCGCCGACGGTTACGGCAACCGGCGCGTGGTGGTCTTCGATCGCAACGGAAAATTCCTGCGGCAATGGGGGCGGCAGGCAACGCAGGAGGAAATGGAGGCCGGCGCCGGCGGCGCGTTTGCGGAAGTCGTGCACAGCGTTGCCATCAGCAACGCCGGCCTGGTGTACGTGGGCGACCGGCAGGGCGATCGCGTCCAGGTGTTCGACAAGATGGGCACCTTCAAGCGCAACATCTGGGTACGGACCGGGACTGCAACGCTACCGGACAAGCGCGGCACGGCCTGGTGGACGGGATTTTCCCCGGATCCGAAACAGAAGTACCTGTACGTGATGAACGGGCGCAACGAGCAGGTTCACATCCTCGACCATGCGAGCGGGAAAATCATTTCGAGCTTCGGCCGCCCGGGACACCAACTGGGTAATTTCACGCATGGGCACAGCCTGGCCGTCGATTCCAAGGGCAACATTTATGTTGCCGATACCAACTGGGGCCGGAGGGTCCAGAAGTTCAGGCTGATGCGCTAACGAAGCGTGGACAATCGCGCGTGGTCTGTCCCACCCGCTCTTGACTCCGCGAGCGCCTTCTTGATCGTCTCCGCCACCGCCGCCTCGTACGCGCGAATGAATTCCAGGCTCTTTTCGGTGGCAATGTGGTGCCGCTTCATGACGGCCGCGCCCGATGGCTTGATCTGGTCCACGTGCCTGAAGAACGCGACGGTCCGCGCCAGGTCGCGCCCCAGCGCCTCGAACACGCTTTCCAGGAACGGGTAATGACGGCTATACGTCATGTCGCTGGCGATGCCCACGTTGTTCAGCTCACCCCGCGTCCAGGCGAGCGCCCGTTCCGCTTTTTTGAAGATCGCGGTGCGCTCCCGCAGGAGCACGTCTGATGAGATTTCCGCGCGCTCGTGGCGCGCATACAGCGTCGCGAGCTGTTCGTAGTAGCTTATTGTCGCGCGAGTGAGCCTGGACTGCGCGTCGGCGTAGCGCCGGATCGCCCTGTTATCGCGGGCGTAAGACCCGAATTTTTCCTCGCTGAATACGGCCATCGCCTTGTAGGCAATGAGATTGCAGAGCGCCTCCTCGATGCCGTACGGGAGGTCGAACTGATCGTGGCAATCCTCGTGCATGACGAGGTAGAGGAAGCGGTCCAGTTTGCCGGTGATCATGGCGGGGGTTACCGGGGTTCCGGATTCGCCCAACGCCTCGACCGCGCCGAAATAGGCGTCGGCGTAGTGGGCGAGCTCGCGGCATTCCTGTTCCGTCACCGACTCGAGCCACCGGATCGCCGGATCCTCGTAGGAGTATGGGAGGTAGAAGCGCGACGCGTAGCCGCAGAAGGGAAACGCCTCCTGTTCATGGGAGAGATCGAAAAAGTTGTCCGTTTCCCGGAAGCCGATACGGCGCTCGAACGTCCGGATCTCGTCCAGGAGCGCCGCCCACTCATCGGTCACACCGGGGGCCGACGGCATAAAAATCTCCCGCAACTGGACGCATCCGGCGATCAAAACCGCGAGCAGCGCGACAACTGCCAGCCAGCGCGCCAGCCTGCCGTTCGCATTCATGATTATCCTCTTTCGATAACCTGACCCGTCCCCATTGCGTGAGCTGTCCCGGATTACTTGTTCATCCTTCACCGCTCACCGCTTACGGCTTCTTGCCGGCAGCCAGCATATCCTTGATGCCGCGCAATGCGAGGTAATACCCGAAAATGCCGAAGCCGGTCACCACGCCGCGACTCACGTGCGCGATCTCCGACTCTCTGCCGCGCCGTGCGGGATTCGAGATATGGAGTTCGATGGTCGGGAAACGCACCTGGCCGATCGCGGCCATCAGGGCAGGGTGGCCGGTGGTGTAGCCCGCGGGATTGATGATCGCCGCGTCCACCCCGCGGTCATGCGCCTGGTAGAATTTGTTGATGACCTCGCCCTCGACATTCGAGTGGAAAATCTCGACCTCGACGCCCAGCTCCGACGCATACTTGCGGATATGCTCGTCGTACTCCGGCAAGGTCATGGTGCCGAAGATATCGATCTGCGCTTTCCCGCGCATGTTCATCCCGGCGCCGTGTACGATCAGGACTCTTGGCATGGTGTGTTCCTCAAGTGGACTGCGGAGCGCTGCGGGCCCGGTAAATTGCCGCGGGAGGAAAAGCAACCGGCCCGCGTCATCGAATTCTTCCAGGCTGCGCCTGCGCCAACGATAACATGGGCGAATGGAACCATGTCAGGCATTCGCCGGAAAGTCGAGTCTGACCCCGACGGCTCAGATCACTCCGGCAGCGCTGAGCGCAGCGATCTCGTCGGCGTTCATACCGAGCACGTCCCGCAACACCTCCTCGGTATGCTGGCCAAGCGCCGGCGCCGGCGTGTTTACCGTGCCTGGCGTTTTGGAAAGACGCACGGGCGTGCCCACCATGCGCAGCTTGCCCGCCTGCGGGTGGTCGATCTCGACCAGCGCGCCCCGCGCCTTGACCTGGGGGTGCTCGACGACCTGGGCGAGATTATTGATGGCGCCCACGGGGATGTCGTTCGCCAGCAGCAGTGCTTCCCACTCCTCATAAGTGCGCGTGAGAAATACCTGTTGCAACTTCGGGATCAGACTGTCGCGGTTGCGGGCCCGGTCCGGAACGTCGCGATAGCGCGGATCATCCGTCAGCTCGGGGCAGCCAATGACCGGACAAAAGTTCTTCCAGATCTTTTGCCCGGCGATCGCCAGCGCAAGGTCCCGCGTCCTGGTGTGAAAGGTCTGGTAGGGGACCACAGCGGCGTAAGCGGTGCCGAGAGGCTTGGGGATGACGCCGTCCGCGAAATAGTTGCCGAAGGTCGTGCCGAGCAGCGCGAGCTGCCCTTCCAGCATCGAGATGTCGACCGCCTGCCCCTCGCCTGTGCGCTCCTTCACCCTGAGTGCAAGCATGATGCCGTAGGCGGCGTTCATCCCGGCCGTCAGATCGGCGATCGAGACCCCGGCACGCACGCCGCTGCCGCCCGCCTCGCCGGTGACGCTGATCATGCCGCTCTCGGCCTGCAGAATGAGATCGAGCGCGGCGCGGTCGCGGTACGGGCCGTCCTGGCCAAATCCGGAAACGGAGCAGTAGATGATGCCGGGATTGCGTTTGCGTGCCGCTTCGTAGCCGAGCCCGAGCCGGGCCAGCGCGCCGACGCGATAGTTCTCCAGCACGATGTCGCAGCGCTCGACCAGGCGGAAGAACAACGCCTTGCCCTGCGGGTGCTTGAGGTCGACAACGATACCTCGCTTGTTGCGATGAAGGGTCACGAAATAGGCGTGATCCACACCCGGCATGGGCGCGCCCCAGGTGCGCGCAATGTCGCCCGCGCCGGGCGGTTCGAGCTTGATCACCTGCGCGCCGAAATCGGCCAGCATGGTGGAGCAGAACGGTCCCGCGAGCGCGTGGCTCAGGTCGAGCACCTTGACATCTTCGAGCGGCAGCTGCATGGAAACCTTGGTGTGGTTCGAGCCGGTGCGATTTTCTCACAATTCGTACGGCCGCGAAGGAACCCGGGGAATAGACGCATCGCCGACTTTCGCCGGCGCGGTATCGTCTATCGAACAGGATATCGCGGCCGCACATCTCTCGCGGTCATTCAGGCCGGATGCCCGCCCGCTTGACCACCTGCGCCCATTGCGATATCTCTGCCCGGATTTTCGTGCCGAACTGCCCGGGCGCGTTTCCGACCGGCTCGAGTCCCAGGCTGGTGAGTTGCTGGCGCACATCGGCCGACTGAAGCACCTTCACGATTTCCACGTTCAGCTTGTTGATGATTTGCCCGGGCGTGCGGCCCGTCGCCAGAATGCCGTACCAAACCGTCACTTCGAAACCAGGAACGCCCGCTTCCGCGACCGTGGGAACGTCGGGCACGACCGACGAGCGTGAGGGGGTCGTTACCGCCACTGCACGCAGGCGGCCACCTTGTACATGGGGCAACGCCTGGGGCAGTCCGCTGAACAACATCTGGACGCGGCCCGCGATCAGGTCGGGTATATTGACGGCGCCCTTGTAAGGAACATGCACGATATTGATGCCGGCCATGATCCTGAACAGCTCGGCGGTAAGGTGTTGGGCGCTGCCGATGCCGCCCGAAGCGTAGTTGAGCTTACCGGGATTCGCGTTCGCAAGGTCTATCAACTCCTTGACCGACTTTGCTGCGACCCCCGGATTCAGCACGAGCAGATAGGGCGCCGAAGACGCCTGCGTGATCGGCGCGAAGTCGCGGACCGGGTCAAAAGGCAACTTTCCAGCGATGCTTGGCTGGATCGCGAAGCTCGGGCTGGTGGCGAGCAGCGTGTATCCGTCCGGATTCGCCTTGGCCGCGATCTCGAAGGCCACGAGACCTCCCGCACCGGGACGGTTATCGATAACGATCTGCTGGTTCCAGGTCTCGGAGAGTTTTTTTCCGATGATCCGGGCCACGACATCGGTTGCTCCGCCAGGACTGAAACCGACCAGCATCCTGATCGGCTTGGAAGGGTAGCTTGGTTTAGATGCGCGCGGATTCGGCTCCGACGCAGCGCTTGCAGCGGCGCCGGCGACAGTCACTGCGACGAGGACATGCCGGGCGAGCAAATGCATCATCGCGCACGACCGGCAAAAAAATGGTTTGCTGGATAGGGACACTCGTTCCTCACTGCGTTGCGAAAACGATGCACGAGGGGCTTCCGGTTTCCACAATCTGGCCGGTCGGCGTGAGCTTGCCGGTTTCGCGATTGACCCGAAAGGCAACGATGGTGTGACTGTTCTCGTTCGCCGCGTAGAGATGGCTTCCGCCCGGATCGAGGCCGAAGAAGCGGGGCTTCTTGCCCTGGACCGATTCCCAGCCGATATGATCGAGCATGCCGCTGGCCTGGTTCACGGAGAAAATCACGATGCTGTCGTGCCCGCGGTTCGATGCGTACACGAAATTTCCCGCCGGCGCGACGGCGATTTCAGCACCGGTATTGTCGCCGGTGTAGGTGGTCGGCGTCGTGGGGATGATCTGGAAAGGCTTGAGCTCGCCGCGTTCGGAATTCCAGTGATAGGCGGTGACGGTGGAATCCAGCTCATTGACGACATAGGCGTAAGGCTTGCGGGGATGGAAACTCACGTGGCGGGGCGCCGCGCCATAACGGCTCTTGACGAATGGCGGGTCGCCGGCCACGAGCTTGCCGCTTGAAGCATCAAACCGGTATACATGCACCTTGTCCAGCCCTTTGTCGGGCACCACGACAAAGCGGCCGGTCAGGTCGAACGGAGCTTGATGAGGGTGCGGGCCTTGTTGTTCCCTGCGGTACGGCCCGGGTTCGCCCGGCGGAATGGCCTTGTCGCTGAACGGGGCCAGCGAGCCATCTTTATTGATCGGGAAAACCGCCACGCCGGGGCCATTGGCGAGGACGATGTAACGGTTGCTCGAGTCAGGCACCAGGTGCGATGAATTGTCGCCGCCGGTCGGCTGCTTATTCAGCAACGTCAGCTTGCCGGTTTGCTTGTCGATCGCGTATGCGCCGATTTCCGAGCTGTCGCCGTGGGCCGAGTAGAGAAACTTCTGCGTGTGATCCAATGTCAAGAAATGCGGGTTCGGAATGGCATCGTACGCTTCAACCAGCGTCCAGGTGCCGGTTGACTGATCGATGCGGTACACGGCGATGCCTTTGCCGCGGGCTTTGCGTTTTTCGGTGGTGAAGCATCCGACATAGGCAAAAGCCGGGTGCGCGGCATTCTTTGATTCCATACCTGATTTCCCTCTCGTTGTCTGCCGGCGTGCTGCGCCGGTTGTATCAGAAGAGACCATTTAGGGTCGGGCTGGGGGTTTTCTCGCGCCCCTCAATTCGGTCATTCTACCGCCCTGAGCCCTGCATCAATGCCTAACAGCAAAATAAGGCCGTGTCATTCCCGAGGCATCGGGTATCCCCTCCCCCCGCGGGGGGAGAGCCTGCGCAGTGGGCGAGGGGGCATTAGGAGGGGGGCATCACGCATGATGATGCGCCGTATGGGTCCCCGCTTTCACGAGGACGACATTTCCATGTTAGTCGATTACGCAAGGATCAATAGGAGCGCCTGTTGCGACCGTTCCGGGCGGCGGCACCGATGCGATCGCGCGCATACTCGGCAGCAAGTTGAGTGAGCTGCTCGGGCAGCAGTTCGTCGTCGCCAAGCTCAACACCGCGATACTGAGCACGCTGCGCGTGCCCGGCGTGCGCGAGCAGATGGCGCGCCAGGGACTCGACCCGATCGGCAGCAGCCCCGCCGAATTTGCGGCACACCTGCAGCGCGAAACCACCAGGTGGGCGCGCGTCGTCAAAGATGCAGGGATAAAAGCCGACTGAGATCTCCCCGGCCCTTGATGCAGGGTTCGCGGCAGCCGTAGATCGCCGCGCTTTTTTGGAGTCAGCAGATCGTCGTCGACAACCGTCCCGGCGCGGGCGGCAATATCGGCGCCGATATCGTCGCGAAGAGCCCGCCGGACGGCTACACGCTGGTGATGGGCACGATCGGCACCCACGCCATCAACGCCACGTTGTTCAGCAGGCTGCCGTACGACCCGATCCGCGATTTTGCGGCGGGTCGCGTTCGTCGTCGGAGCGGACGGATTGCTCGTCGTTCATCCGTCGCTGCCCGTAAAGTCGGTCAAGGAATTGATCGCGCTGGCGCGCGCCAGGCCGGGTGAGCTCACCTACGCGTCAGCAGGCGCGGGCACCACCAGCCATCTCGCCGGCGAACTCTTCAAGAGCATGACGAAGGGGGACATCACGCATGTTCCCTACAAAGGCAACGCGCCGGCAATCACCGATCTTCTGTCCGGGCAGACGTCGATGCTGTTCGCCACGCTGCCCACCGTGCTGCCGCAGGTCCAAGCCAACAGGCTGAGGGGGCTGGCCGTCCTCGGCTCCACGCGCTCCCCGGCAATCCCGGAGATGCCCACGCTGGCCGAATCGGGTCTGAAGGGCTTCGAGGTGAGCAACTGGACCGGCGTGTTCGCTTCGGCGGGAACGCCCGCCGCCGTTGTGAGCAAGCTCAATGCGGAGATCGTTCGCGTCATGCGGCTGCCGGAAGTCCAGGCGCGGCTGCCCAAGGAGGGCCTGAGCTTCGCCCCCAGCACGCCGCAGCAGTTTGCCGCCTTCGTGAAATCCGAAAAAGAGAAATGGGGTCAGCTCGTGAAGGCCATTGGAGTGAAAGTCGATTGAGCTGACGCTCCCGAGTGTCCCGAGTCGCTGATTCGCTGAAGGGTGTCGCAAGAGGACGAATTTATCGAACCGGCAACCCCGGACGCTAGTTGAACGGCCAGGGCATGGCAACGAGACGCTGCAGGATCCCCGTCGGGTACTCGAGCGCGAACAGATGCGACAGGAGGCTCAGTACGCTAATCGCTCCCAGGGCGCCCAACCCGGCCCAGTGCCATGCCACCTGCGCCTTCATTCGCAGGAAGGCGCAGAGGTACAAGGCGGCCCCGAGCACGAAGCCGAACATGCCAACCACGCCCAGCAAGCCCAGCATCCAGGCCTGGAAGTACAAGTCCGAATGCGCGGGCCGTTCGTCGGCGGTCCATTCGCGTTCGCTGTCTTGCAGCACGTACGACGGCCGGTTGCGCAAGTCCCACGCGAATACCCCCACCAGCAGCGCGAGCGTGATCAGCGCCACGGACAGCGGAAACACGCGCGCGAGAAAGGTGAGCCGTGACATCTCGTAGATCACGTACACGACGCACGCCGTCATCACGCCCAGGAAAATCATCTGCGGCGCCCTGCCAACCGGCGCGTGCGGCCCGTCCGGAGTCAGCGGCTCACGCAGTGGCTTGAAGCGAAACGCGAGAAAGACCGATATCGCGATCAGCGCGAGCATGATCTGCACGCCGGTGCGCTCCAGGAAACTCATGCCGTAGACCTGCACCGACTGGTAGACCGCGGCGTCGAGCCGCATCGACAGCACGAACCCGATCAGCAACGCCGGCCGTGACCACCCGAAGCGCTTCATGTACATGCCGAGCACGCCCAGCACGAACAGCGCGGCGAGATCGGCCCAGTCCCGCGACGCCTGGAAAGCCGCGAAGTAGATGATCACGATCATGAACGGCGCGAGCACCATGAAGGGAATCAGGGTGAGGCGCGCGATCGGCTTCGCGAGGAACAGGCACGCGCCGGCGCCGATCACGTTGGCGAGCGCCAGCGACCAGATGATGATGAAGGTGAGATCGAGGTGGCGCTCCATCATGCCGATGCCGGGCTCGACGCCGATGAGGATGAGCCCCCCGAGGAACACCGCCATGCTGCCCGAGCCGGGAATCCCGAACATCAGCGTCGGAATCAGCGCGCCGCCGTTGTCTGAATTGTTGGCCGATTCCGGCCCGATCACCCCGCGGATGTCGCCTTTGCCGAGCATGTCGCGGTCCTTTACCGACTGCACCACGTGCCCGTAGGCGACCCAGTTGGTGACGGACCCGCCGAGCCCGGGCAGCGCCCCGATCAGCACGCCGAGGCTGGAGCAGCGCACGACCAGCCATTTATGCTTGAGCGTCTCCGCGAAACCGCGCAGCGTGCCGGACCCGAGTTTTGCGACCGAGGAGATCCGCGCGCGCCGCCGCAGGATGTCCACCATCTCCGGCACCGCGAACATGGCGAGGCCGAGGATGACCAGCGGGATGCCGTCGCCCAGATACACGGTGTCGAAGGCGAGACGGTATTCGCCGGTGGCGGGCGCGGCGCCGATGGTACCGATCAGGAGGCCAAGCCCGCAGCTCGCGACGCCCTTCAACGCGCTTGCCCCGGTCAGCATGCCGACCATCGTGAGAGCGAGGATGATCAGCATGAGCTGCTCGCCGAAGCCCACCGCGAGGATCAACGGCCGGGCCGCGTAGATGCTCACCGTCAGGACGAAGGCACCGAATAGTCCCCCGAGGAGCGAGGCCGAGAACGCCGCACCGAGCGCGCGCGCGGCTTCGCCGCGCTGCGCCAGCGGAAAGCCGTCGAGGATCGTCGCCTGCGCGCTCGAGGTGCCGGGGATGCCCATGAGCACCGCGGGAAACGTGTCCGAGGTGTTGGTGACGGCGAGCAGCCCTATCATCATCGGCAGCACCAGCGTCGGATCCTTGCCGTAGACGAACGGCAGCAGCAGCGAGAGACCGGCGATTCCCCCGAGGCCGGGCAGGATTCCGACGACCAGGCCGAGGAAGGTACCCAGGGCAAGGAACAGGAAGTGCTCGACCTGGAACAGGGTCAGGAGCGCTGCGAGGAGAGATTCGGTCATGGAGGCGGGCCGGTTGGCGCGCGCGCTATCGCGGCTGCCGGGGCACGGCGCCCCTCCAGCCGGTCTGCACGCGGAGCGGCTTCAAGATTCGGACACGAAGCGCCGGGACAGGATCCGACGTACGCTCAGAGCGTCACGTCATGCTTGGTCTTGAGAAAGTTCTTGAGCCATTCCCAGACCTCGGGCGAAAGCGTGGTCGCCTCCTTGATGATCGGACGCGCCGCCTCGCCGACGAACTGCGGATAGCCCTCCACGATGGACGCGGCGAGCTTCTCGAATTCGGGATCCTTGAGCACGTTCCGCGCCGCCGCGCGCCACGCTTCGAGGATGGGCTTGGGCGTGTCCGTCGGCAGGAAGATCGACTTGCTCGCCATGACGTTCATCTGCATGATCGCCTTCCAGGCCTCGTATCCCGGCCCCGACGGCTTCTTGCCGTGCATGCGCTCATACACTTCCGTGAACGTCGGAAGATCCGGAAAATTCGGGTCGCGCACGATGTTTCCCTTCTCGTCCTGGATGCCGAGCGTGAGGAGCGGTACGGCCTTGCCGGCCTTGACGAGCTGCGACGCGTTCTTCTTGTACGCCGGCGTCGTATCGTAGTTGATGTTGAACTCGCCGCGCTCGAACGCGAGCCGCGTCGGGCCGCGTTGCACCCCCCAGACGTAATTCACGTCGAGACCGAGCAACTCGAAGGCTATCGTGAATCGCATCTCGGCGCCGGTCGGGCCGCCCCCGCCGAACACCAGCCGTTGGCCCTTGAGTTTGGCGATGTCCTGTGCTCCTTTCACGCCCAGCCCGCTCGCGGCATAGAGAACGGCGCCCTGCGGCGAGAGCAGGACGGGTTGCCACTTGTCAAGATCGTATTGAACCTTGGATTTCTGGAACACGAAATTCGAAACCGTCGAGGCCGAGACCACGATCACGTACAGTCCGTCCGGCTTGGCGCGGGCCTGGAACTGGTTCGCCCCCGGGATCGATCCGCCGCCCGGCACGTTGCGGATGATGATGGTCGGATTCCCGGGCAGGTGCCTCTCGAGATGCGGCGCGAGCGCGCGGATGTAGACATCGGAGCCGCCCCCCGGTTGGAATGGCACGATGGCCTCGATACGCTTGCCCGCGAAATCGGCCTTCTGCGCCGCCGCTTCCATCGACGGCAACCCGGCGAGGCCGGCGGCCAGCCCGAGACCTGCAATGATCCTGAACGGGGAAACCCTGTCCATCTTGCCCTCCTCGCTATTATGGTCAGGCATCTGCTTTCGGGTGCCCTGATCAAAATATAGCGCCTTTCGCGGCGGACTTCAACGGCATTGCCATGCGAGAATCAGGCTCGATGAATGCGCGCGGGCCAGTCCCGGACCCGCGACCGGAGCATTTCACGTGGCGGATTCATGGAGACCATGAAATGAGCACGGTGGTGGAGCGCATCGGCCGGTATGCCGCCGATCTTCGTTTTGACGAGCTCGACGCGCCGGTCGCCGATTATACCAAACGCATCCTGCTCGACAGCCTCGCCTGTGCTTACGGCGGTCTCGAAAGCGAGCCGGCGCGCATCGTGCGCGCGTGCGCGCAGGAAGAGCTGAACGGCGGCGAGCACGCGACCGTGTTCGGCAAAGCCGCGAAGTTGAGCGCCCCGCTGGCCGCGCTCGTCAACGGTGTCGCCCTGCGCTACCAGGACTATAACGACGTGTATTTCGGCCCCGCCTGGACCGCTCATCCGAGCGACAACATCGCGACGTTGCTGGCCGCCGCCGAATGGTGTGACCGCCCCGGCCGGGAGTTCCTGCGTGCCATGGTCGTCGCATACGAAGTGCAGTTGCGATTCGCCGACCTTCCCGTCGCAAGGAATCTGTGGCACGCGGGCTGGCATCACACGGGGGCCTGTGCCTACTCCGCCGCGGCGGGCGTGGGCGCGCTGCTGGGGCTGGATGGCGCGCAGCTCGGCCATGCCGTCGCGCTGTCAGGGGCCCGCTCGAACACCCTGTCCGAAATCCGCCATGGCGACATTCCGATGGACAAGGCGTTATCCGCTCCGCTCGTGGCGAGCCAGAGCATTCTTTGCGCGTTGCTGGCGCGACGGGGCTTTACCGGGTGCAGCACGCTGCTCGAAGGTCCATACGGGTTTCGCCATGCCGTCGCCGGCGGCGTCGATGTGGAGCCGCTTGTGCCCCGGCGCGGCGATTTCCGCATTCTCAAGGTCGGGCTCAAGCCCTATCCGGTAGAGGGCATGACCCCCGCCATGGTGCAGGCCGCGCTGGAGCTGAGAACGGAATTCAGCATCGACCCGGCCGAGATCGAATCGATCCGCATCCTCGCCCACGAAGAAGCGCTGACCAAGCCAAGCTGGGACGCGCGCAAGCTCGCGCCGACCACCAAGGAAACGGCGGACCACAGCTTCCACTATTGCGTCGCGGTCGCCCTGGTCGCAGGGGAGGTCACCACCCGCCAGTTCAGTGACGAGTGGCTGCGTAATCCGACCGTCGCAGGGCTCATGGCGAAGACGCAGCTCGAAGAAAAACCGGAACTGACCGCCTTGTTCCGGCAGGGGCTGCGCCCGGCGGCAGTCGAGGTGAAGACGCCGCGCGGCGCATTCTATCGGAAAGTGCTGCACCCGCTCGGCGATCCCCGCAATCCCATGACGTGGGACGATGTAACGAAGAAATTCTTCGCCCAGGCCGAGCCCGTTCTCGGCTCGAAGCTCACGCGGGAAATCGTCGACCGGACCTTCTCGATCGAGAAGGAGGAGAATATGCGCGCTTTCGCAGAAATGCTTGGCGGAAAGCGCATGTGACCGGCACCGATTGATCCCCCCGTGAGGGGGGAATGAATATTGGAAGAGTTCGCCTCGGCGAGTCAGGGAGATAACGTGAACCACACGGAACAACGAAAAAGGCTGCGCGCAATACTCAAGGGTTCGAAATGCGAGTCACCCGCGAGCGTGTACGATCCATTGTCGGCACGCGTTGCGCAGTCCGTCGGCTACGAAATCGGCCTGCTCGCGGGTTCGGTGTCAACGAACACGATACTTGCGGCGCCCGATCGCAGCGGGCTCACGCTCACCGAGTTTGCGGATCAGGCGCGGCGCATCATGCGCGCGTGCAGCCTGAGCCTCATCGCGGATGCCGACAACGGCTACGGCAATGCGCTCAATGTGATGCGCACGATCCAGGAGCTCGAGCACGCGGGCGTGTCGGCGATCGCCATCGAAGACCCGGTGCTGCCCATGCGTTTCGGGCAGCCCGAGGATGCCGACGAACTTGTCTCAATCGTGGAAATGGCCGGGAAGCTGCGCGCAGCGTTGGCGGCGCGGCAGGATCCCGCGCTGGTAATCGCCGGACGCATCGCCGCCCTCGGCGTGGAGGGGACCGAAGGCGCAGTGGCGCGCGCCATAGCCTATGCGGCGACCGGCATCGATGCAATCTTCGTCACGAAACCGGAGCGGCTCGACCAGATCGAGGCGATCCACCATGCCGTCGATCTCCCGCTCATCGTCGGCCGGGCGCCGGTTTCCTTCGGGCGCGAGGACCTCGCCGCGCGCGGCGTGCGCGTTCTTTTGCAAGGCCATCAGCCGGTCGCGGCCGTCGTCAAGGCGCTGCATGAAGTCTACGCGCATCTTTTCATCGGCGGCGCGCCCGCCGAACTCAAGTCGAAGATCGCGTCCGCCCAGGAAATGGAGCGCGTGATCGGCGCTGACCAGTACAGGAAATGGCAGCGCGAGTATCTGCATTGATCGCACGCGCAGAACATCCCGTTGTTGCGCAGATGATGGCGGCGTAAGCTTACGCGTCCACGCGGAACTTCTAAAAAGGGAGGAATTGCCAGCATGAAAATAGACGCTAACCGCATTCGATGCATCGATCCCCTCGTCTCGCCGCAATATCCTTTCAACGAGCCGCCGCGGCCGCCGGAACGATCCGAACCCCGCTACGCAACCTTTGCCGACCATGAGGCCCGCATCCCGATGCGGGACGGCATCCGGCTTGCCGCTGACGTCCTTCGGCCCTCTGCCGCGGGACTGAAGTTTCCGGCCCTGGTTACGACCTCGGTTTATACGCGCCAGCTCCAGCGCAGCGTGATCGCGCTCGGCCAGAACGAGGCCGGCATCTCGGAGTTCTGGGTGCCGCGCGGCTACGCCCATGTCATCGTCGATGTGCGCGGCTGCAACGATTCCGAGGGTGTGTACGACCTCTTCGGGGCGCAGGAGCAGCAGGATCTGTACGACATCGTCGAATGGGTCGCCGCGCAGCCGTGGTGCGACGGCAACGTCGGCATGAGTGGCATCTCCTACATGGGCCGTACCCAGCTCTTCGCCGCCGAGCAGCAACCGCCGCATCTCAAGGCGATCTTTCCGTACGACGCCTCGTGCGACTTCTACCGCGATGCCTGCTTTCACGGCGGGATCGCCACGAGCTTCACGACCCACTGGACCGCCTTCGTCATGAATCTCAACATGACTTCCGGCCGCAATCCGAACGTCGAGGGCATCAAGCAGAAGCTCGAGATCATGTATAGCCACAAGTACCCGTTCGACGGCCCGTTCTACCAGGAGCGTTCCGCCTGGCCGCGGCTCGACAACGTGAAGATCCCCGCCTACTTCGGCTCCGGCTGGTACATGAACGAGTTGCACCTGAAGGGCGTGTTCGACGGCTACAACGGGACCGGAGGGATACCCAAGCGCATGATGGTGGGCCCGCGGCCGTGGCCGCTACGTCCCTGGGCCGGCTATCACTACGAGATGCTGCGCTGGTACGACCATTGGCTGAAGGGCATGGATACGCGTGTCATGGAAGGGCCGCCGATCCAGCTCTATATCCAGGGCGAGAACACGTGGCGTTCGGAGCACGAGTGGCCGCTCAAGCGGACCCAGTGGCGCGAGTTTTATCTCGGCGGCCCGGCGAATGGCCTGCAGGGGCAACTGCTGGAGGCGGCGGGCGGCGAGCAGACGAGGCGGTTCGAATTCGATCCGCTGAGCCCCGATGCGACGCACGGCGAGCCGCGGCTCGTCTACCGTACGGAGCCGTTGGCGAATGAGCTGGAGTTGACCGGTCCGCTGGCGCTATACCTGCACGCGGCTTCGTCGGCATCCGACATCGACTGGCTGGTCTTCATGGCGGATGAAGGGCCGGACGGGAAGGTGCGCGAACTCTGCAAGGGCTGGTTGCGGGCGTCGCACCGGAAGATCGATCCCGCGCGTTCCACACCGGCAAAGCCGTACCATCCGCATCTTGCCGCCGAGCCGATGCAAGCGGGCACGGTGTACGAGTTCGCGATCGAGATCTGGCCGATCTGCAACGTCTTCAAAGCGGGGCACCGCATCCGGCTCGAGATCGCCAATGCCGATTCGATCGTCGCCGCGCAGGGCAGGCCGCACGTGACGATCAAGGCGAAAGCGACGAACGCGATCCATGAGGGTGGACGCAAGCCGTCGCGGCTGGTGGTGCCGGTGATTCCCCGCTAGACTCGCGACGTAGAGGACGTAACAAAATCAAGAAACCATTAGCCGCCGATAAACGCAGATAAACGCCGATGAAAAATCAATCAAAAACAAGCCACAGAGGACACAGAGTTCACACAGAAAAACAACTGCGACACTAATCGCCTTGAACCTTTCAACCTCTGTGTTCTCTGTGATCTCCGTGGCTAACGCCTTTTGATTTGACCTTGATCTTATCTGCGTTCATCGGCGTACCCCTCAAGGGGGTATTGAGAAGAATCCATCGGCGGCTCCATGGGTTTGGGTCTTTTTGGTGACACGCTGTAAGTGTCACCCGCTCGCCGTGCTCACTGCGGCTTGATGCCCGCAGCGGCGGCGACCTTTTTCCACTTGGCGATGTCGGCGCGCACGCGCGTTGCGAATTCATCCGGCAGCTCGCCGCTGGGATTGCCGCCGATGTCGAGCAGACGCTTCCGCACCTCCGGAATCTGCAGCACCGCGGCGACGTCGTCGCGTATCCGCATGACGAGATCCCTGGGCGTGCCGCGCGGCGCGAACAGGGCGAACCACGTGTCGGCGTCATATCCGGGCACGTCGTTCGAAATGTTGGGCGCATCGGGGAATGCCGCTGAGGGCGACGTGACGCCAAGTATGCGCACGCGGCCGGAGCGCACCGCTGCCTGCACCGAGCTCACCGCGCCGATCGCGAGCGGCACGTGCCCGCCGCTCGCGTCGATCATCAGCGGCCCGGCACCCTTGTACGGCACGATTTCCATCTTCACCCTGGCGAGCATGAAGAAGTAATGTGAAGGGAGCACGGTCCCCGCGGTGCCCATGTCGAGCTCGCCAGGGCGCGCACGCGCCAGGGCGATCAGCTCCTTGATGCTCTTCACCGGCAGGGACGGGTGTGCCACGATCGCCTGCGGTGAAATGGTGATGCGCGTGATCGGCACGATATCGGTGTACGGATCGTACGGCAGTTTCGCGAACGTGGCCGGGCTCTGCACGTATTGCGTGGAATTGATCATCAGCGTGTGGCCGTCGGGCGCGCTCTTCGCGACGTGGTCCGTGCCGACGACCGTGGCCGCGCCGGGACGCGGGTCAATTACGACCTGCTGTTTCCAGCGCTCGGCGAGGAAGGGGCCGATGATGCGCGCATTGGCGTCGCTGCTGCCGCCCACCGGGAACGGGATGACGAGGCGCACCATCTTGCCGGGAAACGCCTGCGCGAAGACCATGTGCGCCGGCGCGAGCAGCGCCGCCGCGATGACCGTTGTCCAAAAAGTGGAACGCATGATTCGCCTCCTCTGGTTTCGCGACTTGTTTCTTTTTGACGCGTATCGATGCAACGGGCGTTGCGGAAAATCATGCGCTCGACCGACGAAGCCGGTCAAGCGCCGGCGCGGCTTTTGCACGCGGGCGATGTGGGCAGCCCGGCAAAACGGTTATGATTCGCCGTAGAAAGCTCAGACCCGGGGGCATGCCCGGGCAAGAGATAGTGGAAGGCATCTCAAAAACCTGAATAGACAGGATTTTCATGGTTGACAGGATTAGGTCCAAGGCCGCATTTCAATCTTGTTAATCCTGTTAATCCTGTCTATTTGTAGTTGAGAAAAGGCGTTTTGAGACAGGTTTTGGCTTCAAATTTGGGAGAACCGTAATGGACAAGGTTTTTGCATCGCCGGAACACGCGACCGCCGACATCCCCGATGGAGCGACGATCGCGATTGCAGGGTTCGGTGTCGCGCACCGTTTCGCGAACAGCCTGATACTCGCGGTGCGCGAAAAGGGAATCAAACAACTCACCCTCGTCTGCAACTCCCTCGGCGACCCGGGAGCCACCCGCGGCCAGATCCTCGCCGAGAACAAACAGGTGAAGAAACTGGTTGCCGCGTTTTCCGTGCGTCCCGGCACGCCCACGGCGAGCGAGGCGCAGATCGCAGCAGGCGAGATGGAAGTCGAGCTGGTGCCGCAAGGCATACTGGTCGAACGCTGTCGCGCCGGCGGCGCCGGCATACCGGCGTTCTACTCGCCGACCAGCGTCGGCACCGCCCTCGCCGAAGGCAGGGAGATCCGCGAGTTCAATGGCGAGCCGCACGTCCTCGAATATGCAATTCACGTGGACTACGCCTTGCTGCGGGGGTATCGCGCCGACCGCCTGGGCAACGTCCAGTTCCGCGGCGGCAGCCAGAATTTCAATCCGAGTTTCGCGAAGGCCGCGCGCTGTGCCATCGTCGAGGTCGACGAGATCGTGGAGCCGGGCGCGATCCCGCCGGAGCTCGTCGACCTTCCGGGCATCTTCGTATCGCGCGTCGTCAAAACGACGCAGGTGACCGACGGCAAGGCGTGGCGCCGGCCCGAACGGCGGCCTTCGGACAAGCCGCGCCTCTACAACGGCAAGCCGGCGCTGACACGGGCCGGCATCGCGAAGCGCGCCGCCGCGCTCGTCAAGGAAGGCACCTATGTGAATCTCGGCGTCGGCATTCCGACGATGGTTTCGAACTACCTCCAGGGCCGTGACGTGATCCTTCACGCGGAGAACGGCGTCCTCGGCTATGGCCGGATGGTTTCGGAAGAAAACGAGATCGATCCGGATATCTATAACGCCGCGGGCCAGTTCGTGGCGCTGACGCCCGGCGCGTCATTCTTCGACAGCGTCACCTCGTTCGAGATGGCGCGCGGTGGCAGAATCGACACCGTGATCCTCGGCGCGTATGAGGTGGATCAGTCCGGCAGCGTCGCCAACTGGAGCACGTCGGACGCGAAGAGAGGCGGCATCGGCGGCGCGATGGACCTGCTCTCGGGAAAAGGCGACCTGATCATCGTGATGGAGCACACCGACAGCAAGGGCCGCCCGAAGCTGCGGCGCGAATGCACCTATCCCGTGACGGGAAAAGGATGCGTCAGTTACGTGGTGACCGACCTGGCGCTGTTGCGTTGGGACGGCAAGCGGTTCGTCCTCGATGAAGTGGCGCCGGGGTTCACCCCCCGCGAGGTGCTCGAACTCACCGAAATGGAGATCACCGCAGGGCCCGACGTGAAAATAATGGATTAAGGGGCAGATGGATACACCATGCTGCTCGGCAGCGTGTCCAACATGGCGATCAATCCCCACCTCCTCAAGCGAGTGGGCTACGACCCGCGGAAGGACTTCGCCGTGATTTCTTCGCTGGCGCGCGGACCGCAGATGCTGGTCGTACATCCGAACCTGCCCGCGAAAACCGTGCAGGAGTTTCTCGCGCTCGCCCGCAAGAAGCCGAACGCGCTGATCTGCGGCTCGGGCGGCGTGGGCACCCCGGCGCATTTCGGCTGCGAGCTGTTGCGGCTCCGGGGTGACGCGCACCTGCTGCACGTCCCGTACAAGGGCACGGGGCTGTCGATCAACGATTTGCTCGGCGCCCAGATTCACGCGGTGTTCGCCAGCATGCCGGTGGGCTATCCGCACGTGCGCAGCGGCAAGCTGCGCGCGTTGGCCAGCACCAGCCCGGAGCGCACGCCGCTCGCGCCGGAGTTGCCGACCATGCTCGAGGCCGGCGTGCCCGGCTTCGTCTCCGAAAGCTGGTGGGGCGCGTTCGTTCCGGCCGGAACCCCCGCGCCCATCGTGCGCCGGCTCGCGGATGTAGTCGCCAGTATTCTGCCGGAGGCGGAAACCAGGGAGCGCTTCACGGCACTCGGCATTGAGACGCTCATCCTGTCAAACAAGGAATTTACCGCCCTGGTGCGTTCGGAACTGGCCCACTACGGCAAGATCGTGAAAGAGGTGGGTATCGCCAGTCAGTGACATTCAGAAACGCGGCACCAGTGCATGTTTTCAGCCCCTCACTGATACTCTTTATTCAGGTTCCGCTCCGTGCTTTCAGTGTACCCGTCAAGCGGGTATTGAAAAGAAGAATGCTCAGCGCGAAAAGGGATAGAGTAAGCAGCGGGGGCGCTGTTTGTGGGGATGGAACGCATCACTGAGGAGATCGGCATGACAGCAGAACACACCGTAAAACTGGTCAACCCGGTCGGGCAGCGCGCGGTCGAGCGCGTCGCTCTCGCGCGGCGGCTCGATACACTGCACGGGAAGTCCATAGGCTTCATCGACAACATGAAGCCCAACGCCAACCTCTTCATTCAGTACATCGAGGAGATGATGCGTGCGGATTACACGGAAATCCAGACTCATTCGGTGCGCAAGAACTACACCTCCAGCAAGCTGATAGCCGATGAACTGGACGGCAAGGTGCAGTGCCTGGTCAATGCCTGGGGCGACTGAGGCGGCTGCACGTCGTGGTGTATCCACGACTCGGCATATCTCGAAAAGCGCGGCGTCCCGACGTCGACCATCGTCTCGACGGCGTTTCTCACGCACGGGCGGCTCGCTGCAAGGAATCTTCAACTTGACGACCTGCCGCTGGTCGTCACTCCGCATCCGCTGAACGATCTGACGCCCGAGCAGGTCCGGGAACTTGCCCGCTCGGCTTATCCGATCATAGTCGAACAACTGACCGGGCAGGGCGTGCTCGAGCCGCACACCAGGGTGGACTACGTTCACCCTGCCGCGCGCAATCGCGTGCAGCGCGGCAAGGCCCCGGGCACGGAGGCCGCATGATCGCCGCACTGACTGAGGCGCCCGTCCTGGAACTCGAGGACTCGTGGGAGCCATCAACGAGTGGTTCCTCATCCATGAGCTGACCGACGGATTGCCGATCGTGCCACCCACGCAGGCGCGCGTGGCGGCGATGACCGGCTATGTCGAGCGCGTGCTTGGATGGCAAGCCGCGGACGTGATCGGCACGCTCGCGCCCAAACAGGGGTTGGCCACGGTGGAGAAGATCGCCGCGAATGCCGTCATGGCGGGCTGCAAGCCCGAGTACATGCCGGTGCTGCTTGCGTGCGTCAGGGGGATCGCGGATCCCAAGTTCAATCTCGATGCGGTGCAGACGTCGACCCACAACACCTCGCCGCTTCCCATCGTCAATGGCCCGGTCCGAGCGGCCATCGACCTCAACTGGGGCTACAACTACACGGGCAGCCGCTGGCGCAGCACGAGCACGATTGGACGCGCCTTGCAGTTGATCATGATGAACGTCGGCGGGACGCCGGGCTCCATCAACATCCACACCCAGGGGCATATCGCCCGCTTCGGGCATTGCATCGCGGAGAACGAGGAGGAAAACCCGTGGGAATCGCTGCACGTCGAAAGAGGCCATGCGGCGCAGACGAGCGCCGTCACCTTGATCCCAGCGTGTACGGCCGCGATGATCGATGACAACGGCGGCAGCCAGACCGCGAAGGAATTGCTGCGCACCCTGGCCCTTTCCATTCCCTACGTCGGCAACCGCAATACCAACGGCGAAGGCCAACCGCTGTTGATCCTCTGCCCGCAGCACGCGCGCCTGCTGGCAAACGGCGGCTACAGCAAGGCCGAGGTGAAGCGTTTCATCTGGGAATACGGGCGGCTGCCTTTCGGCAGCATCCCGCGCGGCAATCTGACGAACTACAGCAAGAAAATCCTGAAGCTCTACGCCGATGTTGACCCGGACTTCGGGGTGCCGATCGCCGACAAACCCGAAGACATCGTGATCGTGGTGATGGGCGGGACCGGCACCCACAGCCTTTCGGTGCAGACGCGGCTGGCGTCGGAGAACGTCACCGTGCCGATCCAGTGCAAGGACGGGACGCCCTGGAATGGACAGGTCTGAGAATCCAATGGCACTACCTTGAGGCAGATTGAACGGAATGGTGACCCAACACGCGCTGTCATTCCCGAGAAGTCGGGAATCCATAGGATGGTTCACGCAAGATGACGCGCCGTATGGGTTCCCGTTTTCACGGGAACGACACACTTTCTGAACCGTGGTCGTGCGCATATTTCCGCTTAAAGCAGTGCCATTGGTCTGAGAATTCCTCTAAGGAAGGGCAAACGATGATTATGCATGGGATATGGGTATTGCTGGCCGCCATCCTGGGGGTCGTGTCTGCGCCGTTACCTGCGGCGGTACAGGGCGGGAACTACCCGCAGCGGCCGATCCGGCTGATCGTCGGTTTCACGCCGGGCGGCGCCACCGATCTCGTCGGCCGTCTGCTCGCGGACAAGCTCTCGGAGCGCCTCGCACAGCAGGTCGTGGTGGACAACCGTCCGGGTGCGAGCGGCATCATCGGCGCGAGGATCGTTGGCAGCTCGCAGCCGGACGGCTACACGCTGTTGATCTCAGGTTCCTCGATCAGCATCGTCGGCAGCCTGTACACCGAAACTAGGTTCGATGTGCAACGCGACCTCGAACCCCTGGCGCTGGTCGCGACCTCGCCCTACGTCATGGTCACGCACCCGTCGATCGGGGTGAAAACCGTCTCCGAGCTGATAACCTACGCGAAGCCGCGCAGCGGCAAGATCTCCTATGGAGCGTCTACACCCGGCACGGTGCAGCACCTGAGCACCGAGATGTTCAAGCGCCTGGTCGGCATCGACATGCTCTTCGTCCCGTACAAGGGCACCGGGGCGATGCTGCCGGACCTCCTCGGCGGGCGCATCCAGGTCGCAGTCGACAATATCCTGGTGCTGGCGCCGCACGTCGGGAGCGGCGCGGTGCATGCGCTGGCGGTGACCACCGCGAAGCGCAGTCCCATCCTGCCGAGCGTTCCGTCTCTTGCGGAGTCCGGCTTGCCCGCCCTGGATGGCTTCGATACCGGCGGCTGGTTCAGCATGTACTGCGCGCTGAAAACGCCGCCGCACATCGTGAAGAAGCTGAACGCCGAAATCCTCGCGATCGTGAACGCACCCGACGTGCGCGAGCGCCTGCTCAAGTTCGGCGCGACGCCGCTCCCCGGAACGCCCGAGGATCTGCGCCGGCAGCTCGCGCGCGAAGTCCCCCGTTGGCGCAAAGTGATCCAGGACGCCGGCCTGAAAGTCGAGTGACTAGGAGTGTGTCGGATCTTGCTCCGACACACTCCTTACGCAAACCCGGCCGACAATTCGGAAGAAAACCCACTCGAAGCGGCCGAATATGAAGACCAGCAGGGGTGAATTCGCATATCCGTCATCCTCTTTTGCAATTCTCCTGGCGCCGGGCTAAGCGCAATGCGTGGCGAGCCGATGACTCCACGACCCCAGAACGCCGGCGCTCCTGCAACCGGTCAGCGCAGATACCTGCCGAACCAGGCGAAGACCCGCTTCCACCCGTCGATTGCCGCGTGCACGCGGTACTGCGGGCGGTCCACGGCGAAAAACGCATGCCCGGCGTTTTCGTAGGTGTGAAACTCGTAGGTCTTGCCATGGCGCTTCAGCGCTTCCTCGGTCTTCGCTGCGTCCTCCGGCGATGGGCGCGTGTCCTCGATGCCGAACAGGCCGAGCAGCGGGCACTGGAGGTCCTTGGTGAGATCGATAGGCGCGACCGGCTGCCGCGGCGTCAATTCCTCGGGCTTGGCGGCGACGCCACCGCCATAGCAGGCGATCACGGCATCGATGCCGCGTAGCGTGCAGGCAGCGAGGTAGGCCTGGCGGCCGCCGGAGCAAAAGCCGATGACGCCCACCTTGCCGCTCAGATAGGGCAGCGTGCGCAGGTAATCGATGGCGCCCTGCACGTCGCCCATCGTGCGATCGTCGGGCATGCCCCCGGCCGCGCGTATGCTGGCGCTGTTCTCTTCCGGCGTCGCCTTGCCCTCGCGGAACTGCAGGTTGGGCACGATCGTCACGTAGCCGTGATGGGCGAAGCGGCGCCCGATTTCCTTGTGCGGCCCGTCCCAGCCGGGCATGTGGTGGATGACGACTACGCCGGGATACGGCCCGGCGCCGAATGGCCGCGCGAGGTAGGCATCGATCTGGTCGCCCAGGTGCCCGCGCATGAGGATGGTCTCGGCAAACAGGGATTCGTAGGTCACTGCTTTTTCTCCTCTGGGCGACCCGTTGCTGAACGGGGGTGGTTAAAAGGGACGTACACTCATGGCGCTATCTTAAGGCGCACAGCGCGCGCGTCGCACGCCATCGCGCTGATGCGGGGGTGCGCCGGACGCACTCTACACCCAAACCGTTTTCATGTGACAGGCTCGACGTAATGCCATTGGCGCACGTCCGCTTTAGCTACGAATCCGCAATGGGCCGGTTGCGCAGTTCGACGGCGGGGGAGAAAATACCCGCCGGAGGAGGCTCCAACCGGAGTCCGGAATTGCCCCAGGTCGCGCCTTGCGTTTCGTTCGCAGTGAAACTCAACGTCGGCTGCGCAGTCGGCACGAGGCGTGGATGTCTGCGGCCCGCGCTACGCCGCCTTCATCGTGCCGCAACCGCGACAGCTTTTGAAGCAGACAATGGCCTCGGCTTCGTCATCCCGATGACGGTTTGGCTCGTCCTGACATGAACGCCCGGCCGCGTCGTGACCAGCGGCGCAGCGCCGCGAATGAAGAAGCCTCCGGCCTCACGCAGGACCGTGACCGCTTGCTCGAGCGTCTGCAGCTCCGGTTCGAATGCATGCCGCTCGGATGCATCGTCAGCGATCCGGATTTCACGATCCGCGATTGGAACCCGGCGGCAACGATGATCTTTGGTTACACGAAGGATGAGGCCGTCGGAAAAAGCGGCTATGGTCTGATTGTCCCGCAACCGTGCAAGCCTGAAATGGACGGGGTGCTGGCGGAAGTGGCGGCCCATCGTCGATCCGTCACGCGCACCGGCGAGGGCCTGACCAGGGACGGCCGCACGATCACCTGCGAGTGGCAACACGCGCCGCTGATCGACGCTGCGGGGCAATCGAGCGGCCTGCTCGCCGTGGTCCAGGACGTGACGCGGCGTTTCGAACTGGAGACATTGCGCGAACGCCTGGCAGCGGTAGTCGAGCAGGCCGGAGAATCCGTCGTCATCACCGATCTCGACGGCAGGATCGTTTACGTCAATTCCTACTTCGAGTCGTTCACGGGATATACGCGCGCCGAGGTCATCGGACAAAACCCGCGCATTCTGAAGAGCGGCTTTCAGGACCGCGCCTTTTACGGGAATCTCTGGCAGACGATCACCGCCGGGCAAGTATGGTCCGGACGGTTCAGCAACCGGCGCAAGGACGGTTCGCTGTATCACGAGGACGAGACCATATTCCCGATCAAGTCCGGCAGCGGCAAGATCACGCATTACGCCGCGGTGAGGAAGGACGTCACGAAACGGGTGGCGCAGGAACGCCGCGCCGAACGCCTTGCCCGGCTGTACACGACCTTGTCGCTGACCAACGAGGCGATCGTGCGCGCAACGGAAGCCGGCGGTCTCTACAACACGATCTGCCAGATCGCGATCAAGAGCGGCGGCCTGCTTGGCGCGTGGGTCGGCCAACCCGATGCCGCGACCCGTCACATCGTGGCGATCACGAAAACGGATTCGCTGAATGCCTATCTTGACGCCATATTCGTCAGCATGGATGCCGACGTGCCCGAGGGTTGCGGTCCGGCCGGCACGGCGCTGCGCGAAAACCGCGTCTTCGTTGCCAACCAGTTCCTGGTCAACTTCGCCACCGCGCCCTGGCGCAACGCCGCGGAGCGGTCCGGAATCCGCGCCGCGGCGACGTTTCCGCTGCGCTGCCGCGGCGAGCCGGTCGGCGTGCTTACGCTCTACTCGGATCAGGAGGATTTCTTCGACGACGAGATCGTGCAGCTGCTCGAGGAGATGGCCGCCGATGTCTCGTACGCGCTGGACAATTTCGAACGCGAGCGCGACCGCAAGCAGGCCGAGACCGCGCTTCGGGAAAGCGAATACAAGTTCCGCTCGCTGGTCGAGCAGTCGATCGCCGGCGTCTACATCATCGTCGACGGGCGGTTCGCCTACGTGAACCCGCGCCTGGCCGAGATCTTCGGCCGGGCGCCGTCGGAGATCATCGGCACCGAACTGCTCGGCCATGTCGTGGACGGCGATCGTCCGGTCGTCGCGCGCCTCATCGACGACCTGATCTCGGCGAGGATCGGGAATATCCAATACAACTTCGGCGGCCGGCGCAGCGACGGCTCGACGGTGGATATTGATGCGCATGCGACCCGGTCGGCGTTCGAGGGCAAGCCGGCGGTCATCGGAATGCTGCAGGACATTACCGAGCGCCGGCGCGCGCAGGAGCAGATCCAGCGCCAGCTCGCCCAGCTCGAGGCATCGATGTTCCACACGGTCGAGGCGGTATCGACCATGGTCGAGCAACGGGATCCTTACACTTCGGGGCATGAACGCCGCGTCGGCGAATTTGCCGCGGCGATCGGCGCCGAGCTCGGGCTGAGTGAAGCGGAAGTGAAGGGCTTGCGGATCACCGGTTACGTGCACGACATCGGCAAGATCGGGGTGCCGGCGGAAATCCTGAGCAAGCCCAGCCGGCTGACTCCCGCGGAGACCGAAATCATCAAGGCCCATGTCCAGCTCGGCTACGACATCCTCAAGTCGGTCGAGTTTCCCTGGCCGGTCGCGCAGACCATCCTGCAGCATCACGAGCGGATCGACGGCAGCGGCTACCCGAACGGCGTCAAAGGCGATGACATCATTCTCGCGGCGCGCATCCTGGCGGTTGCGGACACGGTCGAGGGGATGGCGTCGCATCGGCCATACCGCCCGGGGCGCGGGCTCGATGCCGCGTTAAAGGAGATCGAAAAGCAAAGCGGCAAGCACTACGATTCGCAGGTTGTCGCGGCCTGCCTGCGGCTGTTTCGCGAGAAGGGATATCGGCTGCCGGACTGAGCCGCGTGACGTGCGCGCGCCGCAGGTCTTGATTCCCTTTTGTATTACGCTCTGTGCCCTCAGCGTACCCGTCAAGCGGGTATCGAAAGAATGCTCAGCGCGAAATGGGGTAGAGTAAGCGGTACGAGTCCCATCGAATCTTGCGAAGGAGGATGCCATGAGCAGGAGAATGACAGCGGGTCTGGTTGTGTCGGCCTGTATGGCCGTTATCCAGGCGGGGATCGCTCCGGCGGCATCCGCGGCGGACACGAACAAGCTCCGGGTGGTCTCCGATCAGACGGTCACGGGTTTTGCGTTTCCCGAATCGGTCGGCTGCGACCCCGCCGGCAAGGCGTTGTACGTGAGCCAGTTCGGCGGCACCGAGCTGAAACCGGCAGAGAAAGACGGCAAGGGCAAGATCAGCAAGGTGTCGCTGAGCGGAAAGATTCTGGAGGAGCAGTTCCTTCCCGCCCCCGGGGAGATTCTCAACAAGCCCAAGGGCATCTGGATCAGGGGCCATCGCCTCTGGGTCACCGACATCGACGTGGTGTGGATCTTCGACCTGAAGACCCGCAAGGGCCGCAAGCTGGAACTCCCCGGAATCAAGTTCGCCAACGACCCGGCGGTCAGGGGGAACGTCCTGTACGTCAGCGACAACCGGTCCGATCAGGTCTTCAGCGTCGAGCCGGCCGATTTCCTGAATGCGAAGAGCGAGCCGAAGGTCGGCGTCGTCCTGTCGGGCAAGTCGGTCCATCCCAACGGGCTCTATCCCGCAAAGGACGGCTCGCTGCTGATGGTCGGCTTCATGCCGAAGGAAACCCGCGGCATCTATTCGCTCAGCGCCAAGGGAGAACTCAAGGAACTGTCCAAGGCCATCGGGCGGCTGGACGGTCTGTACTAGATGAACGACGGAACCCTGCTGGTCACGGACTGGGACTCGGGATCGCTTTTCCGCTGGAGCGCCAAGCAGGGTGTAGAAACCCTGGCTTCCGGATTCAAGGGGCCGGCGGATTTCTGCGTCGTTCAGGAGGCGAAAGGATTGCTCGTGGTCGTGCCCGACCTGCCAAAGAGTGAGTTGCGGATGATACGACTCGGCCGGTAGCGGACGTCCCACGAATACCAAGTGCTCCGTGGTGTCGCCAAGCGCTTCGGCAACGTAGGTCAGCAGTTCGATGTTGGGATCGGGCATTATGCCGCTGGCGCTTTCAGCCGCGAGTCCAGTTCCTTGGCGGCGAGAGTGCGCTCGCGCGCACGACCGTCCCGCACCGCGTCCACCAGCGCCAGCATTTCGTAAAGCTTCGGATCGCGCTCGGCGGCTGCGGGAACCGTGGGATAGAGGGGCGAGAGCGCGTATCCCCGCACCTTGCCCTCCGCATACGGCCAGACCGGCGGCGGATCGCTTGAATCGACAATCAACTTGTTCAGGGGTGGCGCTGCATAGCCGGTCGGCATGCCGCGTGTCAGGGCGCCATGTTCCGGCGGGTAGGCGTAGCGGACGCCGTGAATCAGGAACTCCAGAAGCGCGGGACGGATCGGCTGTCCGCTCGCAGCCTTGGCGTCGCTCATCAGGTGCGCGGCGACCGCGCGGCGCACGGCCGCATGCACCTCGGACTGGCTGAGGGAGAGTTCGACAGACAGCCGCTGATATGTCCATTCGGCCTTGCCGAGAACAACCAGCTTGAGCAGGACAACCACGTCTTGGGGCTTGAGGTTCATGGCTATATGCTATTCGCGAATCGCGAATACCGCAAGGCCCCGATGGCAATAACCTATGTAATTGTTTTTACATCAATATGTTTCCGGAACTTCACTGGTCACGATGGCGGCAAGATGGGGCCGCCAACCCGTGCGCGCGAGCCATGTCCACCGGGCTCGATCCCATGGGCAGTTCACCCGGGCAATTCGTGGCGGAGATCCGCGACGACACCGCCCGCTGGGGCAAGGTCGCCCGCACCGCTAACGTGCGCGCCGACTGAACACGCCTGCGGCCGATTTTCGGATAATATTTACTTTTCCGGTCGAATTTCTGAAACTCCGGGCATTTTTCGGAACACACCATGGCTAGAGAACTTGTCGGTTACCCGCCCCTTCTGTTCTCCTCAAACATTTCAACCGGGATCGGATGGTACATGCGCCAGACCATTCTAATGGGCCGTTCACTTTCGTTGCTGACGCGCGCTGCGCTACCAAGATAGGTGAATGGAACGGTACAGCCGTTTCGCCTTTTTTGATCTCGGGCGAATAGCAGGATGGTATAGCCGCGTTCAGCATGGTTAATCAGGTTCTGTCCTGTCTCAGACTGCTGAGTAGTCGTTGACTGAGATTCCCAATGCAGCAATTCCCTGCTGATCGGATAATCCGCGTACATGGTGCTTGGGGAAAACTCCCGCTCTGTCTTCTGGAAGGTGACCAATAGTGCATAGGCTTTGACCGTCTGAAAGTGAAAAGCTCCAACCCCTCTTTGTCCTGACCTATCGAATGTCGCCAGTCCAAAGGGAGCCTTAATCTCATTGATGCCATACCGAGCGTGCAGTTCAAACGGGCATGAGAAAGGAAGTTCAGGCACTCGTCCACTGGCGGATGTTTCCGCTTCTCCCCACTCGAGGATTTCGTCGAGATCGCTGAGGATCGAGGCGTTACGGGACAGACGCTGGAACGAATCCTCCAGCGACGCCATGCCAAGGGCGGCGCCAGCGTCACCCCAGACACGATAATGAACAGTCGTGGCGGCATCGCCGGCAATAGCAAGCCCCTTGACCACATTCCCATTACGCAGAGCCCCCACAACCCCGCGTAAGAGATTAAGTTCCTTTGGTCCGGAGACAAATGCAGCACGCACCAAGCTCTGCTTGAGTCGCGCAAGATCGGGATCCGTGGGAGGAGCAGCAAGCTGGGCTTTGGCTTTCCAGCCACTCCAAGTCTCTTTGATAAGGAAAGTTTCGGGCTCGTAGTCGTGGTGGGTGACAAAGTTTTTGAACGTCAGGGGCTGTCCGGTCTCATGGGTAAATGTCTGCAACCGGTCGGGCATCTGTACCGCTAGGTTGCGCAGATTTGTCTTGATGTTGTCGAGCACATATTGGCGGGATAGCCGATCCAATTGAATTGAGCAGCCTGCGGGTAAGTGCGGAAAATCAAGTTCCACTTCCTGGTCAATCGCAAAACGATGTTTCGGCAGAAGCGCTTTTAGCTTGCTGTCAATCCGGTAGCGCCGATGCGCCTGACCGACAAAATCGAGCACCGTCAGACAATCCTTTTCGGGTGCATGACGAAGACCGCGTCCCAACTGCTGGAGGAATACCGTTAGGCTCTCAGTTGGACGAAGGAACATGACGGTGTTTATCTCCGGCACGTCAAGCCCCTCGTTCAGCACATCAACCGTAAAAAGGAAGGTTATCTTTCCAGCCTTGAAATTAGCCACTAGAGCGGAGCGTTGGTCGTCTCCTACACCCGAGACAAGCGCCGCCGAAGGAATCCCTTGCGCAGTGAACATCTCTGCCATGTATCGGGCATGGATGATGGTGATACAAAAACCAATTCCCTTTACCAACGTCAGGTTTGGCTCATAGCGGTGGAGAGCCGTAAAGATGGCGTCAAGGCGTTGTCGGGCTATGGCATGCGCACCGGTATAAACCTTTTCCAGCTCGTTCGAATCGTATTTGCCATTCCGCCAAAACCGATCCTGGTCAAGTGCAACAGGGTCGGCAATTCCGAAGTAATGAAACGGGCAGAGGAGTTTTTCCTCTAGCGCCTCTGGTAGTCGAATCTCTGCAGCAAACCGGTTGCCGAAGTCGGCGGCAACGCTATTGCCATCCATCCGTTCCGGGGTAGCTGTGAGACCAAGCAAGATTTTTGGTGCGAAATGATCGAAGATGGAGCGATAGCTGTCGGCGGTACCGTGGTGTGCCTCGTCGATGACAACATAGTCATAGAACTCTTTCCCCACTTGTTCCCACAGTTGGCGAGTGGCGAGCATCCCCACCGAGCAGAATAGGTGCTCCAAGCGGCTGGCCTGATGGGGGCCGACCAATAGTTGCCCAAAATTGTGGTCGCGCAAAATATTGCGGAACATGACCAGTGATTGCTCCAAAATCTCCTGCCGGTGCGCAACATACAGCAGGCGTGCCTGCCTGTTCCTCTGAAGATAGAACTTCTGGAAGTCGAATGCCGCAATCACGGTTTTGCCGGTTCCAGTAGCCGCTATGACAAGATTGCGCCAGCGGTTATGTGCGCTCCGTTCCCTTTCCAGCGCTTCGAGAATACGCTCCTGAAAAGGATGAGGGGTAAGATCGAAGAAAACCGCTGATGTTATAACTTGGTTATTGCGAGCGCGTTCGATGGCGGCTCGCAGACGATCCGGATCGTTCGGGTCAAACGGGATAAACTCGCGGCTGTTCCAGTACGTCTCGAACTCGGCTGTAAATTTCTCAAGGATATGCCCCATATCCTGGGCCGTTACCTTGAGATTCCATTCCAGTCCACTCGTGATCGCGGCATGCGACATATTGGCCGAACCGATATACGCTGTCGAGAAGCCGGATAGACGTCTGAAGTGGTAAGCCTTGGCATGCAAACGGGTCCGTTCGGTGTCGTACGATACGCGCACCTGGACATTCGGCAGGTTCGCCAGCCACTCAACGGCAGGGGCGTCAGAAGCCCCCATATAGGATGTGGTGATGAGCCGCACAGGAATATGGCGTTCGCGCAAATCCTCAAATGCCGACATCAGAAGGCGCAGGCCGGACCACTTAATGAACGACACAAGAATGTCCACCGCATCTGCCGAGCACATCTCCTTCTGCAATTCGTGGGCAAGCTGCGGCTCTTGGGGAGACCCAGTGAAGAGGCTGCTTTCCGTTAGCGAGGTATGCGGGCGAGGGATGGCCTGTGTCCCGTAGTTCGGAGGAGTTACTTCAAGAAGAAGGGATTTGTGTTTCTCCACAAGGTGTCGTTTTTCGAGATGGCTGTGCTCTGCTTCCCTGGAAATAAGCGCGATGAGTCGATTACAAATGGAAAGCCGCCCGGCGGGATCTGACTCCTCGCGCAAGGCCTGTTCGACGACCCTTGCGACGAACGCGGCATAGCGGGTCGGCTGTTCCTCCACCTCGATCTTTCCCAGAACGGCACGTAGTTCGGGATGGCGCGCAAGCGCTTCGCGCAAAGTCTCGTCAAGCAGTGCGTCATAGATACCGTATGGGAGCTTTGACGTCACGTGGCGACCTTGCTTAGCTCCTTGCGATATGCATCGACGATCTGGATGTCCGCTTCCGCCCAATCCAAAGTGTGCAATGCCCTCGGTGACAGCCAGTTCAACGCAGCGTGCTCGTGGAGTGTCGGTTCTCCCGATTCGATTGAGCAGATGAACGGGTACAGTGTGATCGTGAACGATGGATACCGATAGGTTGTTGGCAATAGCGACTTCCCGATTCTGACATGTACGCTCAATTCCTCGGCCAGTTCGCGACACAGGCATTCTTCAAGGCCTTCCCCCGCATCAACCTTACCGCCGGGAAATTCCCATTTGAGCGGCATGCTCATAGTCGCGCTTCGCTGCGTGGCAAGGACAAGTCCATCTCGTTCAATGATGGCGCAAGTAACGTGGATATGCTTACTTAGATCTGCAAGGCTATCAAAGCCGCTGTGGCTGTTCAAAGCGCCTCCCAAGACCCCACCATCGTCTTGAGCAGTTCGAGGTTCGAAGGGTCCATCTTGCGCTCGCCCGCGTTGATCTGGCGGTCGATCTCGAGCACGGCATCGTTGAAGGGCGTGGGGATGCCGAGTTCGCGGCCCCTGTGCAAGACCACGCCGGGGATGTACTCCATCTCGCTCTTGCGGCCTTTGATGTGATCGTGGATCAGCGGGAAACAGTGCGGCGTGGTATGCGCCCGGCGTGGGCAATGTCAACGAGCTTCCCATGCCGCATGACATAGCAGGGCGTGCCCGTGCGGCGTGCCGTCTCGAGCGCCCGCCGCGCCGCGCGCTTGAGCGCCGCGTGCGCGCCGAGAAGGTCTTTGTCTTTTGGCTTGCCATTTGATTTCATCTGCTATCGCTCCATTCCAGCAGTACCGGCGCCGGCCCGGAAAGCGTGGATTCGAAAGCAAAGCTTAGCGGCGAGAAGGCGCGTAACTCGCGCTCACGCCGCCTTGCGATATGCGGCAATGCGCCGGTACGATGTCGCATTGCTGCGCTCGAGTTGCCAGAGATCGAGCGCTGCCTGCATCCGCAGCCATATTTCCGGCCCGTTCCCGCAGAAACGGCCGATGCGGATCGCCATATCCGCGGTAATGGGCCTGCGCCCATGCAGTATTTCCGACACGGTGCGTCGCGAGACGCCGAGCTTTTCGGCAAGCTCTCCTTGCGTGATTTCCAATGCCGGCAACACGTCGTCGCGCAGGATCTCGCCGGGGTGAGTCGGCCTCCGCGCTTTGCTTCGTATTGAGTCCATCAGTGGTAGTCCTCAAGGTTAACGTTCACGGTATCGGTGCCGCTGAATTCAAACGTAATGCGCCAGTTTCCCGACACGCTGATGCTCCAGGTGCCTTTCCGGTCACCGGTCAACGGGTGCAGGCGCCAGCCGGGGATGTTCAACTGTTCCGGTGACGTGGCCTGATCCAGAGCATCAAGCACGCGTCTTATTCGCGAGGACTGTGTGGCATCGATCCCGCGTCGGTCGTTTTTCTCGAAGTAGCGGGCCAGCCCCTTGTGCCGGAAGCTTTTGATCACTGCATATTGTAACGTATAACGTTACAAACTGACAACCTCGTGGTGGCGAAAGAACGGGGGAAGGTGTCAGTTGGGACTGGAGTCAGCTTCGCACCCCCACCATCGTCTTGAGCAGCTCGAGGTTCGAAGCGTCCATCCTGCGCTCGCCGGCATTGATCTGCCGGTCGATCTCGACCACGGCATCGTTGAAGGGCGTGGGGATGCCGAGTTCCCGGCCCCTGCGCGATACCACGCCGGGGATGTGCTCCATCTCGCTCTTGCGACCCTTGATGTGATCGTAGATCAGCGCGAAGCGGCGCGGCGCGGTATGCGCCCGGCGCGGGCAATGTCAACGAGTTCCCCTTGCTGCATGACGTAGCAGGGCGTGCCCGTGCGGCGCGCCGTCTCGAGCGCCCGCCGCGCCGCGCGCTTGAGTGCAGCGTATGAGCCGAGAAGGTCTTTGTCTTTTGGCTTGCCATTTGATTTCATCTGCTATCGCTCCATTCCAGTAATACCGGCGCCGGCCCGGAATTGTCATACAGTGCCCACGCATCCGACAAATCCCGGTAGATGCGGTGGAAGTTGTTCAAACCGCTGTTAAACCGGCGGCGGATCGCTGACTCAGGCACATTATGCCCGTCTTGTGCCACGCGCGCAGCCACGCGCGCAATCGCGATTTCGGGATTGGGAAGGCTGAGAAAGATGATTTTGACGTGGTAGCCTGCGGATTGCCAGCGCGGGATGGAGCGCGCGTAGCCGCGCCCGGAAAGCGTGGATTCGAAAGCAAAGCTTTCACCCCGTGCGACCTTGCCGGCGATCTCGGCAAGCAAAAGCCGCCCGGCACGGACGGCGGCCGCTTCGGGCTTGAACGGCGAGAGCCCGGCGGCGATCAGGTCAGCATTGATGAAAGAGGGACAATTGGCTTCTCGTGGGAGGAACTCCAGCGCAAACGTGGTCTTGCCCGCTCCATTGGGGCCGGCGATGATGACAATTTTCTTTTCGTGCGGCATACGTTGGCGCAGTTCGTGGGGTGGGTTAGCGCCGAGAAGGCGCGTAACCCGCCGGCGCAAGGGGAAGGGAACAGTCGATACTCACCGGGAAGATGCGACTGGAGTCAGCTTCGCATCAAGCAACTGGAATTGCAGCTACCTCGTGTAGAAACAGGACAACCCCCGCGTCACCCGGCGCGGATCTTCGCCGCGACGATTAGAGCTAAAGATGCTTCGGAAAAAGAAAACCCCGCATTCGCGGGGCTGTCAACCATCGTCGCAGCGCTAGGCGACTTCAAATTTCATCTCTTCGAGGCTGGCTTCCGGCACGCGCTTTCCGACGTTCAGTATCTCGACACCGACAACCTGCTTCTTCGCATTGAAGTCGAGAATAACGCCGGGCTTTACTTCCTCGGACTCGATGATCTTTGAATCGTCGAGGCGAAAATAGAGCGCGTCGGATTTCCGGTCGAATTGGACTTTCATAACTTGATCCTCATGGCCCGGTCAAAATAAGCGGTCACGATCCTGACCGGCTTGGTTGACGCATTATAGACTACTCTCAGCACTCGATCGTCGTGTTCCGGGATCCGCCCCAAAGCATGCACGAGGTCGGGATCGTCGCTATCCGGTTCGGTTTTTTTCGGGCCTGGACAGAACGCGCTCCACCCACTCGATCTGGATGGAACGCTCACCTATGCCCGAGTCCTTGATCACCTTGCCCCACTTGATCACTTCCGCTTTCACGTACGCAGCGAACTCGTCGGGCGTATTGTCGACCGCGTCAAATCCCAGGGCGGCCAGGCGCTCTTTCGTATCGGGGAGCCGCAGGATCGCGGCGACGTCGCTATTGAGCTTGCGCACGACGGCCCTGGGTGTCCCGGCGGGCGCAAAGAATGCGATCCAGGTGTAGTCCTCGTAGCCGGCAAATCCGGATTCGGCCACCCGCAACAAAATTACGTGCATGATTTTCCCCCTTCCCGAAATCGAGCCGCCGCCATTGTATCCCCGCCGGCAGGAGGCGCAGCCTTACCGCTCACTTGCCCGCCCGGGCGGAGCAGGCTCTACGGCTGGTCTTTCCTGTGGAGCAGTTCGACGCTCACCCCGTCGGGGGCCTTGATGAACGCGATGCGGGTGGTCGGGTTGAA
>C687J26845_10000073_pt1 | contig 59502 bp, 43 predicted proteins | sample RifCSPlowO2_12_FD_26845 | JGI IMG/M metagenome (IMG submission 26845)
TTCCGATCTACTCGATCGAAGCGCTAACAAGACTAAACCACCACCCTGTCAGCCCGGCGCATTCTACGCAGATTTCGCTGCTTTGCAACCCCTAATTTAAAGCTAACTTCTTGTTTTACAAGGAGTTTTACGAGAGGTCTACGCCGTAAGAGGTGCGCATTATAGGCCCTCAGATTGACACGTCAAGACTTAATTACGGCCGAGCAATAATCTGCCAGGCACACCTATATATAGGTGCGTTAGACGCGGTTGCCACCACCACGCTTGCGCGCTTGCTGAAGCAATACCGCGGCAATCTCGCTTAATGGCAGCACCTCCTCTGCCGCACCTATGCAGACGGCCTCTCGTGGCATGCCGTAAACCACGCAAGTCGCCTCATCCTGCGCCACCGTGTAGCCGCCCGCCTGACGTATCTCGAGCATACCCTGCGCACCGTCTTTACCCATGCCGGTTAGTAGGGCCGCAATAACATTGCGTCCGGCGCATTGCGCGACTGAGCTGAACATCGGATCAACTGCGGGCTTATGGCGCCTAACTGCCGGCGCATCCGATAGGCGAATGACATAGTTGGCCCCCGAACGCTCAACCAACAGATGTTTGTCACCGGGCGCAATAAAGGCATGGCCTGGCAAAATTCGTTCGCCGCCTTGCGCTTCGCTGACCGTCAGGTGCGTGAGGCGATTAAGCCGCTCGGCAAATGAGCGAGTAAAGCCTGGTGGCATATGTTGGGTAATCACGATGCCAGGACTATCTGCCGGCATTCCCAGTAGCACATCTTTAATGGCCTCAGTGCCGCCGGTTGAAGCCCCGATGGCGATGATCTTTTCCGTACCTATTATCGGACGCGGCGCTCCTATAGATGAGGGTTCGGCTGTCGGTCCCGACAAAGACCTCACAGCAACTGCCGGCCGAGCGCTTACTCGCGCCATGCTGGCCGCTTTAAGCTTGTAGCAAATCTCTTCGGCGTACGCCTGCATCCCCTCACGAATTCCCAGCTTTGGTTTGGCCACAAAGTCCACAGCCCCAAGTTCCAGTGCCCGAAAAGTGGCTTCAGAGCCACGCTCGGTAAGCGATGAGATCATTACCACCGGCATCGGATGGCCATGCATCAGCTTTTCGAGAAAGGTCAGGCCGTCCATACGCGGCATTTCAACATCAAGAGTCAGCACATCGGGATTGAGCTGCTTGATCAAATCGCGCGCCACATAGGCGTCAGGCGCCACGCCAATCAACGCCAACTCGGGATCGGCGTGAATGATTTCTTTCAGCAGTGCGCGTATCAGCGCAGAGTCATCGATCACAAGAACTTTAATTGGCATCCCAGCGCCCCCTAGAAAAGATCAATCTCGCCGGAAATAGGCCCTTTCTTGATCCGCATGCTGTATTCCATTTCCCGATCGTACAACGTGGTGTTGTGCAAACTCTTGAGCTTTTTGACCAGCACCCGGCCCGTTGCTGGAAAGTAGTAAACCTTGCGCGGATAGATATCCAGCAGGTCTTCGGCAACCACCTGGATTTTTTCAGTGGCCAAATACTCGCGTACAAACTCAGCATTGCGATCACCGACATTATTGGCCGTCATCCCGCGCAACACGCTGCCACCACCAAACACTTTGGCCTCAAAGCAATTGCGCCGGGCGCCAAGTTTCAGCAAGTGGTTAAGCAGCAACTCCATGGCATACACACCATAGCGGGCAGAGACGGAAATAGGGCTAATACCGCCGTCGCTATTGCCCGGCAACATAAAGTGGTTCATGCCGCCGATACCGCTTATGCGATCACGCAGACACACCGACACGCAGGACCCCAATACCGTCACGATCACAATGTCGCGTTGGGTAACAAAGTATTCGCCGGGCAAAATCTTCACCGCCTCACAATCGAAATGCCGATCGAAATAGGTGTTGGGTGCTAACGAGCTGATGAAATCGAACTCCAGGCTCAATGTGCCCTCGCTACCGGACGGTAAACCGTACGCTCAATCAACTTCACCAAATGAGTAGCATGCACAAAGCTTTCTGAATGCCCGGCAAAAAACAAACCGTCCGGCCGAAGCAGGCGAATCATTCGCTCTAAAACTTTGCTTTGGGTTGGCTTATCGAAATAGATCATCACATTGCGGCAAAAAATCACATCCAGCCCCGGCGTTACTCCCCAATCAGCGTCCAGCAAATTGATCTGACGAAACTCAATCAGCGCCTGCAACTCTTGGCGCACGCGCACATTGCCCAGCTGCGCGCCCTTGCCGCGCAGGAAGAAGTTCTTTTTGCGGGCAAACTCAAGCTGTTCGACCCGCTGATCGGGATACACCCCGGCGCGCGCAGTACTGAGCACGCCGGTATCGATATCGGAGGCAATAATTTCAACGGCCGGCGTCAAACTACCCAGCGCTTCTATCATGGTCATGGCCAGCGAGTAAGGCTCCTCGCCGGTGCTTGCGGCGCAACACCAAATACGCAGAGGCCGCCGTTCGTGCGCATGCTTGCGTACGTGAGCAGCAAGCATGTCAAAGTGGTGACTCTCACGAAAGAACGAGGTGAGGTTGGTGGTCAGGGCATTAATGAACTGCTGCCATTCCGCCTCATGTCGATCAAGGTAGCCGAAATACTCGGCAAAGCTGCGCAGGCGTAAGCTGCGCAGCCTTCTAGCCAAGCGGCTATAGACCATCTGATCCTTGCTAGCCGATAGGTTGATGCCAGCGTGCTGATGGAGCAGGTTTCGGACACGCTCGAAATCTGCCGGTGTGTACTGAAACTCACGCATTTCCTGCCCATCAGCGGCGCGCGGCGGCCGACTCAGAACTCCTCCCATTCGTCATCTTTAGGCTTAGCTGGTCGTGGCAATGCTTTAACCGGAGCCTTGGTGCGTGCCGCGCCATGTACCGCCGTGCGGCTTATGCTGGGCGCTGAAGCGCGCTGTGGACTCAGGCGTGGTGCCGTCATATGAGTGGAACCGGCGTCCTCAAACTTAAATACCGCCACCGCTTGCGAAAGCACCGACGCCTGCTCTTGCATCGACTCTGCTGCGGCAGCTGCCTGCTCAACCAGTGCGGCGTTTTGCTGGGTCATCTCGTCCATTTGCGAAACGGCGCCATTGACCTCCTCGATACCCGTGCTCTGCTCGGCAGAGGCAGCAGCGATTTCCGACATGATGTCAGTCACACGCTTGATCGCCACCACAATTTCGCCCATGGTCACGCCCGCTTTGGCAACCAGCGCGTTACCGGTATCGACTTTATCGACCGAGTCTGAAATCAGCGTCTTGATTTCTTTCGCCGCCGCTGCGGAGCGCTGCGCCAGAGTGCGAACTTCGGCGGCTACCACCGCAAAACCGCGCCCTTGATCACCGGCGCGCGCGGCCTCAACGGCAGCGTTAAGGGCGAGAATGTTGGTTTGGAAAGCAATACCGTCGATAACACCAATGATGTCGGAGATTTTGCGCGCCGAATCATTGATTGACGACATGGTATGCACCACTTGCTGCACCACATCGCCGCCGGTAACCGCCACCGCAGAGGCGTTGGCAGCCAGCGAGTTGGCCTGCCGCGCATTGTCAGCGTTGAGTTTCACGGTTGAGGTCAACTCCTCCATGCTCGACGCGGTCTCCTCAAGACTGGAAGCCTGCTGTTCGGTGCGCGCCGACAGGTCAGCGTTACCGGTGGCAATCTCACTGGCGGCGGTATAGATGGTGTCTGCCGACTCACGGATCTGCCCAAGCATGTTCGACAAGCTCTGCGCGGTCTCATTAGAGAAGTCTTTCAGCTGGCCGAAGGTGCCCTGGTACTCGGCATCAATACGCTGAGTCAAATTCCCCTCAGCCAAGGCGCCCAAAACCCGCACAACATCCTTGAGCCCCTTGTCGGAGGTTGCCATTAACTCATTGAGGCCGGTGGCCAGGTTAAGGAAGAAGCCTTCTTTATTGGCAACTTCTATCCGCTGACTGAAATCACCGGCACCCGCCGCGGTGACCAAATTGGCAACTTCACGCTCAACCGACACTTCAACTGTCCGATCATCCCACTCCACCACCGAGCCAAGCCGCTCACCGGTATCACTCATTACCGGATTCGCCACTAACGCAAACGTCCTAGGACCGACCACGATTTGCGCACTGTAGGTACTGGTAAAGGTCGCAAGCAGACGCTTTTGGTGTTCTGGATTTTTATGAAACTGATCAATCGAGCCGCCCAGCAGCCGATTGGAATCAAAGCTCGGCAGCACTTTACGCAAGTCGCTTTCGGCGTTTTGCAGCATCGCCACCACGGTTTTGTTCATGTAAATAATATTGCGCTCGTTATCGGCGATCATCACGTTAGTGGTGACGTTATCCAGGGCGATTTTGACTCGTGCGTTTTCGGCTGCGAGCAGTTCTGCCTTTTCTTTTACCGCCAGCTGCGCAGTAATGTCTTGCCACTCAACCACAGCCCCGAGGCGTTCGCCCGCGCTGTTCATGACCGGGTTAGCCACCACGGTAAGGACACGACCACCGAGTTTAATTTGCGCCTTGTAAGTGCTGCTTAGGCGCTCAAGCATGCCGCGCTGATGAGCCGGATGCTTGTGGAAACGATCAATGCTGCCACCAAGAATCTCGCTGGACCTGAACTGCGGCAACTCAGTACGGATGTCGGCCTCTGCGGCATTGAACATATCCAACACGGCTTTGTTGGCATAGATGATGTCGAAGTTCTTATCGGCAATCATCACGTTGGCGGTGACGTTATCCAGCGCACTCTTGATCCGCGCATTGGTACCGGCGGCCTCTGCGGACTGCTGCAATGCCGCAAGCATGCGCGTTACCGCCGCCAGCACACTGTTTGGCACCGCGAGCGGCAGTTCGAAGGCGCAATCGCCGTCGGCAATCCGGCTGGTGATCCGTGCCAGCTCTAGCGGATCAGCTCCCAGCTGGCGCTTAACGCTGCGGATCAGCAGGAAAGCCAGCATCACGGCGAGCAGAATGGAAAGCCCGCCGATAATCATTAATAGTTGAATCGTGCTGCTGGCCGCTTCTCTCGCGCCTTTGCCTTGCTGGGTAACCAACTCGCTCTGGAAATTAATCAAGTCAGTCACACTTTTCAGGTTGGCGCTCTGCGCCACGCGCAACTCCTTCAACAAAAACACCTTTGCCAGTTCAAACTGGCCCGCATCAAAGAGCCGCAGGTACTCAGTCACGGCCTCATCGTATTGCCCATCGACGGTCTTCAGCGCTTGCCACAATTGGCGACTTTCGGCCGAGAGGATGGCCTTATCAAGCTTGCTCAAACGGTCCTCGGCGACTTGCTCGGCCTCGTCAAGCTCGGCCCGCAGCTGACCGACCAAGACCGCGTCGTCTTTAGCAATCAGCATGGTGCGCACGGCACGGGCAACAACGTTATTGCTGTCAATAAAGTCGTTGGCCCAGACGGTTTTTGGAAAGCTCTGGAGCGTCAGTTCGTCAACCCCGCCACGCAGGTTGTCGATCTGTTTCAGGCTGAGGCTCAATAGCAACACCAACAGGGCCGCCAATACGGCAAAGCAGAATGTCAGGCGCTGAACCAGGGTTAGGTTGGTCAGATTCATTTCTATCTCCTTACGCAGCTATTGGCAGGCGCCATCAGCTATTGGTGTTGTCCATCAGGCTCAGTTCATCGCTGCTCATCAGTTTTTCAATGTCGACCAAAATCAACATCCGCTCGTCAACCGTGGCCAAGCCTTTGAGGTATTCGGTGTTGAAGGTGCTGCCAAACTCAGGCGGTGGGCGGATGGCGTCATCGGCCAGGGCGATGACATCCGAGACCGAATCCACCACGACCCCAATGATGCGTTTGAGCACATTGAGAATGATCACCACGGTGAACTGGTCATAGGTCACCGAACTCAGGTTGAACTTAATCCGCAGGTCGATGATGGGCACAATGGCGCCGCGCAGATTGATCACGCCCTTGATAAATGACGGGCTGTTGGCGATGGCGGTGACCTGGTCATAACCGCGAATTTCCTGCACCCGCAGGATGTCGATGGCGTATTCCTCGGCGCCAAGGGTGAAGGTTAGAAACTCCTGGGTTGGCTCGCTAATACGTTTGGCTTCATTGTGCTCATGCATGGCTTGGCGCTCCTTGGCCGGCGAGTCGAGGCAAGGCATCGACATCGAGAATTAGTGCCACGCTGCCATCACCCATAATGGTGGCGCCGGTGATGCCATCGATGCGGCGAAAGTTTTGTTCGAGGCTTTTGATCACCACTTGCTGCTGACCGATCAGGTCATCGACCTGCAAGGCAAAGCTGTTGCCCTCGGCTTCCAGAATCAGCACCAAGCCGCCGACTGCAGGAGGCGGAGCTGCCACCTGGTTGAGCAGGCAGTGCAGTGAGAGTAGCGGCAAATATTCATCGCGCACGCGGATCACTGCGCTGCTGCTGCCGCTCATGCTGTAGATATGCTCGTCTTGAAGCTGCAGCGACTCGACGATGTAGGTCAGCGGCACGACGTAGTGAACCTTATCGACCTCGACAATCATGCCGTCGAGAATTGCCAGGGTCAGCGGCAGGCGAATGACAATATGGGTGCCTTGGCCGGCCACCGATTTGATCTCGATGCGCCCGCCGATCGAGGTGATATTACGGCGCACCACATCCATGCCAACCCCACGGCCAGACAGGTCGGTGACTGCCTCGGCGGTCGAAAAACCCGGCATAAAAATCAGCAGCCAAACCTCGCTGTCGGGCATCTCATCGGTGACCGGCATGCCTTGCTCGCGGGCCTTGGCGAGAATCCGCTCACGCGACAGGCCCTTGCCGTCATCGCTGATCTCCACCACGATGCGCCCGCCTTGATGGGACGCGGACATGCGCACCGTGCCGGTCGCCGGCTTACCGGCAGCGATGCGTTCGGCGGGCAGTTCAATACCGTGATCAATGCTGTTACGGATGATATGGATGAGTGGGTCGGTGAGTTTTTCGATCACGCCCTTGTCGAGCTCGGTATGCTCGCCGCGCAACACCAACTCAACCTGCTTGCCCAGCTTGCCGCAGGTGTCGCGCACCAAGCGCGGAAAACGGTTGAACACAAAACTGATCGGCAACATGCGGATCGACATCACCGCCTCTTGCAGCTCACGGCTGTTGTGTTCGAGCTGACTCAGCGCCTGAAAAATCCGTTCATGCTCGCTGGGGTCAAGCACCAAACTCAGTTGCGCCAACATCGCTTGGGTGATGACCAGTTCACCCACCTGGTTGATTAGGCTGTCGATACGGTCAACGCTGACGCGAATCGAACTGGACTCACTCTCGGCCGGCGCACCGCCGCCGGCACCGCGTCTATCCGTACTGCGCCGCTCGGTGGCCGGCGCAGGCGACGCTGCTAGTGCGGCAACCTCAGGTAACGCTGCCGTTACTGGCGCGCCAGGGGCATCGTCAAAAAAACCATAGCCGCTGTCAGTTACGGCCGCAGCGACAACCGCCGCGGGCTCATCGGCGAACAAGCCGTAAGCCTGCGCCTCGGCAACCACCGGTGCTGTGGCTGGCGGTGCACCCGGTGCATCGGCGAAGAAACCAAAACTGTCATCGCTGTCGTCCACAACTACCGACACAACCGCGCCACCCTGCTGATCGATAAGCCGTTGCAGGCGCACGCGCGTGGCTTCGACCGGAATACTCGGGTCCGGTGTCTCATGCTTGTGCGCTGCGAGCAGTTGTAGCAGCACGTCGCGTGACTCAAGCAGGACATCGATCATCTCGGCCTGCAAGGCGATCTGCCCTGAGCGAACTTTATCCAGCAGGGTTTCCAGCACATGAGTGACCGAGGTCAGGTCATCAAAGCCGAACATGCCACTGGAGCCTTTGATCGAATGGGCCGCGCGGAAAATCTCGTTTAGCGCTTCGGGGTCGGGCTGGGCAATGTCCAGCGTCAACAACAAATGCTCAAGTGCCGCCAAGTGTTCTTCTGCTTCCTCGAAAAACACTCCGAGAAACTGACTCATGCCAAATGTCATGATTACCTGCCCTGGTCGAGTTTCAGTTCAGAACTTTCTTGGTGACTTCCAGCAACTTGGGCGGATCGAAAGGCTTCACCAGCCAGCCCGTGGCCCCGGCTTCGCGACCTTGCAGCTTCATGCTGTCGGCGGCCTCGGTAGTCAGCATTAAAATTGGCACCGAGCGGTAGTTGGGCAGACCGCGCAGGCTTTTGATCAGGGTTAAACCGTCCATGTTGGGCATATTTTGGTCGGTAAATACCAACTGATAACTCTTGCGCTGCGCCTTGCCTAAGCCGTCGCGGCCATCCACGGCTTCGTCCACCTCATAACCGGCAGAGCGCAAGGTGAAACCGAGCATTTGACGGATCGAAGCCGAGTCGTCAACGATCAAAATGGATTTGCTCATCCCTTAAATGCCTCCATTAATATTTATAAAAGGTGCGCAGCCCGCTTTGTTACCGGTATCGAGGTCCAGCACAGCAGCGCAGTGACCTGATTGCCACGGCCATGAATCTCAAGACGATTGCTCAGGCGTCGAACCAACTGCAGGCCGCGGCCGTGATAAAGGCTGGGTTCTGCCGTTGTGCTTTGTAGGCCGACCCAGTCAAATCCAGGGCCGCTGTCGGTCACGCCGATACTCAGCTGATTGCCCTGTGGCGAGCCAACCTGGCAAATATCCAGTTGAATCTGCCCGCTGCTGAGCGCCTCGAGGCGCTCAATGCGGGTCAGCATGTAACGCTCAAAACCTTCGGGCCCATCTTTCAGTGCAGACCCCAGACCGAGCAGGCCGTGATCCACGGCGTTGGTAATCAGCTCACGCAAAATCAGGCTAAACGGCCCCTGACGCTGCGGATCAAGGCCGAGGGTGTTGCAGAAATCCGTCAACAACGGCTCCAGATCGAGTCGGCGCAGTTGCTCGGCCTGCAGACACAGGCTGAATTCCCAGCTCTGCACCTGCCCGTTGGCAGTCGCCGCCTGCGCTAGCGCTAACTGAACGCCAGCGCTGACTGCCGGCGCCCGGCAATCGAGCAGCAAACAGGACAAGTCGTCATGCGCAATGGCGCCCTGCCGATGTTTAAACACGGCAGCCTGCACACGCTCAAGACAGTCCTCAACCGCCCCCGCCGCCACGCAGCGCTGTAACTGGGCAATTCCAAAAGGTTCTGCGGCCGGGTTCTCGGCCTCAATCAAACCATCCGAAAACAGCAACAAGTGGCTGCATTCGGCCACCTGCACAGTCTCGGTCTCGCAGAGAAACTCATGGCTCGGCAAGATGCCTAAGGGCAAATTGTGCGAGCGAAAATTGCGCAGTACCTGGCCTTGCGCGTCGACCAGCAAGGCCCCAGGCAAACCACCGTTCCACACTTCAAGACTCGACTCGCGTGGGTTGTACAGCGCCATGGTGGCGGCGACAAAACGATCAGAGGGGCTGTAACTGCGGTGCTGGTGATTAAGCTCACGCGCTATGGTGTCGAGCTGAAAACCCTTGGCCGCCATGGCATAAAACGCCTGCGAGAGCGGGATCAGCGTCAGCGCCGCCGGCAAGCCATGACCGGTGGCATCGGCCAGCATCACATAGACATCACCGTTGCGCGAGGTGCAGGCCAGCAGTAAGTCACCGGACACCTCAGCGGCCGGCTGCAGCAGGTATTTAATCTGCTGGCTGTCGAGCATCTCGCGGCGCAGCAAGCGCTCCATCAAAAAACTGCAGATACGCCGCTCTTCGGCCTCAAGGCTGGCGTAGTGCTGCAACTGCTGATGCTGCCCGGCGATTTGCTGCTGCATGCGGGCAATGCGCCAGAACGAGTTGATCTTGGCTTCGAGTATCCGAAAATTAATCGGTTTGGCGATAAAATCATCGCAACCCGCGTTCAACGCCAGTACTTGCTCATCTATCTCCGCACCGCCCGACAACATGATGATCGGCAGCCAGCCACGGGTTTGCTGCATGTCACGCAGCGCCCGCGTGGTGTCGAGGCCGTCCAGACCGGGCATTTGCCGGTCAACCAGCACCAAGTCAAAAGCTTGCTCGGCATAACGCCGCAATGCTTGCTCACCACTGAGCACATGCACCACTGCATGCCCAAGTTTCTGAACAAAGGCGGCGATGACCATGCCGATCAGTGGATCGTCATCGATGGCAAGAATGCTCAGTGGCTGCATGTTGGGGAGCTATCGAATGGTGAAGATTTTATGAAAATTGGCAATTTCCAACACATCCTTGACCGTGCCTTGCAAGTTGGCCAACTCGACCTTGATCCCTTGCGGCGCGGCCTTATCGCGCAACAGCAGCAAAATCCCCAAAGCGGCCGAGTCGATGTATTGCACCAACTGTAAATCCACCAACACGCACCGAATGCCGTCTTGCGCCAAGGCGCTTTCATAGTCAGTACGAAAGCTGCGAAAACTATTGAAATCAAAGCGGCCCTGCGGCCGTAACGTCACCAAGTTGTTGGCGCTCATGGCAGTCCTCCCTAGAAAAGATCAATACCGCCTGCATTCATGCTGGTCTGCGACAGCGGACCGGACTGCACCCGATTGAACTGTAGTCGCTCTTCTTGCAAGCGTTGCAACTGCTCGGCCGCCGACAAACGTGAATGCCCTTGCAGGCGCTGTGAAAACGCCTCAAAACCGATGCAGTGCCCCTGCATTTGCGCCAGCAATTGACTGCTAAGGTCTTGAAACTGCAAGGCGGTAACGGCTTTATGAATGCCAGCGCCGATCACATCGGAGATACCGTCCAGCTGAGCAATTATCTGCAGGGTGTGCACGCTCATGCGCTGCAGGTCATCGAGCATCTCGTTGACCCGCTTGCGCGACCCCAGGGCAAAGGACATGTCTTTGGCCGCCAACAGGCTAACCGCCGCATCTGCGGCTTTAAGTTCGGCATGCACTTGCTCAACATGCTGACGGATCTGCGCAGAAAACACCGTTGAGCGGCTCGACAATGCCCGCACCTCATCGGCCACCACGGCAAAGCCACGGCCAGACTCACTGGCCCGCGCGGCCTCAATGGCCGCATTCAGGGCGAGTAAGTTGGTCTGTTTAGCGATGGCATCCATGTCCGTGGTGGACTTGAGAATGTCGCCGACTTTTACGCCGATACTTTCCATGCGCTCAACCAACTGCATGGCGGTGTGGCTGGTCTCGACGGTGGAGTCGACGAACAAGCCCAAAGTAGTTTGAGTGGTACTGACAAACACCTGCATACCGCCACCATTGGTGTCGCCGCGATAGCGTTTGATCAACTCACGGGCAAGCTCATGCTGCTCGTTAACGCTGCGGGCGAGCTGGGTGAAGCTGGCATGAAGAGCGACTATGGCCGTGCCCAGCAGGCTATAAATTTGTTTAGCCTGGCCCTGTAACAAAGCGCTTTGGCGCTCAACTGCCCGCCGATTGAGCAGGCATAGTTCATCGGCTTGCGCCTGAGTCAGCCCCCCAGGTTCACGCTCAAGCAACTGTGGCGCGCCTTGCCCGTTGTGCAACACCAGCAGCATCACCGCGCTAGCCACCACCCCGCCCAACAGGCTTAGCCACAACGACTGAAACAGCCACCACAGCCCAACACTCAGCAGCCAAGGCAAACCTTGCGCCAAGAGTAAATACGGCCACGATAGCGGCTTTACTCGAGCGGACTGCGTAGAGTCATTCATTGAACACTTCCGCTTTTGTTCAAATTCCGCCAGCTACATAACCCTAGAGGGCTAAAGGGCTTTGTCAATCAACGACGCCGCAGCCCTTGGCTGGTCGCAGCGGCAGACCGCGTGCCCCTTGCCACAGTCACTGGCGGCCAACCAAGCCTATGCCGGCGAATATGCCGTGCACTGGCAAATAGTCGAAGGTGCGGCTTAGTCTTGGCCATTAGCGTGAGTGGGTTGAGCGCATGCATGGGCAAATCGGTTTTGGCTCCAGCACCAGAGGTGCATGTTTTTTGGTTTCGCCTACCCTTGACCGACACCTAGTCAGCTAACTTGCAGCCACGGCATTTACCACCTTTGCTTAAACCACCCTGTGACGCCTTTGTCCAAGAGCCTGCCATGACCCCACTCAGCCGTATTTTGCATGTAGAGGACGACCTCTCGATCCAGGCCGTAGCCAAAGTCGCACTGGAAGCCGTCGGCGGTTTTCAAGTGCTGAGCTGCGTCAGCGGCCAAGAGGCGCTGGATCAGGTACAGGCCTTTGCCCCGCAATTTATCCTGCTCGATGTGATGATGCCCGGCATGGACGGCCCGCAAACCCTGCTGCAACTGCGCGAGCTGGTGGATATACAACAAGTGCCAGTGGCATTTATGACCGCTAAAGTACAACCGGCAGAAATTGAGCATTACCTGAGCCTGGGTGCCCGCGACGTGATAACCAAGCCCTTTGACCCGATGCAGCTGGCCAATCAGGTACAGAAAATCTGGGCGTGCTGCCAAGACACGGCTCCAGCGAAAAACCCATGACAGTTTCTGCAGGCGCGCTTAGCAACGCGCCAAAATGCTTGGGCGCGAGCCCAGAAATGAAACTTTTCCAAGCTGCGCTAACCTTAGTGCAGCGCAACCACTATCCTGTGCTGCAGCATCGTTCCCCCCTCGCCAGCCGCCGGTATAACGCACAGCAGAGCGACATCTATGACAAGCAGTGACGACGAACTGCAACAATTGCTGCTGACGCTTAGTACGCAGTTTCGTGAACGCCTGGAGAATGAGCTCCCCGAGCTACGTGCTCTAGCACAACAACTGTTGCTGACCAACGATGCGGCAGTGCAACAACTGATATTGCAGGGCATGCGCGAACAACTGCACAAACTTGCCGGCGCTGCCGGGACCTTCGGCTACTCCGACCTCGGCGCGCAAGCGCGGGCGCTGGAGCTCAGCAGTGCTGAGCTGCTCAGCACCAGTACGGAGGCGCAACTGCAGGCCCACGCACAGGCATTGCAGTTATTTAGCCAACAAGACTGCATCCCACAGGCCAATGTTTGCAGCGGACCCAGCACAGCGCCACACACCAACAACAGCAGTGAAGTGAATCGACGCATCTACATTCTTGAGCCCAACCAGCAACTGGGCGAAAACCTGCACTCGACACTGCAAAACTTTGGCTACGCTACCGAGCATTTTCGCACCAGCGCGGCGCTCCAAGCGGCGGTCAACCGGCAACTGCCCGATGCACTGATCATTGATAGTCATCTTGACGAAGAAAACCCCGATGGTCTGGCATTCATTCGTGAACTTGCCGCGCAACTGCCGCTACCGCTGCCGTTATTAGTCATTTCCCAGCAGCAGGATTTCGATACTCGCCTGCGTGCGGTGCGGGTTGGGGTTGCCGGCTTCTTCGCTAAACCGGTTAATTTCAGCGCGCTGGAGGGTCGCCTGGACAACATTTTTGTCCAACAGCGTGGCGAACCCTACCGCGTCCTGATCATTGATGATGACCTTGAGCTATCCAAGCGCTACCGCTTGGTGCTCAATAACGCCGGCATGCAGATCGAGACGCTCAGCCAGCCGCAGAATATCGATGAAGTGATGCACCGCTTCAACCCTGAGGTAGTTTTGCTGGATGTGCATATGCCGCTCTGTTCTGGGCCTGAGCTGGCGCAAATCATTCGTTTTAACGATGCTTGGCTGCGGGTCCCAATCATTTACCTTTCCGCCGAAAGCGACATCAGTAATCAAATTAAAGCGCTACTCAAGGCCGGCGATGACTTTGTCACCAAACCGATTTCGGACAATGCCTTGGTGGCCAGTGTCTTCGCCCGTGCGCAGCGAGCGCGCCTGCTCAGCACCGCACTGTCGCGTGACAGCCTGACGGGCCTGCTTAAACATGCCGATATCAAAGAGCAGATCGCGATAGAAGTTGAACGCACAGCGCGACGGGGCAGCTCCGCCTGTGTGGTCATGCTCGATTTGGACAACTTCAAGCAGGTCAACGACCGCTATGGTCACGCGATTGGCGACAACGTTATTCGCGCCCTCTCCAACCTGCTGCGCCAGCGCTTGCGGCGAATTGACAGTCTGGGGCGCTACGGCGGCGAAGAGTTCACGGTGGTGCTGCCTGACTGCAAACTTGCACAAGCCAAAAACATTCTCGATGAAATTCGCCAGCGCTTTGCCGAGCTGCCCTTTATGGCCCATGACACCAGTTTTAACGTGACCTTCAGCGCCGGTATTGCACAGAGCAACAGCCAGTCTAATGCCAATCAATTAATCGAGCTGGCCGACCAAGCCATGTATGCAGCCAAGAAGGCCGGACGTAATCAGGTGCTCTGCAGTCCGGCCTAAAAGCACAACGCCGCGCAGATTAACCTGCACGGCGTTGTTTGACTCAGCTGAACGGTTAGCAGGCCGCTGAAAAATGTAGGCGAGGCAGCCGAGACAAGGCAAAACAGGCGAAAAAGCGGAGTTTACGTGTTGTAAATGAGCATTTTGAGCCTATTTTTAACGCCGTATCGGCAACGTAGGTAGTTTTTCAACGGCCTGTTAGCGGCTGGCGGTGGGACTCAGCACCAGTTGCATGGCCATCTCGTCAAGATCCGTAATGTTACGGGCGATATAAAAATCCGCACCGCCCTTGGCACGAAAATCTTCCCCGGCCAGCAATTGTGGGCGCACAAACCTGTAGCTACTGCGCACCCGGTTAAGCTCTGCAGCCTGCGCTGAGTTTTGCGTGAGCAATAATTCAAATCGCTCAGCAATGGCCTTATCTAATTGATCGCGCTGCACCTGAGTTAACGCAATGGGTGCGCCTGCCGGCAAGGGATACTGACGAACCTGATAATCGAGCAGCAACTGCGCCATATCGAGGCTTTGCTGATGCAATGTAGCCACCGCCAATGGCGCATCCTTAAGCTCTTGCTGATACTGCTCAGCGCCCCAAGCATCCAAGCGCCGCTGCAGTTGCAACAAGCTGAGAATATGCGCCGGATAATTCTGCGCTTTGCTGCGCGGTGTGGCATCCAGTGCTTTGAACTCAGCCTTCATCAAGGTTTCAATTTCAGCCAGTTGCGGCGGCAAACCCAGTTGCGCAACGCGCGTATCAAGCTGGGTTAGATTACCGAAGCTGCCGGTGAGCGCCCGTGGGTCTTGGGTTTTTTCAGTGGGGTTGAAATACAACATCGAGCTTGCGCAAAGCAAGTAGCTGTTAGTGCGAACATCATGCAGGTATTGCAGGTTGAGCTGATCAGCCTTGGCCTGCGTACAAATCAATAACACGCCCAACAAAAAGCCTACTCGCATAGTCAATTGCTCCTGTGTATTTTTATTATTAGTCGGCAAATAAATGCCAGTGCGCAGGATAGGTCAGTCGCCGGCCGAAGCCTGCATCCGGCTGACCAGTGGCGCCGCTTGAGGGCGGCGCCACTGTTACAGCTCAGCACCAGCATGAATTAGCTTTGCGCCACCCATGCTGAGCCGTCATACAAGGCTGATGCTTAAGCCTTCTGTTCGGCGCTAGCCGACGCGGCTCCACTCCACTTATCACTCAGTAAGAAGTGCGACAAGGCCGGGATCAGCACCAACGCGCCGATCATGTTCCAGATGAACATGAAGGTCAGCAGGATCCCCATATCCGCCTGAAACTTGATCGGCGACCAAGCCCAGGTAATAACGCCGGCGGCCAAGGTAACGCCAACCAATGCCACCACTTTGCCGGTAAATGCCACCGCGCCCTTGTAAGATTCTGCCAGGGTCATCCCTGAGCGCTGGTACTGCAGCTGAATACTCAGCAAATACAGCGCGTAATCGACACCAATACCGACGCCCAGTGCGATCACCGGCAAGGTAGCGACCTTCACACCAATCCCGAGCATTACCATCAGCGCCTCACACAGAATCGAGGTCAACATCAGCGGCAGCACTGCCACCAACATTGCCCGCCAGCTGCGGAAGGTAATCAGGCAGAAAATGCACACGGCGATATAGACGTACAGCAGCATGGTGCGGTTAGCGTTGTGCACCACTTTGTTAGTGGCCGCCTCGATCCCCGCGTTGCCAGCCGCCAGCAGGAACTGCCGGTCTTTGCTGCTGTGCTCCAGGGCAAAGTCTTCCGCAACCTTGGAGACGCTTTCCAGCGTTTCCGCCTTGTGGTCCTTCAAGAAGGCAATCACCGGCATCAACGAGCAATCGACGTTAAACAACTCGGGGCTGTTGACCGACGCCTGTTGCGCCGAGTAATTCAGCACGTTTTGGTTATGCGCAATGCTGAAGAATTTAGGGTTGCCTTCGTAGGTGCCTGCGGTGATTTGCCGTACCGCGTTAACCAAAGATACCGTGGCCTGCACACCCGGTTGCTGCTGCAGCAACCAGGCTAAACGGTCAGCTTCAACCAAGGTCTGGTGATTCAAGCAGCCTTCTGGCGGGGTTTTGACCATCACCACAAACACATCGCTCGACATCGAATAATGTGAGGTGATGTAGGCGTTGTCTCGGTTGTAACGCGAGTCCGCACGCAGCTCTGGAGCACCGGCATCCAGATCGCCTATCTTCAAATGCATGCTGATGGCATAACCGCCGATTGCCAAAATCATCGACACCACAATAGCGACTGTTGCCCAGCGTCGCTCGGTGAAGTGATCCAGCACATTCCAGATAATTCCCAGGCCCTTGCCGCTGGCTTCGGTGTTCTCTTCTTTAAGCGTACGCGCGGCAGCTGATGGGCTTACGCCCACATAAGACAAGGCCACCGGCATCAGCATCAAGGAGGTAAAAATCAATACGGCCACACCAATACTGGCGGTAATCGCCAGGTCCTGGATCACCGGAATATCGATCACCAGCAACACAGCGAAACCAACCGCGTCAGCCAGCAAAGCTGTCACGCCAGCCAGAAACAAGCGGCGGAAGGTATAGCGTGCGGCAATCAGCTTGTGCGTGCCGCGCCCAACGTCCTGCATGATGCCGTTCATTTTTTGCGCAGCATGGGACACGCCGATGGCAAAAATCAAAAACGGTACCAGCACCGAATACGGATCCAGCGGATAACCCAGCAAGCCAAGAATGCCGAGCTGCCAAACCACCGCCATCAACGAGCAAAACACCACCAAAAAGGTACTGCGCCAGCAACGGGTGTAGGCATAAATGATTGCTACCGCAATCACCAATGCAGCAGCGAAGAACATCATCACCTGCAGCAAGCCATCGACCAGATCGCCCACCAGCTTGGCAAAGCCGATAATATGAATCTTGATCTTGCCCGTGCCTTCTTTACCGGCTAAGCGGGCTTTGGTGTCACCGTTAAACTCATACTTATCGCGCAACTGGTCTTCAAGAAAATGCGCAAACTCGTAGTAGTTAATACCTTTGCCGGTGGCCGAATCCTTATCCAGCAGCGGCACCACCAACATGCTCGACTTACCATCGGTGGAGACCATGCTGCCGGCGATGCCGGCCTTGCCGATATTTTGCCGCAGTTTCTCCATGTCCTCTGGTGTGCCTTTGAAGCTCGACGGCATCACTTGCCCGCCGGTAAAGCCTTCTTCAGTCACTTCGGTCCAGCGCACACCCGGCGTCCACAAGGACTTGAGCCAGGCCCGATCGACACCAGGGGTTAGAAACAACTCATCGTTAATTTCTTTCAGTGTATTTAAGTAGCCAGCATCAAAAATGCTGCCTTCGGTGTTTTCCACCACGATCCGCACGGTGTTGCCCATACCGCGCAGCGACTTGCGGTTTTCCATGAAGTTTTTGATGTAGGGATGACTCTGCGGAATCATCTTTTCAAAGCTTGGGCTGAGTGTCAGCCGAGTCACTGCCATGTAGCCCAAGAAGAGCGTGATGATTACGAAACTGACGATGAACAACAGGCGATTGTTAAAGATCAACCGCTCCAATCTGTTACCGGAGCGCGCGTCGAAATCTTTCAAATCGCGGATCACCGGCATCGCGTCTTGCTTGATGCTCGCCATGGCTTGAGATGCCCCTAATTAATTCTTGTTATGACTGTTTTTAACGCGTAGCTGAAACCGGAAACTGACGCACGCCACGATTCCCGACAACCACTAATTGGTTATCTGTCGTTGCCGTTGCCCCGGCCACTGGCGCCAACGGTTCCTGCTCACGCAACACAAAGCTTTGGCCATCATCGGTACTAACCAACACATGGCCCGCCTGACTCAGCAAATAGATGTTGCCGGCGCCATCGACGCTGCCCGCAGCAATACTGACTGGCAAACCGGTTTCAATTTTGCTCCAGCTCAAACCGGCATCAGTGCTGCGATAAACATTGCCGCGCAGGCCATAGACCAACACCACGCCCGGCTTGCCGGTCATGCCAAAAAAAGTCCCGGTATAGGGGGTGGGTACTGAGATAAAGCGCTGGCTGAGCTGATCAAACTTCAGCACCAAACCTTGTTCACCGACGATGTACAGCTCATCGCCGACCTTGTTGATTGCGTTGAGGTGAAAGCCTTGCGGGTTATCCGCCTGTTCAAGGATTGGCGCCCATGTTTGGCCGCCATCGTCGGTGCGAAAGATCAAATTAAAGGTGCCAACGATGTAACCCACTTTGTCGTTTTCAAACCAAACATCCAAAAATGAGCTGTCCTCACCCTCGTCCTGCAGGCGCTTGGCGTCATCGGCCAAGGTCAGCAACTGCTGGTTGTCCGGCTGCTGCGCCGAAAGCTTGCTGTAGTGGTCAAGCATCACCTTGCCCACTTGGCGACCATCCAATTGCTTGGTCCAGGTCGCACCGGCATCGCTGCTGTGTAACACCACCCCAGAATGGCCAACCGCCCAGCCATCCGTACTGGTAGGAAAATAAACAGCCAACAAGTCAGCGCTTAGCGGCACGCTAGCCTGCTGCCACGTTTGGCCAAGATCATCAGAATAAACAATATGACCACGTTGACCGACCGCAATCAGACGCTTGCCAACCTGGGTGACATCCACTAACTGGTTGCGAATCGCCAGCTCACTTTGCATCGCTGGAGTATTGAGAATCTCGGCATATTCGCTCGCAAAGCCGCTACCTTGTTGCAGCAACAGCGCCAGGCTCAAGGCCGACAGTGCAATCCGCTTGGAAAATTCCATAATGCTTGCTCACAAGAAAAGTCGCCGGATTGCATGCACGCATGCGACCCGGCGACTGAGTAACAACGACTGATCAATGATCAGCGAATACCAGCACCGGCTAGCGATTCCGCCGACCACTGAGCCTTGCTCAGTTTATCGATGTACTTCACGCCACCATGAGGACCGTAGACCCCGGTGATGTTGTAAGTACCGCCAACCAGGTCATAGACCATGTGGGTGGTGGCATTCGAAGCCTGTACATCCCAGCTTGGGGTGAGGAACGCAAACGAGCCACGGAACAGCTGATCACGTGCATCGTACTCATCAGACGCCACAGCTACCCAGCTGTCCTCGTCCACATAGAAAGTACGCTTGTGGTAGATGTGCCGTGCGTCTGGCTTCAGCGTTGCTTCGACCACCCAAACACGATGCTGCTCCCAACGGACCATATCCGGCTCGATGTAGTTCGGCACAATGTACTTGGCGGTATCCGGCTCATAAGTCAGTTTGTAAGAGTTGTACGGGATGTACATTTCTTTTTTGCCGACCAGTTTCCAGTCAAAGCGATCCATCGCACCACTGAACACGAAGGTGTCATCGTAGGTGCTGGCGCCCACTGAACCTGGGTTCGGGGTATCACAGCAGATATCCGGAGCCAGTTTCACCCGGCGCTGACCCGGCAGATACTGCCAAGCGCGACGTGGCTGCTTGAGTGGGTTGACCGAGTCTTGCACCAGCAAGGCTTCGCCTGCACGACGAGCCGGACCCGAGTAGTAGAGCTTGATACGGTAGAAGATTTCATCCGCCGAGGCCGGCACGTTGATACGATCCGGATCGCTCAGCGGATACTCGACAAAACCCAAACCCGTGGTTGCCAAAGTTGCCGCACCGGCGGCGTCGACGTTCCAGGAGTCGTACTTGGTGCTCAGGGTGTTGCCCTGGTAGCGCAGCAAGTGGTTCCACATCACCTCGGTGCCGGTGGTTGGAATCGGGAAAGGCACGCCCGGAAGGGCATTTTCCATCGCCATGCCGCCTTCGATGCTCTTGGTACCTGTGGCGTTTTTAACCGTATTGTCCTGGTAGGGCTTAGGAAGAGTTACCGAACGGTGAGTCGGGTAAACATCTACGCGGTAACCGGGAAAACGTGACATCAGCTCTTGGGTGGTTTTGGTGAGCATGTCTTTATGCTCAGCCATGTTTTTGCTGGTAATCGACACCCGTGGCGTTTCGCTGGCGAACGGATCAGGCCGCACCGCATCGCCGGCTTTGTAGCCGGGTGGCGAGGTATTGGTTGGCAAACCGCCGGTGAACTCAGGAATAGTCCCGGCGGCGTTGCCGGCTTTCTCTGCCCCAATCAGCGTCAGGCTGGTGCCGAGTTTGGCCGCTTCTTCTGCCGAAACTGCGGCTTGGGCAGCCCCGGCAATGGTCATCGCCAAAGCGCTGGCCAACAAACTGTGTACGAACTTCATATTATTATTCTCCTGCTTATTTCATAAGCAATGCTTGGATCAGAACGTAGTCTTGAAGGTGGCAGTGATCATGCCGCGGTCTTTCAGCAGCGAGTTGGTACCGGCGTTTGAGGTGACTTGGCCCAAACCTGGAGTACCTGTGCCCAACAGCCCGTTAGCCGCGCAGTTATAGGCGCCAGAAGCCCCCGGAGTGGCGCCATCAGTAGTGCTGCCACAGGTATCAGACTTACCGAAGAAGTCGACGTACTTCAGATCGAAGCGATACTGGTTGTAGAAGTCGGCAGCAATACCAATGGAGTAAGTACCGGTGCCCACATCGCCACCGGCAGCCACTGCCGAATGTCCGCTAATGCCTTGGCTAAACGCCAGCGGCATGGACAGATCGACACTTGGAAATACCTGATACCAGGTAGGTGTAAAAGTGGTCTGGAAACCCCAGTAGTTAGGGGTAACTTTATCGATACCACGGTACAAGGCATCACCCTTGTAGAGGTTGGAGTTTTTGTTATCCACCGACACCACGTGATCGTAAGACAGTTCCACCCCTAAGGACGCAGCATCCCAAATCGGCGAATCGGCAAAGGTCAGCAAACCGTTCAAGACCGAATGGATGGTATCGCCACGTGCACCCGGGATATCACCGGTGCTGGTTGGCATCGCAGCGATATAGCCAAACTTGCCTTGAGCGCCCAGCACCGGATTAACCTGCGCCAGAACGCTTTGCAGCGGCATATTTTCGCGGTAGTTCAGATCCCAGCCAACGCTGACTGCGCCGATGTTTTTCGACAGGCTCAATCCATACAGATGGATATCATCAGCGTAGAACTGGTTATAGGTACCAACTTTCCCGGTATTTAAACCACCAGTGGCGAGAATTTGCCCAAAACTAAGTGCTTGACCTGCGACAAACGGCAACACATCGGAAGTTTCACGGTAAAAGGCGCTCAGGGTGCCGTCCAGCCAAGCCGGGCTCCATTTAGCCATCAGGCCATAATCACCCGTACTGTCTGGAGTAAAGGTATGGCCATTCTGAAAGTAGGCATAAGGTGCCATGCCATTGGTAGCGGTATAAAACGGGTTGTTCGCCACAATAGCGCCCAGGCCATTGCCATATTGCACAACGTCGTTAAAGCCCAGGTAGGTACCCGACTCAGGCAGACGCGAGCCCTGCCAACCCATGAAGTACTGCGCGCCAACAATCAACTCTTCGTCGATCATCAGAGTGCCGTAGAGTTGCTTACGCGGAATAAACAACTCTTTGGTTTCAGTTCCCGGGATCGCCACGCCTTTGGCTAGATCCAGGCCACCCTGGCCGAAGCTATTACCGTGCACTGGGTTGTAAAGGGTTTCACCCCAGTAGTTGGTGGTCTTACCGGCTTTACCGTTGAGCAACATGCCGTTGTCAAATTCGGTACCGGCAAACACGAAGGCATCGAGAATCTCGCCCGACGGGCCGTTGTAATAACGGTCAGCAAAACCGCTAATGGTTCCAGAGTCGGTCTTGCCTGCATTACCAATCTGGTTGCTTGCAAGGTTATAGCTGCCGACATTCTCGTAAGCATGGTCATACCAGCTGCCAGCGCTGACGCGAAAGCCTTTATTGCCCTGGTAAACCACATCGAGTTCGGTCAGCAAGTCGGCGCGCTGAGAAACTGGCGAGCCGGAAGAGAAATTGCGGTCGCCGTCGTTGACGTTCCAAGAGTTGGCGAGCTTAGAGTTAGCGCTTTCCACGCGCTGGGCGTAGTTAAGACGCACGGTGTTGTCAAAGCGAATGGCCAGATCCGGATTACCGGTATCCACTTCAAAGGCCTGTACCGGCATATTCCACACGGCTGCAAGAACCGCTGTAGCCAGCACTCCCCGCCGCAGGTTGTACATTTTTTTGTTGTTATTCATGGCTCTTACTCACCCTTTCTTATTGTGGTTAACAAACACCATTCACTCGCCAGCAGTGCAATAGTAGATTGCTTCTGGTTTTTTACCTGATGCGTTGCAGAATTGAAACAGATACCGCTCGACCCAGCGACGAACTCTGCTGTAGAGCGGTTCGTGCCCCTTCCACTTGACGTGATTTGGCCTCCCCACGCAGCTGCCAAACCATCTCAACCAGCTGTGCTACACCCGTAGCGCCCGGTGCATGTCCGCGCCCCAAAAGGCCTCCCGAAGGACAGACACTTACCCGCCGACCTTGGCTGTTAAGCCCCTCACGCACGAAGCCGTTAATCTGCTCTTCGGCGCACAAACCAAGGGCTGCACTGGTAATCATATGATCACCGATGCTCTGGTCATGCAGCTCGACCAAATCCAATTCTTCAGCCCCAACCCCAGCCGTTTCATAAGCCTGCTGGGCGAGCCGGCGGGTTACTGTCCGCCCCAGTACATCCAGCACGTTAATAGCCTCTAATTCAGCGGCCGTATCGCTGCCACGCACACTGGCCAGCACCGCTACTTCTGCGCGTAAACCATAGCGTCGAGCAAACTCATCGGTGCATATCAACAACGCGGCCGCCCCGCTCGCCGGGCGACACAGGTAGGGGGGCAACCAGCCCGTACCGTCCTCGGCCGCCGACATCAACGCAAAAGGATTAAGCCCCGCCTGCTGCCGTGCACGGCTAGCAACCTGGGCGAAACTGTTCTCCTCAATCGCCATGTGGGTCAGCAGCCAATGGGTTTGCGCCGCATACAAGGCCGCCGGAAACTGCCGGCGCTGCAGGGCTGCCAGCGGCGCATCGCTGCCCTGCAGCGCATCCCACTCTGGCTGCGGCACTTCGTCCAAGGCAAAAAACTGGTTACTGGAAACTCCCGCCGGCATGGCGTCAAACCCCACCACCAATACACATTCCGCCTCACCGGCCAGCAGCGCCTGACGCGCCTGCTGAAACGCCGCAGTACCGGCCGCACAACCATCGCGCGAACTGAACAGCGGGATGCCACCCAGGCCAGCCGTTGCCAGCACGCTGTCGCCCAGCCCTACCCCGCCATACACATAAGCGCTGTAGGCCTGATCGACCAGGTCAACATCCACCTGCGCATCATCCAGCGCCGCACGAATCGCTCTTTGCGCCAAGCTGGCCGCACCGACCAGACCGCCCAGGGGCGCAAACGGGGTCATGCCAACCCCCGCAATCAGCACCTTACGAGCCATACCCTGTGCTCCTGAGCGACGACGCAGCCCGGTCAGCTGCAATTAGCGGCGAATACGCCAACAACAATAGTTTTTTGCCGGGCCATTGCGCGCACGCAATCAGGCCTGAACATGAATTGCAGACTAGGCGTCGAGAGGGGCTATCGGACCCCCTTCGTTGGGGGGGGAGTAAGGTTTAACCCCCCAAGATCGACAAAAGGCGCCGGTCAATCTGCGGCGTGCAGAATTCCTAACATGTAGGCGCGATCGACCACATGCTTACGGGTGCCGGCCTGGAACTTGCCGAAGAGGTTTTTCAGGTGCCACTTTACCGTCTCCTCGCCAACGCTCAGGGCCTGGGCTATCTGCTTGTTGGACAGATTACGTGCCAGCAGCTGCAACACTTCACGCTCCTTGGGCGTCAACAGGCGACTGGCCGCCACTTGCGTATGGCCCTGCTCATTGCGCGCCACAGGAATCACCGGCACTGCCGGGGAGACAGCCAGAGCGACCTGCCCTTCGTCTGCGCGCAGAGTCCTGATCCACTCGGCGATCTCTGGGTGAATATCTTCCAGCGAGCGGCGCATGCCATAGTCTTCCGCCAGGCCAACGGCCTCGCGCAGCATGTCCAAGCCATTGCCTCCGGCGTTGCGCAGCGCCAATGCCTTGAGCAATTTAATCTGCACACTCTCGCGGCCACGGCGCAAACGCTCGGTGAGCAGCGCCGCCGGCTCCAGAGCCGCCAGCATGGCCGCCCAATCGCGCTGCGCCAGACAGACATAGACCTTGGCCAGCAACACATGCACCGCCAGCTCCGGCCCGAGCAACCCGCGCTGTTCACGTACCGAGTCCGGCACCAAAGCATCCAGGCGGCGCCACAACGCCAGGCAGGTATCCCCATGGCCGCGCAGGCTGTGCATGCGAATCTGCTCGAACAGCGAGACGATGGCGAAGCGCGGGGTGTTGCGCACCTCACCCAGAGCAAAAAGCGCGTCCAGCAGTTCATAGGCGCGCTGCAACTGCCCCTGCAACACCGCCAGACGCGCCAGGGTGACGTAGCCCAGCGCAATGGACTCAGGCGCCGCGCCGCGATCGATGGCATCCAGCCGATTGGCCAGCACACTATGGGCTTCCTGCACCTCATCGCATTCCAGCAGCACTGCGGCCAAGCCAGCCGCAATAGACACCGCCACCGCGCTGCGCCGGCCGATATCCTGCTCGGCCCGCTCCAGGCTGGCACGCAGTACTTTCTGCGCCGGCAACATGCGCCCCTCCCAGAGGTAGGAGCCGCCAAAACACCACTGATTGAAACCGCGAATCGCATCCAGGCCATAGGGGCATTCATAGCTCGGCGCATGCTGGCAAAGATGCCGGGCCTTCTCCGGCTGACCGCTGAACAAACTGAAGCGCGCCCGATGGCCCGCAACTATCGACTGCAAGCGCGCCGAGCCAAAGGCCGGCTGATCCAGCCAGGGAGCGATAATGCGGTAGGCCTCATCGGGGCGATCGGCAAACATCGCCGCCGCCGCGGCAATCGCATCCGCCTCACAGCGCTTGCTCGGCTCGGCCTGCGGGTCATTTTGAATGTACGCAATCAGGCCCGCCGCCTCGGCATGCCGCGCCCCGATCGACAGCGCCCAGGCCGCAGCCAGACGCAGCCCCGGACGCGCACCGACTTCCAGGGTCGGCAGAATTTCGATCCACTCCAGCACTCGGCCAAATTGACCGCGCAGCATGATGTCGTAGAGGCAATGCTCGACCAGCTGATGCGCCTGCTCGGCACTGCCCGCCATCAACGCCTGTCGGGCAGCCTCCTCAAACAAGCCATGCTCCGCCAGCCAACCGGCGGCTTTTTGGTGCAACTGCTGGCGCTCCGCGAGCGGCAGACGAACAAAATGCCCGCGTAAGAACTCCAGCGCCAAGGGATGAATACGCAACCAGTCGGAGTCCAGGCCTTCGACAAAAATCGGCGTCACCAGACACAACTGCTGAAGCCATTCACCCGCCGCCGGGTTCTCCACCAACGCCGCGCACAGCTGCGGATGCAGCATGTCGAGCAGGGCAATGCGGATTAAAAAATCCACCTGTTCGCGCGGCAAACGGGCGATCAGGCTGTCGACAAAATACTGCTGAATATTCCCCGGACAGCTCGAGAGCGACTGCACCGCAGCCGCCAGATCGGTGCTTTTCTCCAATGCCGCCAGCGCCAGTTGCAAGCCCAAGGGCCAGCCCTCGGTAATCTCATGCAGGCGCATATTCAGGTCGGCATCGACTCGCCCCGCAAAGCGCGCAGTCAATAAACCCAAGGTTTCCTCGGGCTGAAAACGCAGCTCTTCAACACCCAACTGGGCATATTGCGCATGGGCCAACAGGTCGCCCACCGGCAAACTCAGGCGGCCGCGCGAGGCCATCACCACCCGCAAATTAGCCGGCGCGTTATGCAGCAAATAGGTCAGGGAATGCCGAACGGTCTGCTCCGGCAAGCAATGCACATCGTCGAGGATCAGCACTATGTCACTGCCCAGATCGACCACATCGGCCAGCCAGCCGGTCAATGCTTCCAGCTCATCACTGGTGTGGCCGAGCAACCGCTCGACCGATTGGGCGAACGCCGGGCGGCCGCTGCCCACGGCCATGGCAGCGGCCAGGCCCTGAACAAAACGCATGCCGTTATCCCGATCATCCAGGGTCAACCACGCCACTATGGCGCCGCGTGACAGACTCTCGCGCCGCCATTGCGCCAACAGCAGGGTTTTGCCGAAACCGGCCGGGGCTTGCACCGCAATGGCCATCTTGTCGAGCAATTGCGGACTAGCAAAACTTAAACGTGGACGCACCAGAGCGGACTTCTGCCCTCTCGGTGGCGTGACCTTGAGCACCAGCTCAGGCTCTATACGCTCTACGCTCAATCTGCCTCACATACATGCCGAAAAATACGCCGGGGACGTCCAAGGCTGCACGGTGTTGCTCGAACCGTCAGCGTGTGGGATGGATCTATTGTCCGACAAAGGTACCGCAGCGGGCACCGTTTCGAAAGACAGCGCACAGCCGGCACGGTAATTAACACCCAGCCAAAGTTTGGCCGGGCAACCAGCTTTCAAGGGCAAAACCTTGCTGCCGCACGCCTTGCCGGCCCTGAGCCGAGCCCCTTGCCGAGCGCATACCAAAGCAGCGCATCAACCACAAGAATGTCATGACCGCGATTCGCCGCATGGCTTACTCTCCGGGCATTTTTAGCCACTGGCGCCGCATGCCGACCTGGCGACGCAGCCTCAACATGATCGGTTTGGCCGCACAACTTGGCAAACAACGGCCCCAACAAAAAGGCCAGTCTCTCGACTGGCCTCCTGGGTTTAGCTCGACGGGCATGCATCCCGACGCACATTTACTAGCCAGCAATGCACTCAGGCATTTTGCGCCCCCGTAACACTGCGCTCTGCGGATTCACGGCGCAGACCTATCACTTGTGGCAAGAGCGAGCCGACCAACATGCCGAAGACGCTCATCAGCAAACCCACCAACTGTGGCGGCCAGAAGTCCGTCTCTTGGTAGCTGTATTCCAGGCTCAACCACGACAACAAACCAAAACCTATGGCCAGCAACGCCCCCTGGGTGGTGGCCCGCGACCAGAACAGACCGGCAATCAGCGGTACCGAAGCGGCCACCAAGGTCACCTTGTAAGCGCTGCCGACCATCTCGTAGATGCTGGCATCGGAGTACAGCGCGAAGGAACAGGTGATCACCGCGCAAGCGACGATGGTCCAGCGCATGGCCTTGAGGAACTCGACATCGCTCATGTTCGGGCGGAAGCGCTTGAGCACGTTTTCAGTGAAGGTCACCGACGGCGCCAGCAAGGTGCCGGAGGCCGTGGACATGATCGCCGAGAGCAAGGCACCGAAGAACAGCACCTGAGCAAACACCGGAGTCCGCTCCATGATCAGGTGCGGCAGGATCATCTGCGCGTCTTCCTCCAGGAAGTGCTTGACCATGGCCGGATCGATAATCGACGCCGCGTAGGTCAGGAAGATCGGCAGCATGCAGAAGGCCAGGTAGAAGATCGCCCCGGCAATGGTGGCATGGGAGGCGATTTTCTCGGTCTTGGCCGACATCACCCGCGCATACACGTCCTGCTGCGGGATGGAGCCGAGCATCATGGTCAGCGCAGCGCCGATAAAGGCGACGATATCGCGGGCGTCAAAGCTGTGAATAAAGGTGAACTTACCTTCGCTGGCCGCCTGAGTGAGGACCTTCTGCGGGCCGCCGGCCATGTCGCCGATCAGCCAGGTCAGGTAGCCCAGGCCGACGACGATTATCGCCATCTGGAAGGTATCGGTAAGCGCCACCGACCACATGCCGCCGAACAGGGTGTAGACCAGCACGATTGCCGTGCCCATGAGCATGCCCTGGGTCACGCTGATGGAGCCGTCCGACAACACGTTGAAGACCACGCCCAGAGCAGTCAGTTGCGCGGCGATCCAGCCCAGGTACGAGGCCATGATCACCAGACTGGTGATCAGCTCGACGTTCGGGCCAAAGCGCTTGCGAAAGAAGTCGCCGAGGGTCAGCAGATTCATGCGATAGAGCTTACGGGCGAAGAAAATGCCCACCAGCATCAGGCAGCCGAAGGAGCCGAACGGGTCTTCGACTATGCCGGCGAAGCCTTCTTCAATGAAGGTGGCCGGGATGCCCAACACGGCTTCGGAACCAAACCAGGTGGCAAACACCATGGCCATCACCAGCGGGAACGACATACTGCGACCACCGGCCGCAAAGTCCTTGGAGTTGTGCACGCGGGTCGACGCGTAAAGACCAATACCCACAGTAATCAGCAGATAACCGACAACAAACCAGATCAGCATGTGTTTGATTCCAGAAGCTCAGGCCGGTCGCGATTTCCCCCCGCACCAGTAAGGCCACGAGGCAGAGCGATACGACAGGCAAAATTGTTGTTTTTAGTGTCGCGGGCCCGACGGGCGCATGCAGGAGCAAGGCGAATCACCTCAACCCATGCACCACTTGCCGGACACTACGGTGGCGCAGTCTGCCTAAGCCGTAAAATATGTCAAACAAATACCGTGTTTTGAGCGGATAAAAATTACAGACGGTCATTTCAACAGTCAGCCAGAAGAGCTAACTGCATGATTTAAGAGGGCCAATAAAACGCCCTCAATTACTGGTAGTAGTTTATTTTTGACAGGCATTACAGGCATGCCCCTGGGCAAACCCCGCGCCTGGCGACCAACGAGCCGTGCCGGCGCCATTGTTCGGCGCTACAATCGCCGCCTTTTTATCGCCCCCCGACTCAGGCTGACCTTTATGACCGCTCGACAGGCTCTACCTAACACCCTCAAAGCCTGGGCCCGCGAAGCCCTGGAGGCACTCGAAGAGGCCGAAGCCATCCGCGCCGACAGCCCCGGCATCGAGGAGCAAGACCTATTCAAGATGGCCCCAGCGATTGCCGCCTACTTTCGTGGCATCGACGACGAAGACCTGACCGAAAAAATGTTCCAGCACGCCTGCGGCACCGTGGTGATGATCCATGAGCAGATTCCCGAATACCGCGACCTGTACAAGCGCTGCTTTATCCACTGCTACCTCGACGCGATGATCATGATCAAAGCGCTGAAACTCAGCCGCGCCGAACAGGTCATCGACTTTCTCGAAGCCAAGGGCAAAGTCGAGTCGTGGCAGCCCTAAGCCACAAGCGCACACCCAACCTGCACTGTGCGGGCAACTTTCATCATTAAGCCGAGCCCGCCCATGAGCACCAGCAGTAACAACAGCAACGTCATCGCCCACACCCGCGCCTGGGTGGACCGCGCCGTCATCGGCCTGAACCTCTGCCCATTCGCCAAGGCCGTGCAGGTCAAGGGGCAAGTCCGCTACGTCTTGTGCGAGGCCACAGATACCGCCGGGTTACTCATCGCACTCTGCGACGAGCTGGACTATTTGGCCAAGGCCGAGCCGGCGCAAACCGACACTACGCTGCTGATTCACCCGGGCGTGCTGAACGACTTTCTCGACTTCAACGATTTCCTCGAAGTGGCCGACGCGGCGCTCGAAGAGCTTGGCCTGGAGGGCGTTTTGCAAGTCGCCAGCTTTCACCCGCAGTTTCAGTTTGCCGACACCGCGGTGGATGATGTCAGCAACGCCACCAACCGCTCGCCCTACCCCACCCTGCACCTGATTCGCGAAGCCAGCATCGACCGCGCCGTGGCCGCCTTCCCGGAAGCCGAGGCAATTTTCGAAGCCAATATCGAAAAGCTCGAAAGCCTCGGCGCCGAGGGCTGGGCCGCCTTGCAAGCGCAGTGCCTGCGCGATGCGCAAAATAGCCAATAACCGTGCAACCCACTGTCGCGCAGGATACGGTTGAGCTAGGCCGTGGCTCTTTGTGGAAGGTATGTGGCGCTCAACACGTCACGGGAACAGAGCCAAACAACAAGGCTATGTGGTCGTTAGGTGTCGCGACCGTGATTAATGGTCAAAGCGCACAATCTGTAGGAGCGAGCTTGCTCGCGATGCTTTTGCCGTCAGGCCGCCGTAGGGGCCTCTTGATGATGCATTTGCTCAACCCGGATCGCCAGCAAGCTGGCTCCTACAAAGGGCTGCGCGCACCTCCAACAGTTAACCGGTACAGAGCCAAACAAACAGGCCAGTCATTCGACTGGCCTGTTTGTTGTTAGCCGGCGGCGCTTAGGCCACCGCCCGCGCCTTCAGGTCGGCCATGATCTCGGCGGCGCAACGCTGGCCGGTCTCCACCGCACCATTCAAATAACCCTGGGAGTCCACCGAGGTGTGCTCGCCACAAAAGTGGCAGTTGCCTTGCCGCACCCCTTCGTAACCGACAAAGCTGGTGTAGTTGCCCGGCGCGAAGTAGGCATAGGCGCCCTTGGTCCACTTGTAGCCCGGCCAGTAATTAAGAATCAGCTTGCCGTTCCACTCATTGCTGATGCCCGGGATGACCCGCTCCAGCTGGCCAAGCAACTGCGCGGCTTGTTGCTCCAGCGAGCCCTTTTTCATCGCCACCGCCGTGGCGCCGCCGGTGAAGTTATTGATGATGCCCTCGCGGCCCGCCTGCGCGCGGGTCACCTCCCAGGTGTCTTGAAAACCGGCGTCGCTGTTCACCGCACCGTTACTGTTCTGTTGGCGCCAGATACGGTTGCGAAACTGCAACTGGAACTTGCTGCTGTTGCCCATTGGAATGTCACGAATGGCCATGAGCTTGCGCGCATCGAAACCGGCCATGCTGTAGTCGACACTGCCACGCAAGATGTTGAACGGCATGGCCATCACCACGTGCGCACAGAGCACACTGACACTCACGCCGGCGCAGTTGAACACCAAGGTATAGGTGCTGTCGGGGTTGAGCCGGATGCTTTTAAGCTCATGGCCGAGCTTGATCTGGCTGCTATTCAAGTGCGCCGCCATGCCGCTGACCAGCTGATCGTTGCCGCCACGGATGTGATAACGCTCGTTGGACTCACCAAACATCTCCAGTGAGCGCTTGTTGGAGTAGCCCAGCAGATAAATCAGGTTCAAGGCGCTCTGCTGGCTGCAGGCCGCGCCGTACTCGATCTCGTAAGCCACATCGAGCAGCCGGCCCAGACGCGAGGCGCTGCCACCGGGCACATAGGCATCAATCCACTGGGTAATACTCATGTGGTCGAGCACTTGGCCACGGGCGGTAAAGTTATTCCACTGGGTCGGAAAGGGCGCCGCCTTAACCTCGGCGTCGAGCTGCGCCTGGATCGCCTTGAAATCGTTATAGGCGTCGGCCGTTGAGTAGCGCGCGCCTTGAAACCAGTAAATATCCTCACCACCGACCGCCTGGTCATAGGCCGCCAAGTCGTCGAGCTGCAGGCCCAGTTCTTTGGCCAACCGCTGAATTTCCACCTGATAGGTGTCGATCAACTCGCCGCCGTTTTCGGCAATCTGGCCGGGGAAGGTGGTGCGATTACTGAAGCAACGGCCGCCCAGGCGAGTCGCGGCATCATAAACCACCGCATCAATGCCGAGCTTTTTCAGCTCATAGGCACACGCCAAGCCGGCCAAGCCGCCACCGATCACGCAGATATCCACTGTCGCACTGCCGTCACCCGCCGCCGCTTTGACCAGCCGCGGCAGGCTGGCACCTACCGCCAGGGCGCCGACAACGCCGGCGGCCTTAAGTACGTCGCGGCGCGAATGCTGCGCGGCGACCGCAGCCGAATAGTCCAGGGCGGTATTTTCTGTCGAACCGGCCAGCCGACTAAGGGCCACCAAGCGACGCAACAAAGGGGTACGTGCCATAGATCAAACTCCATTGTAATTATTGTGGGCATGCATGGAACCGCTAGGTTGCAACTGACTTCGCCGTCGGCACAGCTGCGCTGAAACCTGAAAAACGTTTAACTCAATACGGCTGCCAGCCCAGCTAATCCCGCTGCTCAGCGCTGGCAACCTGCGCTGCCGCACCACACGTCAAAGCCCCTGACGAGTAACGGTTAAGGTGCCGGGCAGAATGCGGTCTGCGTGCGCAATCACAAATTTCCCGTATGGTTTTTTTTACAAAAACCAGCAGCAGCCAGAGCCTAGATGGCCAGCCCAACCCCTACAAATGCTAAATACCGAAAGCCCCGTTCGATTAAATAGATAGCGCTAGAGCGTGCCGTTTAGCGCCCGCAACCCCGGTAAAAACCAGCCTGCAGGCTGACGCCTGAGCCTTGTGCCCCGACCGCGCAGCCCGGCAACGCCGCAAAGGCGTTAAAACCTTATATAATCTGCGGCTTCCCAGCTTCCTGAACCCTTGAGGACACTTCGTGAGCACTCTGCCAGCCTGCCCAAAATGCAATTCCGAATTCACCTACGAAGACGGCGCCATGCTGATCTGCCCGGAATGCGCCCACGAATGGTCGGCCACCGAAGCCGCTGAAGCCGCCGGCGATGACGCCCGCGTGATCAAAGACTCAGTCGGCAACGTGCTGCAAGATGGCGACACCATCACCGTGATCAAAGACCTGAAAGTCAAAGGCACTTCCCTAGTGGTGAAAGTCGGCATGAAGGTGAAAAACATCCGCCTGTGCGACGGCGACCACGACATCGACTGCAAAATCGACGGCATCGGCGCCATGAAGCTCAAATCCGAGTTCGTCCGTAAGGTTTAACCCGCGCCGCGCACAAAACTCCCAGCGCCCGGCAGACTTATTGCGCCAATGGCATTAGCTTAGGTTCGTCCAGCGCAATGCCTGCGCTGTCCTGCCACGGCGCTGCTGATGATTCCCGTCCCCTCTCCAGACCTGTTTATCCTGTTAGGTCTGCTTGTCTTGCTGAGCCTGCTGGCCGCCAGCGGTTTGCTGCTGATTCTGCTGGCGCTGGTGTTTGGCCGTTCGCGTCGCCACCTGCGCCGTCATCCGAAAAGCTATATCGGCCTCAGTCTGCTGCTGTCGCTACTGCTGATGCCGGGCCTGTTTATAAAGCGGCAGGAGCCGCGCGCCGTGGTCGCCGCCCAGGCGCAATGGCAGGCGCTGAACCCGCGCCTCGAACAACAGCTGCAGCTTGGCGAATTGCACTTCCCGGCCGGCAGCCAGGTAAAACTCGACAGCCTCGAACCGCTCGACTGGCAAGCACAGCCGCAACTGCATGGCCTGGACAGCCTGATCTACGCCGAGCTGAACCAGCCAATCGAGGTACTCGGGTTGCGGGTGGACGCTATCGATCTGCCGCCCCATCACTACTTCTCGCGTTTACGTTTAACGGACGATGCACGGGTAGACGGCTGGCCCTGCGGCGCCGGCGGCTGGGCGGAGTTCAAACGTGAAATTGCAACCCGCCTGCAACCCAGTCAATGGCAATTCACCAAGTGCGACCTGGCGGCTCACAGCCTGGTAGCTGGCGTTGTGTGGCCGGCGAACAGCCAGGTGTACGCCGATGAATCGGGCTGGCAGCTGAGCAATGACGATCCGGCAGAGCCGCCGCTGAGCTTTCTCGGTTTAGCCTTGCGCGAACTGCGCATAGAACTCGATGAGGCCAGGCAGTTACGTCGCTGGGAGGGCGAACTGGGCGCGCCACTGGACCTCGGCGACTGGCACTACCCCGCCGGCACCGCGGTGCGCTGGCAAGACCCGCACAGCTGGTTGTTCAGCCCAACCCGAGACGCCAAGGCCAACAACCGGCACACCGGCGAAGCCATCAGCGCCGGCCACTCGATACTGCAACGCAGCCGTGACGGTAAAACGCTCGGGATATTCGCCAATGACTCGATGGGAGTAATCGACTGGCAGACGCTTGCCACCGAGCCAAATACCGGGTAACCCGATCCCATAGATTTGTCCCACGCTTGAATTTAGGCGCCCACGCTACCTACATCACCACTATCTGCATTTCTCTACCCACCTCAATTAACGCCCCTGACGTACCGACTGAAAAGCGCTTAGACGTACCCTTCAGCGGGTTGTACAAGGTGCCACTGCCCTGCCGCTGGAGCCTGACCTGCCCCGGCTCTTGCGCCCAAAACAGCCAGACCCAACGACCATCGGTGCGCTGCCAGGCAATGCTAATCATCCCGGCGGGCGCCGTCGCGAACTCGGGGGCGGGCTGCGGCTGCAGACTCGGCCCGGTAGTTTTAAGAAAGCGTTGCAGCGCCAGGTAAGCCGGCTTCTTGCTGCCATCCAACCGTAGCAAGCCATAATGCTGATCGCGCACGCTGGCGCGGGCATCCAGATCACTCAAGGTAAACAGAAAGACCCGATCAAAATCCATCGCGCTCATCAGTGCAATGCGCTTGATCAGGTAGTCCGCTTGCCCCAGCTCATCCACCTGCGGCTGCCACTCCACCGGCCCGCTATAGGTGGACCAACCAAATTCAGTCGCCCAGATCGGCCCGCTGCCACGCGCCCGCAACTGCTGATTAAGCCAAGCACTGGTCGATAAAAAATCGCGATCCGATGCACTGTCACCCTCGGGGGTAAAACTGTAAGGGTGGTACGCCACTACTCGATCACTGCGGACACTGCCCAGGTTCGCCAAGGCCTCAAGCATCAATCCGCCGCGCAACGGCATCTGGCTGTAATACGCCATGCCACCCAGCACTTGTTGCGCCGCAGGGTTCGCGCTCGCCAACCGAGTCAAAGAAGTCTCTAGCAGTTGCTGATAGGCCAGCGGGTCTTCCATCGGCTGCCAATAGGGCGAGATATTGGGCTCATTCCACACCTGCCAGGCATTCACCGTTGGATAGCGTTGCGCCAAGAACCCCAAACTCTCGGCAAACAACTCTGCCGAGAGTGGCGGGTACTGATCGGCGTTACTGCTCCCGCTTGGCGCACTGCTGGCGAACGGCGCCGAGCCCACCAAATACAGCAGAGACTTAAGTTTTTTCTCTGCCAGTACCGCCGTCAGCCGATCCAGCTCGGTTAACTGCCATTGGCCAGGCGCTGGCTCCAGACGGTCCCAATGCAGGTCTACCCGGACCCAACTCAAGCCCAGCGCCTGCAACAGATCAAGCTGCTGCCGGTAATGCACCTCATCAAACCAGAGCAACTGGGCATTAACCCCCAGAAAGTCCGCCCAAACCACCGGGCGCGGCCCTTTGAGCGACAGCGCCGGCTCCGCACGCGCAGGCACACAGAGCATCAGCAGCAAGAAACCAAGCGAGGCCAACAAACCACGACGACGGAGCCACTGCTTAGCAAACTTCGACCCGATAATCATTGCTAACGCCTCCGAGAATGAACACACCCTCGTAGCCTAAGCAAAGCCTGGGGCGGCATCAGCAGGGCATTGCGTAAACTGCTAGCAGGTCGACAATTTACAGGCGCCAAGTTACAGACGCAGAATCATCAGTAATATCAACCAGCCTATTTAATCTCCTTATGCAGCCTTATTCGTCACAGACACCCCAGCAAACGCAAAAGCCCCGGCACGATGGCCGGGGCTTGGTTGTCTATACCGCGTTGTCACTTAGCCAACCGACTACTGCAACTGCTGCAGGTACGCCGCCAAAGCGCCGATCTCCTGATCGCTGAAATCCGCGGCGATGGTCATCATCACCGAACCGGCGCGGCTGGGGTCTTTATCGCGGAAACGGGTCAGCGCCTTGCGTAAATACTCACCGGGCTGACCGGCCAGCCGCGGGGTATTGTCGCGCCCTTCGGCATTAACGCCATGACAGCCGGTGCAGATGGTTTTGAATTTGATCTCGCCCTGGGCCAGCAACGCAGGGTCGACCGGTTCGGTGTGCGGCAAGAGCTTTTGCTGGCCAAAATAGATGGCGATATTGACCCGGTCCGCCGCCGTCAGGCTTGGCGCCAGCTTGGACATGACAAAGTCCTTACGCTCGCCGCTGGCGAATTTCTCGAAGGCATTGAACAGATAGACCGGATTCTGCTGGGCCAAATTGGGAATCTGCGGGCGCTTGCTATTGCCGTTCACCCCGTGGCAGTTGCCACAGAACAGAATCCGCTCTTGCCCGGCGGCATAGGCCTGCTGACGCAAAATGGGGTCAGCATTCAGCTGATTGAAACGCAGCATCGCCTCCTCATTGGCCAAGGCCTGGGTGGCGAACAGACTGAACAACACGAAGGCAAACAGACGCATGGCGGCAGTCCTTTTCCTGGTTTCTGAAACGGGCGGGAATGAGAGCGGCGACTATAGGGACATGCCCCCGCCCCCACCCCGGCGCAGATCAACTAAATCGCAGGTTATGGATGGCGCGAGGCGACCCACTTCAACACCCAAAAACAAAAGGCCCGTCATTCGACGGGCCTTTTGTTTCAATCAACCGCTAAACGCAGTGCCTTTGATCAGGCCACCGCCTCACGGCTCAGCGCAGATTTTTTGCCTGATACTCCTTGGCCGCATCATGAAAGGCCTGCAGCAACTTGTTGTACTGCGGGTTTTCCCAATAGCGGTATTCCGGGTGCCATTGCACGCCCAGCGCAAAGGCTTTGGCGCCGATCACACTGACAGCTTCAATTTGCCCATCTTCGGCCACCGCCTCGATTTGCAAACCTTCGCCGAGGCGGTCGATACCCTGGCCGTGCAGCGAATTGACCGCCATTTGGTGGGCGCCGATCACCTTGTGCAACACACCGCCTTCGGTGAGGGTGACTTTGTGGATCGGGCCATAGGCCACGTCGTCCGGTACGTCTTTCACTTCGCGGTGATCGAGACGACCTGCTACCGCGTGTACTTCGCGGTGCAAGGTGCCGCCAAACAGCACGTTCATTTCCTGCACGCCGCGGCAGATGCCGATAAAGGGAATGCCCCGCTCCAGGCAGGCGCGCATCAGGCGTAATACGGTGGCGTCGCGCGGTTTATCGGCCAGGCCCAGGCCCGGATGCTCGTCGTCGTAGAAACTTGGGTGCACGTTGGACAGCGAGCCGCCGAACATGATGCCCGAGACGCTATCCAGCACGGTGTCCATGTCCAGCTCATCGCCAAAGGCTGGAATCATCAGCGGGAAGGCACCGTAACCGGTGACCGAGCTGATGTACTTTTCGCCGACCAGATGAAACCAGCCAATATCGCGATCCGTCAGCTGCCAGCGGCACAGGGGCAGGCCAATCAGGGGTTTACTCATTGCAGGATGTCCTCTTCTGAGAACCCGCTTACGCTCGGCTGCGCGTCGGGAAAACTGCGTTGAAAACGGCTTCGGACTGCTCATTTACAAGCCGTAAACTCCGCGTCCTCAGCCGTTTTCGCCTGGTTTTTCTCTAGCTCGCACAAGCGTAAGTGGATTCTAAATGGTTTGAAGTGGGCTGCCCTTATGACAACGGTCTCGACGGAAGCTTTCGCGCGTATTGCACGCTGATGGCATGTCCACATGCCCGCCCCTGCAAGAGGTGCCGATTCAAACCCCCAGACAAGCTGGCCTGAGACTGAAACACTGCACCGATGCCGCGCCCGCGCGGCACTGAAATATTAGGCAAAAAGGCCCATCTCTCGAGGGGCCTTTTTGTTTGACTCTACCTAGCCGAGTTACAGGCTAGGGAAGGCAAATTGGGACGCTTCATGACTGGCCCGTTGTGGCCAGCGCTGGGTAATGGCTTTGCGCTTGGTGTAGAAACGCACGCCGTCCGGGCCGTAGGCGTGCAGGTCGCCGAACAATGAGCGCTTCCAGCCGCCGAAGCTGTGGTAAGCCACCGGCACCGGCAGCGGTACGTTGACGCCGACCATGCCGACTTCGATCTCGTCGCAGAACAAGCGCGCCGCTTCACCGTCACGGGTGAAGATGCAGGTGCCGTTGCCGTATTCGTGGTCGTTGATCAGCTGCATGGCCTCTTCAAGGCTATTAACTCGGACGATGCACAGTACTGGGCCGAAGATCTCCTCTTGATAGATGCGCATCTCAGGGGTCACGAAGTCGAACAGGCAACCACCGAGGAAGAAACCCTCTTCATTGCCCGGTACTACCAAGCCACGGCCATCGACCACCAGCTTGGCGCCGGCGTGCACGCCGTCGTCGACATAACCGCTGACCTTGTCACGCGCCGCGGCAGTAACCAATGGGCCCATGTCCAGGCCACAGTTGGTGCCGGCACCGATTTTCAGCGCCTGAATTTGCGGCACCAACTTGGCCACCAGCGCATCGGCGACTTGATCACCGACGCAGACGGCCACCGAGATGGCCATGCAACGCTCGCCGCACGAGCCGTAAGCCGCGCCCATCAAAGCGCTGACCGCGTTGTCCAGATCGGCATCGGGCATCAGCACCGCGTGGTTCTTCGCGCCGCCGAGGGCCTGGACGCGCTTGCCGCGTTTGGTGCCTTCGCTGTAGATGTATTCGGCAATCGGCGTGGAGCCGACAAAGCTCAGGGCTTTGACTTGCGGCGCTTCGATCAGCGCGTCCACGGCTTCCTTGTCGCCGTGCACCACGTTCATCACGCCTTTCGGCAGGCCGGCTTCCAGCAGCAGTTCGGCGATCAACAGAGTGGAGCTTGGATCACGCTCGGACGGCTTCAAGATAAAGCAGTTACCGCAGACGATGGCCAGCGGGTACATCCACAACGGCACCATGGCCGGGAAGTTGAACGGGGTGATGCCAGCCACCACGCCGAGCGGCTGAAAGTCGCTCCAGGCGTCGATGTTCGGGCCGACGTTACGGCTGTATTCACCCTTGAGAATCTCGGGGGCGGCGCAGGCGAATTCAACGTTTTCGATGCCGCGCTTGAGCTCGCCGGCGGCGTCTTCGAGGGTCTTGCCGTGCTCTTCGCTGATCAGCTTGGCGATCCGCGACTCATTGGCTTCCAGCAATTGCTTGAAGCGAAACATCACCTGGGCACGGCGCGCCGGCGGGGTTTTGCGCCAGGCCGGATAAGCGGCCTGGGCGGCGTCGATGGCCTGCTGCACGGTGGCACGGCTGGCCAGGGCGACTTGATGGATAACCTGGCCGGTGGACGGGTTGTATACGGCGGCGGTACGGCCGTTATCGTTAACAAACTCGCCGTTGATCAGGTGTTTGATGGGGGTCATGGCTATGTCTCTCAAATGAAATTCGGTCAATTCGGTAGGGTGGGCTTCAGCCCACCAGAACATTTACGTCGCGACGCGGTGGGCTAAAGCCCACCCTACAAATCAGGTGATCAGTCGAGCTGAGTTAGTCCAACTGGTTCAGTACGTCGCCGACGGCGTTGAACAGACGATCCAGCTCTTCGGGCTTGGTGTTGAAGGTTGGCCCGAACTGCAGGGTGTCGCCGCCGAAGCGCACGTAGAAACCGGCGTTCCACAGTTTGATCCCGGCCTCGAACGGGCGGATCACCGCATCGCCATCCCGGGGGGCGATCTGAATCGCGCCGGCCAGGCCACAGTTGCGGATATCGACAATGTGTTTGCTGCCTTTGAGGCCGTGCAAGGCTTCCTCGAACACCGGCGCCAGGTTGGCCGATTGCTCGATCAGATGGTCGCGCTTGAGCAGTTCCAGGGTCGCCAGGCCGGCGGCGCAGGACACCGGGTGACCGGAGTAGGTGTAGCCGTGGCCGAACTCGACCATGTGCTCGGGGATCGCCTGGTTCATAAAGGTCTGGTAGATCTCACTCGATGCAATCACCGCACCCAGGGGAATCGCGCCGTTGGTGATCTGCTTGGCGGTGTTCATGATGTCCGGGGTGACGCCAAAGTATTCGGCGCCGGTCCAGGTGCCCATGCGGCCGAAGGCGGTGATCACCTCGTCAAAAATCAGCAGGATATTGTGCTGGGTGCAGATTTCGCGCAGCCGCTGCAGGTAGCCAACTGGCGGCACTATCACACCGGCCGAACCGGACATTGGCTCGACTATCACCGCGGCGATGTTCGAGGCGTCATGCAGCTCGATCAGTTTCAGCAGCTCATTGGCCAGCTCCACGCCGCCGGTGGCCGCCATGCCTTTGGTGTAAGGCAAATGCGTTTGCAGGGTGTGCGGCAGGTGGTCGGCGTCCATCATCTGGCCGAACATCTTGCGGTTGCCGCCGATGCCGCCCAGGCTGGTGCCGGCGATGTTCACGCCGTGGTAGCCACGGGCGCGGCCGATGAATTTGGTCTTGCTCGGCTGACCTTTCAGGCGCCAGTAAGCCTTGGCCATTTTCACCGAGGTGTCGGCGCACTCGGAACCCGAGCCGGTGTAGAACACGTGATCCAGGCCGGCCGGGGTCAGCTCGATGATTTTCTCGGCCAGCTGATAGGACAGCGGGTGACCGTACTGAAAGCTCGGCGCGTAATCCAGGGTGCCCAGTTGCTTGGCCACCGCTTCTTGAATCTCTTTGCGCGAGTGACCGGCGCCGCAGGTCCACAGGCCCGACAGGCTGTCGAAGATGCGTCGGCCCTTGTCGTCGGTGAAGTAGTTGCCGTCCGCCGCCACTATGATCCGCGGGTCGCGCTTGAAATTGCGGTTGGCGGAAAACGGCGCCCAATGTGCGTCCAGCTTGAGCTGGCTGGCCATTGGCGAAGGGGTGTGCTGCGGCATATTCATGGGCTGTCTCGCAAAGTAAGGGCGGGGCTGTTGTTCAAGCACCGGCGCCGAATGTCTTGCAGCTAAATTGCCACAGGGATAAAGTCAGTAAAATTCAACTCTTACGATCATTAGATAGATAAATACTAAACAATGAGCACGCGTCGCCCCGCCCCGCTGGCCCAGGTCAGCGACTTTGATATCCGCCTGCTGCGCATCTTTCGCAGCGTGGTCGAGTGCGGTGGTTTTTCCGCCGCCGAAAGCGCCCTGGGCATTGGCCGCTCGGCCATCAGCCAGCAGATGAGCGATCTCGAGCAACGCCTCGGGCTGCGCCTGTGCCAGCGCGGCCGCGCCGGTTTTGCCCTGACCGAGGAAGGCCGCGAGGTCTATCAGTCATCCCAGCAATTGCTCACCGCCCTGGAAAGTTTTCGCACCGAGGTCAACGGCCTGCACCAGCATTTGCGCGGCGAGCTGAATATCGGCCTGACCGATAACCTGGTGACCCTGCCGCACATGCGCATCACCCATGCCTTGGCGCGGCTGAAAGAGCGCGGCCCGGATGTGCGCATCCAGATCCGCATGACGCCGCCCAGCGAAGTCGAGCAAGGCGTGCTGGATGGTAGCCTGCACGTTGGCGTGGTGCCGCAAACCAGCGCCCTGGCCGGCTTGGAATACCAGCCGCTGTACAGCGAGCGCTCACAACTCTATTGCGCGGTCGGCCACCCGCTGTTCTACGTTGACGACCGCGAACTGGAGGATGCCCGCCTGCATCTGCAGGACGCCATAGCCCCAACTTTTCGCCTGCCACCCGAAGCGCAAGCCTGCTACCAAGCCCTCCATTGCACCGCCAGCGCCTCGGACCGCGAAGGCATGGCCTTCTTGATTTTGACCGGCCGCTATATCGGCTACCTGCCCGACCATTACGCCCAGCAATGGCTGCAACAGGGTCGGCTGCGGGTGCTCAAACCCAGCGAATGCTTTTATGAGGTCAGCCTGGCGGCCGTCACCCGCAAAGGCCGGCGCCCACACCTGGTACTGGAAAGCTTTCTCGAAGCCCTGGCCAGTAGCAGCAACTAAAGCCTATGCCCCCAGTTACGTGTTGCGCCGAGCGGGTGACTGAGTTGTCGGCTATGGGCTTGCGTAGGGTGGGCTTTAGCCCACCAATATTACGGTGATCAGAGGCGGTAGACTGAAGCCCACCCTACGGAATCGGTCAACGGGTACATAGCCAAACCAAACCCGGCGCAGTGCGCCAACATGGCGCACAAGGGCAATAAAACCTGACTATTTTTACTTTTAACCGGCCAACGGTCAGGTTTTTACCGGGCGCAGCTTGCCCAGCCTAGACGGCTGCGGTATCAATGCGCACGCCTCAAAACCGCCATGGAAAGACTGATGAGCATCGACAGCAGCAACCCCACCACTACGGAAAAAACCACCGGCCGCATCCGTCTGAAAAACCAGGAAGCGATACTCGCCGCCGCCGCCGAGGAGTTCGCCTGCCACGGTTACAAAGGCACCAGCATGAACAGCATCGCCCTGCGGGTCGGCCTGCCCAAAGCCAACCTGCACTACTACTTCAGCAGCAAGCAGGGCCTCTATGTCGAGGTGATGCGCAACATTCTCGAACTCTGGGACAGCGCCTTCAGCAACCTGCGCGCCGAAGATGATCCAGCCAGCGCTCTGGCCGAGTACATTCGCGCCAAGATGGAGTTCTCCCGCCGCCAGCCGCAGGCCTCGAAGATCTTCGCCATGGAGGTGATCAGCGGTGGCGAATGCATGGCCGAGCACTTCAACCAGAACTACCAGGAATGGTTTCGCGGCCGGGCGGCGGTGTTTCAGGCCTGGATCGACCAGGGCAAGATGGACCCGATCGACCCGGTGCACCTGATCTTCCTGCTGTGGGGCAGCACCCAGCATTACGCCGACTTCTCCAGCTCGATCTGCCGGGTCAGCGGGCGTAGCCGCCAGACCAAGGAAGACTTCGCCAAGGCCACCGCCAACCTGACCCACATCATTCTCAAGGGGTGCGGCCTGACGCCTCCGGTCAAGGCCTAACAACGCAGCACTCCCCGTAGCAGCCAGCTTGGTAACAGCATCGCCAGCCAGCTGGCTCCTACAAGAGCTACAGCCCCCAAAAGCACCCACAACTTCTGTGCACAGCGCTGTGGATAAACCCTGGACAGCCATCGCCAGCCCTACCCAGACGCGGCCTGTAGACTATTGTACGTTTTTTACCCAAGGCTCTCCGGAAAGCCATCATCTACAGATAACAAGCTGTTTTTAATGGTTTTTTTAGTTTATTCAGAGTATTTCCAGAGTTTCGCCGGCCAGTCCGCAGCAGCCCTTTAGTTGTCCACGGCGACGGTGGACAAGGTTGTGGATAAGCCCTGCACTACTCAGCCAAAACCAGCGCGGCCTTGGTCTGGACCAAACTGGTCATTTATTCACCAACAACTCCAGCTGCCAGATTGTTGACCAGGGAGTTAAACTCTGCGCTTTCCGCCCGCCGATGAGAGGCCGCCATGTACGACTGGCTCAATGCCCTGCCCAAAGCCGAATTGCACCTGCACCTGGAGGGTTCGCTCGAGCCTGAGCTGTTGTTTGCCCTGGCCGCCCGCAACCAGATCACCCTGCCCTGGGCGGATGTGGAAACCCTGCGCAAGGCCTACGCCTTCAACAACTTGCAGGAGTTTCTCGACCTCTACTACCAAGGCGCCGATGTGCTGCGCACCGAGCAGGATTTCTACGACCTGACCTGGGCTTATCTGCAAAAGTGCCAGGCGCAGAACGTCATCCACGTCGAGCCGTTCTTCGACCCGCAAACCCATACCGACCGCGGCATTCCCTTCGAAGTGGTGCTCAACGGCATCCAGCAGGCGCTCAAAGATGGTCAGCAACAGCTAGGCATCAGCAGCGGCCTGATCCTGAGTTTCCTGCGTCACCTCAGTGAAGAAGCCGCCTTCGCGACCCTCGAACAAGCCCTGCCATTTCGCGATGCCTTTATTGCCGTCGGCCTGGACAGCTCGGAGCTGGGCCACCCACCGAGCAAATTCGAGCGGGTATTCGCCAAGGCCCGCAGCGAAGGCTTGCTGGCCGTCGCCCATGCCGGTGAAGAAGGCCCACCCGAGTACATCTGGCAGGCGCTGGATCTGCTCAAGGTCAGCCGCATCGACCATGGCGTGCGCGCCGCCGAAGACCCACGCTTGATTCAACGGCTGATCGACGAGCAGATCCCGCTGACCGTCTGCCCGCTGTCCAACACCAAGCTCAAGGTGTTCGAGCACATGGGCCAGCACAACATCCTCAAACTGCTGGAAATGGGCGTCAAAGTTACAGTCAACTCCGACGATCCGGCCTACTTTGGCGGCTACGTCACCGAGAACTTCATGGCCCTCCATGACGGCCTCGGCATGAGCCGCGAGCAAGCGCAAAAGCTCGCGCAAAACAGCCTGGATGCGCGCTTGGCCTAAATCACGGCGCGGCGTACAGCTATCGATAACCGCCCGCAGCGCCCTCGACTCAGGCGCCGCGCCTTATGCCCATGACCACGCAATAAGCGCAGCAATAGAGCCGGATGTTCTTTACTGAATTTACGGCCATTTCCTCCCTAGGGACTAAACTGCAGCAGGTCGCCATCGAGTAGGCCGCTGCAGCCCAGCCGCCGCCTACCTTTTGTGTCCAGGGGGTAAGGATGCAACCCGATCTGCACCAGCCGCTGCGCTTAGCCGGCATTTACGTCTTGTTTAGTTCCGCATGGATACTGCTCAGCGACCGTTTACTCGGCACACTCGGCCTCGACAGCCCCGCCACCCAGCTGCTGCAAACCTACAAAGGCCTGGCCTTCGTGCTGCTCAGCGCATTGTTGATCGGCGTGCTCAGCTTGCGCGAACAACGTGCCAAGCGGCGCCTGTTCGACGCATTAAGTGCCAGCAACCGCCAACTAGAACTGGCGCAGCGCAATGCCAACCTGGGCAACTGGCACTATCGAGGCAAATTTATCTGGTCGGCGCCCGCTCTCGCCCTGCTCGGCCAGCCGCCAGAGTGCCAGGCCAACAGTTTTGCCGCGCTGCTGGAGTGGTTGCACCCCGCCGACCGCCAAGCCGTCGAGCAGGCTTGGCAAGCGTTTATCAAGGGCCGCGCGCCTCTGCTGATCGAACTGCGCCTACTGCCGGCCGCCGATAACCATTGCCGCTGGCTGATGCTACGCGGCGAAATCGACGAAGCGGGCGTGCCTTATGGCAGCCTGCAGGACATCAGCCAGCAACAACGGGATGAACAGGCGCTGCGCGAGAGCGAACAACGTTTTCGGCAATTATTCGAGCACACCCCTCGGATTGCCGTGCAAGGCTACAACCACCAACGTCGGGTGATTTACTGGAACCAGGCCAGTTGCGACCTGTATGGCTATTCGCGCACCGAAGCGCTCGGCCAGCAGCTGGAAAACCTGATAATTCCGGCGGAGCAACGCCCGCAAGTGGCCAGCGATGTGCAAAAAATGCTGGCCGGTGGCACACCGATCCCAGCCGCCGAACTGCAATTGCAGCGCAAAAACGGCGAACTGGTGTGGGTCTATTCCAGCCATTTACTGCTGCGCAATAGCCATGAGCAGATCGAACTGTACTGCGTCGATATCGACCTTAGCGCGCAAAAAGCCGCCCATGAAGCCCTGCACGACAGTGAGGCGCGCTACCGGCAATTGCTCAATCAGCTCGATGAGGCGATTTTCCTCTGCGACCCGCAACTGCATTTAAACTTTCTCAATCCGGCCTGGGCAATTATCACCGGGCACGCCGAACGCAGCAGCCTCGGCCAAACCCTGCCGAGCTTCTTGCACCCCGCCGACGCCCTGCTGGTAAGCAGCCATGCGGGGCAAATACTCAGCGGTCAGCTGGGCGGTTGGAGCGGTGAATGTCGCTTGCGCCGCGCGGACGGCCAGCTGCATTGGGTCGAACTGCAACTGAGCCTGGATGATGGTCACGGCTTGCAAGGCAGCCTGAGCGACATCCATGCCCAGCATCAGACCCAAGAGCTACAGCTGGCCCGCAACTTAGTGCTCGACCAGCTGCTCACCCAAGCCCCGCTGAGCAACATACTCAACAACATCGCCGAGCGTCTGGAGGCGTTAAACCCGCAGATGCGCGTCTCGATCATGCTGGTTAACGACGACCAGTTGCAGCTGGCGGCCGCCCCGAGTTTGCCCAGCGACTATTGCGCCGCCATCGACGGTATTGCCGTGCAACCGGACGTTGGTTTCTGCAGTCACGCGGCGGCCAGCGGCGAACTGATGATTGCCGAAGACCTGCAAAGCCATCCCGACTGGCAAAATTACCGCGAGCTGACCCGCGCCGCCGACCTGCAGGCGTGCTGGGCACTGCCGTTCAAAAATGACGGCGGCCAGGTGCTGGGCACCTTTGGTATTTATTACCGCGAGTGTGGCTTGCCCAGTGACGACGACATTGCCCTGGTGACCGAGTTCACCCGCCTCGCCGAACTGGCTCTGCAGCAACAGCAACGCGAGGCGGCGCGCCAGGAAGTTGAGCTGCGCTTTCGCGCCACCTTCGAACATGCCGCCATCGGCATCGCCCACGTATCGCCCAGCGGCCAACTGCTGCGGGTCAACCGCCAGCTCTGTGAACAGCTCGGTTACAGCCAGGAGCGCTTGACCGGACTGCACTTTCAGGAGCTGACCGCCCCCGAAGACTTGCCTGCCGACCTCAGCCAAATGCACCAATTATTGGCTGGCCAGATTCGCAGTTATCAGATGGAAAAACGCTACTTGCGCGCCGATCGCAGCCCTCTCTGGGCGAACCTCTGCGTAACCTTGATTCGCCATGCCAACGGCGAACCGCACTATTTCATTTCCCTGGTCGAGGACATCAGCCAACGCAAACAACAGGAGCAAGCGCTACGCCAAGCCGCCACGGTGTTTGACAGCACCCGTGAGGCGGTGCTGATCGTCGACGGGCAGCGGCGCATTCTGGCCAGTAACCCGGCCTATAGCGCCATCACCGGGCAATCCAGCGAGGCCTCGGTGGGCGGCCGCCTGCCACTTTTACTCAGCACCTCGACCGAGCGCAGTCGTTATCGCAATATCTGGCGCGGCCTGAAAGCCCAAGGCGACTGGGAGGGTGAACTCACCGCGCGGCGCGCCGACGGTTCGCTCTGCCCGCTGTGGTTGAATGCCAGCCGGGTGCGCGACTGTGACCCAGCCCAACCGCGCTATGTGCTGGCCTTCACCGACCTGAGCCTGTTCAAAGACAGCCAAGAACGGCTCGCCCACTTGGCCCACTACGATCCACTCACCGACCTGCCCAATCGTCTGTTTGCCCACGAGCGCCTCAGCCATGCCCTGGAGCGCGCCCAACGGCATGGCGAGCGGGTGGCGGTGCTGTTTATCGACCTCGATCACTTCAAAACCATCAATGACGGCCTTGGCCATGCAGTCGGTGATGAGCTGCTGATCACCGTCGCCCGGCGCCTGCAGCAACGCCTGCGCAACGAAGACACCCTGGCGCGTTTGGGCGGTGATGAGTTTTTAGTGGTACTGGAAAACCTCGAAGGCCCCGAAGAGGCGGCGCAGACGGCCCAAGCCTTGATTCAGCTGTTTGAGCGACCATTGCCGCTGGGCCACGAGCGTGATGCCTATCTGGGCGCCAGTATCGGCATCAGTTATTACCCCGACGACGGCCAAAGCGCTGACGAACTGATCCGCAATGCCGACGCGGCGCTCTATCAAGCCAAAGCCGAAGGGCGCAACACCTACCGCTTCTACACCCAAGAACTGACCACCCGCGCCCACAGTCGGCTGACCATGGAGAGCAAGCTGCGCCAAGCGATCAAACGCGGCGAATTTATCCTGCACTACCAACCCTTGGTCGACACCGACAGCGGCAAACCTCTGGGCGTCGAAGCCTTGGTGCGCTGGAACAGCCCGGAGGGGATGATTTCGCCGGTGGATTTTATTCCGCTGGCCGAAGACACCGGATTGATTGTGCCGATTGGCACTTGGGTGCTGCGCGAAGCCTGTCGCCAGGCGCAAGCGCTACGCAGTCAAGGACTGACGCTGGACACCGTGGCGGTCAACCTGTCGCCTCGGCAGTTTCGCCAAGCCGACCTGCTCAAGCAGGTGCGCGACGCCCTGAATGACAGCGGTCTGCCCGCCAGCTGCCTGGAGCTGGAAATCACCGAAGGCGCATTGATGGACGATGTGGCACAAACCCAGGCCAGCTTACTCGCCCTAAAAAGTCTAGGTTTACGTTTGGCGGTCGATGATTTCGGCACCGGCTATTCGTCGTTGGCCTACCTGCGGCGCTTCCCACTGGACAAGCTGAAAATCGACCAAAGTTTTATGCATGGGGTACCTGAAGATCACGGTAACCTCGAGATAGTCGCTACCATCATTACCCTCGCCCGCAGCCTCAACCTGACCGTGATCGCCGAAGGCGTGGAGACCAGCGGCCAGCTGGCGGCCTTGCGCCGGCTGGGTTGCGAGCAATCCCAGGGCTATCTGTTTAGCCGCCCCTTGAGCCTGGAAAACTTGTGCGAGTGGTTAATTAATCACCGTCAGTCGGTCGCTTGATCCAAATCATAGAAGTGCCATCACCGAGGCCTACACTGCACATTCTTCTTCGCGAGGTGGTCTTTATGAATATTCTCATTCGCCCGCTGCCCCTGGCCAAGGGCACTTGCTGGCAGGTGCGCATGGACCAGCATGCCGTAAGCTTTCGCACCGAAGGTGAAGCGCGCAGTTTCGTCGCCACCCTGGAGGCGCGCTTGCACGCACCGCATTTTCTACCTCGTTTAGAACAACGCGCCGCCGGCTAACAGGTTAAGCCACCCGCGCAGCCACCAGCGGCGAACGAGCAGTCACCAGCGCACTAATGACCGCCAGCGCGGCGCACAGGCTCACCACCAAGGCCAAAGGCTGGGCGGTGCCGTTGTGCAGCACGCCGACCAGCGCCGAGGCTCCGGCCGCCAAGCCAAACTGCATAAAGCCGAGTAACGCCGAAGCACTGCCCGCATGGGCGGCTTGCCCGGCCATGGCGCAAGCTGAGGCATTGGGCAGTATGCAGCCCAGGCTGGCCACCACCACAAACAGCGGCAAGAGCAGCGGCCACAACTGCGCGGGTTGCGCCAGGCTGATCGCCAGCAAACTCAAGGCGCCGGTCAAATACACCCAGACGCTACGGCGCAGCAGGTAGGCCGGGCCATGCCGGCGCAGCAGCCGAGAGTTAATCTGGGCAAACAAAATAAAACCGGCGGCATTGCTGCCAAACAACCAGCCATAGCTCTGGGCTGGCACCTTGTAGAGTTCGATAAAGACAAAGGGCGAGCCGGCGATATAGGCGAACATCCCCGCCATCACCAAACCGCCGGTCAGCGCATGGCCAACAAACTGTCGGTCCGCCAGCAAGCGCAAATACTGCCGGGGCGCATGGCGCAAGGCTGCCGGGGCAGAATGCAGCGCCAGGGTTTCCGGCAACCAGCAGGCCACGGCCAAGGCACAGAGGCCGCTGAACAGCGTCAGGCAGGCAAAAATCGACTGCCAGCCAAAGTGCGTCAACAGCACACCGCCGGCCAAGGGCGCCAAGATCGGCGCCAAGCCCATCACCAGCATCAACTGGGAAAACACCTTGGCCGAGGCCAGCGGATCACACAGGTCGCGCACCACCGCCCGCGATATGACCATCCCGGCGCAGCCGCCGAGGGCTTGCAAAAAGCGCGCGGCGATCAGCCACTCCAGGCTGGTGGCCAGCGCACAGACCACCGAGGCCAGGCTGAACAGCAGCACGCCAAAAATCAGTGGCCGGCGCCGACCGAAGCGATCGGCCAGCGGGCCATAAATCAGCTGGCCACCGGCCAAACCAATGAAGTACACCGCCAGGGTCAGTTGCACCCGCTCAACATCGGTGGCGAAGGCCTGCGCCAGCGCCGGGAAACTGGGTAGATAAAAATCAATCGCCAGGGGCCCGAAGGCGCTCAACGCACCCAGCAGCAATAAAATTCGCAGATTCATCGTCACACTCACAACCAAGGTTTAAAGATTACCCAGCAGAAACGACAACGCCGCCAACCTCGCGGCTGGCGGCGCTGTTGCTGACGGCGACCTACTCGCCGGGCACAGTTTCAGCGACAACCGGTGGCTGAGGTTTTTTGCGACTCAGCAACCCAGAAAACTTCTCCACCAAGACGTAAAACATCGGAATAAAGAAGATCGCCAGCACCGTGGCGGCCAGCATACCGCCAATCACCCCGGTACCAATCGAATGCCGACTGTTACTGCCGGCGCCCGTGCTGAGCACCAAAGGCACGCAACCGAGGATAAAGGCCAGGGAGGTCATGATGATCGGCCGGAAACGCATCTTCGCCGCATGCAAGGCCGCATCCATCAGGGCCATGCCTTCGCCGCGCGACTGCACGGCAAACTCGATGATCAAAATCGCGTTCTTCGCCGCCAGCCCGATAAGCACCAGCAGGCCAACCTGGAAGTACACGTCATTGCTCAGACCAAACAGCCAGACCGCCAGCACCGCACCGAACACGCCAAAGGGCACCGCGGTAACCACCGCCAATGGCAGGCTCCAGCGTTCGTACTGCGCCGCCAGAATCAGGAACACCATGACCAGGCCGAAGATAAAGGCGATGCTGCTCGAACCCGATGCCGCCTGCTCCTGATAGGCAGAACCTACCCAGGCCAAATGATAATCGCTGCCCAGCACCTCTTTAGCCACCTCCTCCATTGCCTTGAGCGACTGCCCTGAGCTGAAGCCCGGCGCCGGCCCGCCAATCACCTTGGCCGAGGCATAGATATTGAAGTGGGTAAAAATGTTTGCCCCCAGCACTCGGGTTTGCGTCACCAGAGCCGACAAGGGCACTAGGTTGCCGGACGTCGAACGCACGAAGACCTTGCCCAGGTCGTCGGGCTTGCCACGGAACTCCGACTCCGACTGCAAGGTGACTTGCCAGGTGCGACCAAACTTATTGAAGTCGTTGACGTAGTAATTGCCGAAGGTCGACTGCATGGCGGTAAACACATCGGCAATCGGCACGCCTTGCGCCTGCGCCTTGGTGCGGTCGAGCTCGACGCGGTATTGCGGCACGCCGACATCGAAGGTGCTGCGCAAGCCGACCAGCTCTGGGCGCAACTTGGCCGCGGCAATAAACTCCGCCGTTTTAGCCGCGAGCTTATCGGCACCGCCGCCGACACGGTCCTGAATGTAGCCCTCAAAACCACCGGTGGTGCTCATCCCAGTAATCGCCGGCGGGTTGAACGACAACACCAAGCCGTCTTTTTCCGACTGGCCCATGCCCATAAAGGTGCGGGTCAGGTTCATCGCATTCAACTCAGGGGTGGTGCGCTCTTTCCAGTCTTTAAAGGTAATAAAGGAAACCCCGACGTCGCTGCGATTGCCCGAGGTCAGTACGTCATAGCCGGCCAAGGTCACCACGTTCTTAACGGCTGGGTGCTCACTGAGCTTTTTATCGAAGTTGTCGGTCAGCGCACTGGTGCGCGACAGTGAAGCGGCCGGCGGCAAGATGTAAGCATTCAACACGTAGCCCTGATCTTCATCGGGCACCAGGGAGCTGGGCACATGGCCGAACAGCAGGACAATCAGCCCCAGCATGCCGGCAAATAACGTCACACCCAGCAGCGAGCGTTTGAGAAAGAAGCTCACGCCCTTGCCATAGCCTTCGGTCACCGCATCGAAGAACCGGTTAAACCAGCGAAACGGGGCAATAGGTGTGTGCTCGGCATGATCGGCCTTGAGCAAAATCGCGCAGAGCGCCGGCGACAGGGTCAAGGCTACCAAGCCGGAGATCGCCACCGAAATGGCGATGGTGATCGCGAACTGTTTGTACATCTGCCCAGCCAGGCCGCCCAGGAAGGCAACCGGAATAAACACCGCACAGAGCACCAAGACCACAGCAATAATCGGCCCGGTCACCTCTTCCATGGCCTTGATCGTGGCTTCCCGGGGCGGCAGTTTGTCGTCACGCATCACCCGCTCGACGTTTTCGATCACCACAATGGCATCGTCCACCACAATGCCGATGGCCAGCACCAAGCCAAACAGGGTCAGCAGGTTGATCGAGAAACCCAAGGCATACATGCCGGCAAAGGTGCCGACCAACGCCACCGGAATCGCCAACACCGGAATCAGCGTGGCGCGCCAGTTTTGCAGGAACACGAAGACCACCAGGATCACCAACAACAGCGCTTCAACGAAGGTGTGCAGCACCTCTTCGATGGAGACATCAACAAAGATCGTGGTGTCGTAAGGGATGGTGTAAGCAATGCCGTCCGGGAAACGCTTGGACACCTGCTCCATGGTTTGCCGCACCAGCTTGGCCGTCTCCAAGGCGTTGGCGCCGGGCGATAAGTACACCCCGAACACCGCACTTTGCTGACCATTCAAGACGGTGGACATACCATAGTCTTGCGCGCCCAACTCAACCCGTGCGACGTCTTTGAGCAGCAAGCTGGCGCCGGTGGCATCGGTACGCAGGATGATGTTTTCAAACTGCTCGGGTTCGGAGAAACGCCCCTCGGTGGTCACCGTGTAGGTGAAGTCTTGCCGAGTGGCCATCGGTTCCTGGCCAAAAGTACCGGCGGCAAATTGCGAGTTCTGCTTTTGAATCGCGTCGGAGACTTCGCTCGGGGTCATGTTGAACTGCGCCAACTTGTCCGGCTTGAGCCAAATCCGCATGGAGTAGTTTTTCGCACCGAACTGACTGACGTCGCCCACCCCCGGCAAGCGCGCCAGCTCGTCAACCACGTTGATGACCCCGTAGTTACTGATATAGGTCGGGGTCAGGCTGTTATCCGGCGAGTACAACACCACCATCTGCAAGATGTCGGAGGATTTCTTCTTGGCCACCACGCCCTGGCGGCGAACCTGCTCGGGCAATTGCGCCAAGGCTTGCTGGACGCGGTTATTCACATCGGTAGTGGCCTGATCGGGGTCAGTGCCGACATCGAAATACACTTGCAGGGTCATGTTGCCGGTGCTGAACGAGTTGGACAGCTGGTAAATCATGCCCTGCACGCCGTTGATCTTTTGCTCCAAGGGCGCGGCGACGGTTTCGGCAATTACCTGGGCACTGGCACCTGGATAACTGGTAGTTACCGCCACCTGGGGCGGCAAAATGGGCGGAAACTGGGCGACCGGCAGCTCTTTGATCGAGACCAGGCCAGCCAGGGTAATCACAATCGAGATGACCGCGGCGAAGATCGGCCGGTCAATAAAGAAGCGCGAAATCACAGGCAGCGCTCCTTAAGGCTTGGATGCGGACTGAGCGACCGGCGCAGCGCTAACGCTCACCGGCAGGTCAGGGCGCACCTTGGGTAAACCCTCGACAATCACCCGCTCACCGGCCTTGAGACCGGAGTTGATAATCCAGCGTTCGCCGATCGTCGAGCCGAGTGTCACGGGCCGTACATGGGCGATGTTCTGCTCATCCACCACAAATACCGCCGTACCGCCGGCGGTTTGCGAAATCGCCCGTTGCGGCACCGAGATCGCATTGGGGATGCTCAGGCCTTCAATCAGCACCCGCACAAACTGGCCGGGGAACAGTTTGAAGTCCGGATTGGGAATCACCACCCGGGCACTGACGCTGCCGGTGCCGGTGTTGATCAGGCTGTCGACAAAGTCCACCGTGCCCTTGATCGGGTACAGCGAGCCATCGCCCATTTTCAGCTCGGCGCTGAGTTTTTTGCCGCTGGGCAAGGTCACGTTACCCGACTGCAGCTCGCGGCGAAAACGCTCGGCATCGGAGTCGGGGTAAGAGAAGTTCACGTACAGCGGGTCCAGCTGAGTGATGCTGGTCAGCAGGCTGGCATTCGGATCGCCGGCCACCATCAGGCTGCCCTCGGAGACAGTCTCCTGGCTGCTGGCGCCGCTAATCGGCGCTTCCACCGTGGTGTAATCCAGGTCGATCTGCCGCGACTGCACATCGGCCTTGGCCGATTCGAGATTAGCCTTGCTTTGCTCGAAGTTGGAGGTGGCATCATCCAGCTCTTTCTCACTGGCAAAGCCGCGCTTTTGCAACTCACGAATGCGCTTTAGCTCCCGTTCAGTTTGCCAAGTGCGCGCCTGTGCTTGTGCCTGCGCGCCCTTGGCCCGAGCCAGGGCCGCCTCGTAGGGTTTCTGGTCGATGACAAACAACACCTGGCCTTGCTTGACCTTGCTGCCTTCGACGTAACTGCGCTCGCGCAAAATCCCATTGACCTGCGCTCGCACCTGCACCTGCCGATAGCCGGCGGTCAGTGCCGGGTATTCCAGCACCAGCGGCTGAGTCGCGACCTGCACCACCTCAACGCTCACTGCCGGCGGGGGTGGGGACTGCGCAGGTGTAGCGGCCAACGCCAACGGACTGAGCAACAGGCTAAGAGAAAGCCCGTAAAAGGCAGTGTGGCAATGGCGACTCAGGTGCATAAGGTCATCTCCGTGACAGCTGAATTCAAACACTAAAAGCAAGAATGGCCTGAATGCTACTGGGCTATCGACCGCTTTGAAACCTTCTTTGCTGCAGCTGATATTAGCCGTTGCGCCCAAGCGTGCAGCGGCGTGCGCTTTAGCCCGCCAACCACCGCTGCCAAATCCTCCGAGCCACACTTGCCGGCAAGCCTGCCAACCGCCAAGCTGAACAACCATGGTGGATGCCAATACCGACTACGAGGTGACTATGCCCAGGTTTGCACTGTTATTACTGGCGCTGCTGGCCGCGCCCTTTAATGCCAACAGCGAGCCGCTGATGGACTATGGCGTGCTGATTATTTCCCGCGAGCGGCTTGAGGTCGCCACCCCCTGCGACATCGGTATTTACCTGCAAAACCAACTGGTAACCCGGCTGTATCAGGGCCAATCGGCCTCATTCAACCTGCCCCCCGGCCAGCTGTCGATCCGCATGGGCATGCTGGGTGGCACCGGCTGCATTCCGGCCTTCGAACAAATCCGTGGTGAACACATCGAGCTGAAAGCCGGCGAAATCCGCAAATACCGCATCGCCCTCGGCGGTAACGGTCTGTATTTAGTCCACATTCCCAGTGCGCCATAGGGGCTTGACCTTACTAGGGGGTCAAGGTTGATGCTTTGCATGGCCTGCAAACTGCCCTCTAGGAATTAATCATGACCAGCGCCGAGCAGATCGACCTCCCCATCAGCGGCATGAGCTGCGCCAGTTGCGCCGGCCGCATCGAGCGGGCCCTGGCGCAAGTTCCCGGAGTGCTCAGCGCCAGCGTCAACCTGCTGGCCGAGCGCGTGCAGGTGCAAGGCCGCAGCCTCGAAGCCAGCGCCTTGATCAGCGCCATCACCAACGCGGGCTACCAAGTGCCCAACCACAGCCTGGAGCTGCGCATCGACGGCATGACCTGCGCCAGCTGCGCCGGTCGAGTCGAACGCGCACTGGCCAAGGTAGCCGGCGTCGCGAGCGTGGCGGTCAACCTGGCCAGCGAACGGGCGCATCTGCAACTGTTTGGCGAAGTGGACAGCCTCAGACTAATCGCCGCAGTCGCAGCCGCCGGTTATCAGGCCGCGCTGATTGCAGCAGACGCGCCGCCAGTTGCCGCCGACCCGCACGCCTTGCGCCGCGAGCGCTGGCGCCTGTTGCTGGCCATCGCCCTGGCCCTGCCCTTGCTGCTGCCGATGTTACTGGAACCTTTGGGCGTGCACTGGATGCTGCCGGCCTGGCTGCAGTTTGCCCTGGCCAGCCCGGTGCAACTGGTCCTCGGCGCGCGTTTTTACCGGGCCAGCTACCGCGCCCTGCGCGCCGGCTCCGCCAATATGGATGTGCTGGTCGCCCTAGGCACCAGCGCCGGTTATGGCCTGAGCCTGTACCTGTGGTGGATCACGCCGGCGAGCGACATGCCCCATCTGTATTTTGAAGCCTCGGCGGTGGTGATTGCCCTGGTGCTGCTCGGCAAATACCTCGAAAGCCGCGCCAAACGCCAGACCAGCAGCGCCCTGCGCGCCCTGGAGGCGCTGCGCCCGGAGTTCGCCACCCGCCAACGCGACGGCCATGAAGAGCAAGTGGCGATCAGCGCCCTGCAGCTCAATGAACTGATAGTGGTCAAGCCCGGCGAGCGCTTTGCGGTCGATGGCATAGTGTTGGAAGGCTCGAGCCATGCCGATGAGGCCTTGCTCAGCGGCGAAAGCCTGCCGGTGGCCAAGCACCCTGGCGACGCCGTCAGCACCGGCGCCATCAATGGCGAAGGGCGTTTGCTGGTACGCATCGGCGCGCTCGGTGGCGCCACCCAATTGGCGCAGATTATCCAGCTGATGGAAAACGCCCAGGCCGGCAAGGCGCCGATTCAAAAGCTGGTCGACCGGGTCAGCCAGGTGTTTGTCCCGGTGGTGCTCGGCATCGCCCTGCTGACCCTGCTCGGCTGGCTGCTGCAAGGTGCCGGGCTGGCAGTGGCGCTGCTGAATGCCGTGTCGGTGCTGGTGATCGCCTGTCCCTGCGCGCTGGGTTTGGCCACCCCCACGGCGATCATGGTCGGCACCGGCGTCGCCGCCCGGCACGGCATTTTGATCAAGGACGCCGAGGCGCTGGAAATCGCCCAGCATGTCCGCCATGTGGTGTTCGACAAAACCGGCACCCTGACTTCCGGCCACCCCCAGGTCGTGCACCTGCAGGCTCTCGAGGGTGACGAGGCCAGCCTGTTGCAACTGGCCGGCAGCCTGCAACAAGGCAGCGAACACCCGCTGGCACAGGCGGTTTTAGCTGCCTGCCGCCCCCGCAAACTAAGCCTCAGCGCCGTCACCGACAGCCGGGCACTGCCGGGCAAAGGCACCCAAGCCAAGTTGCAGCAACGGCAACTGGCCCTGGGCAATCAACGCCTGCTCAGCGAACACGGGCTGACACCCGGCGCCCTGGCCGCCAGCGCCGCAGCGTGGGAATCCGAGGGTCGCAGCCTGGCCTGGCTGCTGGAGCTGGCACCGCAGCCGCGAGTGCTCGGCCTGCTGGCGTTTGGCGACAGCCTGAAGCCCGGCGCCCGCGCCGCCATCGCGCAACTGCAGCAGCTCGGCATCCAGTGCCACCTGCTCAGCGGCGACAATCTGGGCAGCGTCAATGCGGTGGCCGATGCCCTGCAGATCGATGATCGGCAAGCCAATGTACTGCCGGCCGACAAGCTCGCCCACATCCACGCCCTCAAGCAAGTCGCCCGCGAGCAGCACGGCCGGGTGGCGATGATCGGTGACGGCATCAACGACGCACCGGCACTGGCCGCCGCCGACATCGGCATCGCCATGGGCGGCGGCACCGACGTGGCCATGCACGCCGCCGGCATCACCCTGCTGCGCGATGATCCACGGCTGGTGCCGGCGGCGCTGGCCATCTGCCGGCGGACTTACCATAAAATCCGCCAGAACCTGTTCTGGGCCTTCGTCTACAACCTGATCGGCCTGCCGCTGGCCGCCTTCGGCCTGCTCAACCCGGTGCTGGCCGGCGCAGCCATGGCCCTGTCGAGCGTCAGCGTGGTGAGCAATGCCCTGCTGCTGAAACGCTGGAAGGCTAATTTAAGCGAGGACAAGCAATGAATATCGGGGCGGCCGCCAAGGCCAGCGGCCTGTCGGCGAAGATGATCCGTTATTACGAGTCGATTGGCCTGCTACAGGCGGCCGGACGCAGCGCCAATGGTTATCGCCATTACAACCCACAAGACCTGCAGCAACTGAGCTTTATCAAAAGAGCCCGGCTGCTGGGTTTTACCCTGGAGGAAGTCGGCAAACTGCTGGCCTTGTGGCAAGACGGCCAACGCGCCAGCAGCGACGTGAAAGCCTTGGCCAGCGAGCATATTAGCCAGCTGAATCAGAAGATCACGGAGTTGATTGGCCTGCGCGACAGCCTGCAAGAGCTGGTGCACAGCTGCCAGGGCGATGCGCAACCGGACTGCCCAATTCTGCAAGAACTAGCGTCCGGTAGCTGTTGTGGCGGCGTGCAGAGTAAATTAAAGGCGACTTAGTCATGCTGAACGGACTAAAGGCACAAGAATCCTGCCGGCCTAACGCTCGGAATACTCACTCAGTAAGCCGCCCGGCAGGAACCAAGGCCTAACCCAACTGCGGTGTGCTGCGGGCCAGCAAGGCCACAGCATCCACGCCGCGCGGCAGGGTGCCATAGACCAGCCCGCCCTGCCCCAGACGACTGGCGATAAAGCCGTCGCTGACCGTGCTGTTGCCAGCTTCCAGCAGCAGTTTGGCTTGCAGGGCGATGGCCACGTCTTCGGTCAATTGGCGGGCGCGGTACTGAATGTCGTCCTTATCGGCGAAGGCCGTCTTGAGCTTGCCGATCTGCGCCTGCAGGCGCGCATCGCCGTGGCCGTCACCCAGCTCATTGAACAATACCTCGAGCACGCCGGGTTCCTTGGACAGGGCGCGCAACACGTCCAGGCATTGCACGTTACCCGAGCCTTCCCAGGTGGAGTTGACTGGCGCTTCGCGGTACAGCCGCGGCAGTATGGTCTCTTCGACGTAACCGGCGCCGCCCATGCATTCGGCCGCCTCATTAATCATCGCCGGCGCCCGTTTGCAAATCCAATACTTGCCGATCGCGGTGACCAGCCGGGTGAACTTCTGTTCCTGCTCATCCTGCGGACGGTCCAGGGCGCGGCCCAGGCGCATGGTCAGGGCCAGCGCCGCTTCGCTTTCCAGGGCCAAATCGGCCAGCACGTTTTGCATCAAGGGTTGCTCGCTGAGCAGCCGCCCGCTGACTTGCCGATGGGCGCAGTGGTGGCTGGCCTGGGTCAGGGCCTGACGCATCAGGCTGCTGGAGCCGATCATGCAGTCGAAACGGGTCAAGGAGACCATCTCGATAATGGTCGGCACGCCGCGGCCTTCTTCGCCGACCATCCAGGCCAGGGCGCCACGGAACTCCACTTCGCTGGAGGCGTTGGCCCAGTTGCCCAGTTTGTTTTTCAGCCGCTGGATATAGAACTCATTGCGCGTACCGTCCGGCCGATGGCGCGGCAGCAGGAAGCAGGTCAGACCTTTATCGGTGTAGGCCAGGGTCAGGAAGGCATCGCACATCGGCGCCGAGCAGAACCACTTGTGTCCGACCAGCTCATAAGCCTGGCCCGGTCCGCCCGCGCCGACAGGATGAGCCTTGGTGGTGTTGGCGCGCACGTCGGTGCCGCCCTGCTTCTCGGTCATGGCCATGCCGATGGTGACGCCAGTCTTCTGCTCCATCGGCAGGTTGCGCGGGTCGTACTGGCCGGAGAGGATCTTCGGCAGCCAGATCTCGGCGATATCCGGCTGCAGCTTGAGGGCCGGCACGCTGGCGTAAGTCATGGTCAGCGGGCAGGCATTGCCGGCCTCCGGCTGGTTGTGCAGATAATTCAGGGCGGCGCGGGCCACCTGGGCGCCGTCACGCGGGTCGGTCCAGGGCAGGGACGGAATGCCGTGTTCGATGGCGCTGCTCATCAGCTGGTGATAGGCCGGGTGAAACTCCACCAGATCAATCCGGTTGCCATAGCGGTCATGGCTCTTGAACACCGGTTTGTTCTCGTTGGCCAAAAAGCCCGCCGCCATCAGCGGGCCGCCGGCCAACGCGCCATAGGCATCCAGCCGGTCGGCGGCCCAGCCGCCGCCGAAGCGCTTAGTCCACTCCTGCAACGGCAGGTCGATGCGGTAGAGGTTGGCGCCGTCCAGGGATGGCACCTGATTGAACACTTGGTGGGTTTCGGCAAACGGCTGCAGGCTCATGGGGCAATCTCCAGGCGGGGTTCAGGATTCAAGGGGCGGCAGCTCGACAGCAACGGCGCGCAGGCAGAAATGCCTGAGGGCCAGGCTGACTGCGGCCAGTTGTTGCGGATCGGGCTGCGGGCTTTGCGCGGCGGGCGCCAGCGGCCCGACCAGGGCTTCGGCAATCGCGCCCACCAGGCAGGCGGCGGTCAGGGCGGCCGGCTGGCGGGCAAACTGGCCGGAGCGCATGCCCTCCTCCAGCAGGTCGCCAAACAGCTCGGCATAGGCGCGGCGGTAGATCAGGCGTTGCTCGTCGACTTGCGGCTCCACCGGCTCGGCGATCAGCGCGTAGGCCAGCCGACGGCTGTGCCAGGCACGAGCGGCGAACTG
>C687J26845_10000081_pt1 | contig 57219 bp, 57 predicted proteins | sample RifCSPlowO2_12_FD_26845 | JGI IMG/M metagenome (IMG submission 26845)
TGCCAAAGCCCCGCAGTGCGCTGCGGGGCTTTGGCTTATTGCACTTGGGCGCCTGGCGCCAAGCCATTAGACCGAGCGTTGTTGGTGCCAGAGTTGCAGCCGATCACTGCCACCTTCGGCAATTATTGGCGCCTGCTCGTCGCGTAGTTTGCCGGTGCGGGTCGCCCGTTTGTGGCTGCGTTCGCCTCCGCTTTCCGCCACTTGCTGCTGTGGTTTTTCGATCAATTTGCGGCCACGTTGAGGGCTGCGTTCGCTGCCGCTTTCAGCCATTTTCTGTGCCTGCTCTGCGCGTAATTTGTTGGCGCGTTCAGTGGCCCGCTCACTGCCGCTTTCCGCCACTTGTTGTGGTGTGCTGCTCGTTGTAACAGGCTCGGCGTGGGCCTGGGCAACGCCCACGAGGCTGAGCAGGGTAAACAGGCCGAAGGTGCGTAATGGGCTGCTGAGTTTCATGTTCGACTTCCTTCAAAGGTTGCCGTTTCCGGCGTTGAAGCAAGTCTCGCAGCTGTCGCCTGGCGGAAAAAATCAGCCGTGGTGATTCCATTCATTGAGGCTATCGATAGCCGTTTGCCCACGGATAAGGCCCCAGACAGCACAAAGCCGCGGCAACCTGAGGGTGGCAGCGGCTTTGTCGGTACGACTCAGCGTGTAGGGTGGGCTTTAGCCCACCAAGAGTCATAGTCAGTGGGCTGAAGCCCACCCTGCGAATGAGGCCCTGCGCATTGACCTCAGACGCGGGCGCCGCGCACGCCTTCGGCCAGTTGGCGGCATAGACCCAGTACGCCATCGATGGCCTGCTGCGGCGAGGCGGCGTTGGCGATCTGGTCGATCAGCGCCGAGCCGACCACCACGCCGTCGGCCAGGCGGGCGATGGTCGCCGCGTGTTCCGGGGTGCGGATGCCGAAGCCGATGCTGATCGGCAGGTCGGTGTGGCGGCGCAGACGGGCCACGGCCTGTTCGACGTGCTCCAGGGTGGCGGCGCCGGCACCGGTCACGCCGGCTACCGACACGTAGTAAACAAACCCCGAGCTGCCGTTGAGTACGGTCGGCAGGCGCACGTCGTCGGTGGTCGGGGTGGTCAGGCGGATAAAGTCCAGGCCCGCCGCTTGGGCCGGGTCGCAGAGGTCTTCGTTATGCTCGGGCGGCAGGTCGACGACGATCAGGCCGTCGACCCCGGCGGCCTTGGCCTCCTCGATAAAGCGCGGCACGCCGTAGTGGTGGATGGGGTTGAAGTAGCCCATCAGCACCAGCGGGCAGTCTTGGTTGCCGGCGCGAAACTCACGAACCATCTGCAGGGTCTTGACCATGTCTTGGTGGCCGCCCAAGGCGCGGATGTTGGCCAGCTGAATGGCCGGGCCGTCGGCCATCGGGTCGGTGAACGGCATGCCTAGCTCGATCACATCGGCGCCAGCCGCCGGCAGGCCTTTGAGGATGCTCAGGGAGGTGGCGTAGTCCGGGTCGCCGGCGGTGATGAAGGTCACCAGGGCGGCGCGGTTCTGTTGTTTCAGCTCGGCGAAGCGGCTCTGTAGACGGCTCATGCGTGTTGCTCCTGCTCGGCTTCCATGTAGTGCATAACGGTTTGCATGTCTTTGTCGCCACGACCGGACAGGTTGACCACCATCAGGTGATCCTTGGGCAGGGTCGGCGCGCGCTTGAACACTTCGGCCAGCGCATGGGCGCTTTCCAGGGCCGGAATGATGCCCTCTAACAGGCAGCATTGATGGAAGGCCGCCAGGGCTTCGTCATCCTTGATCGAGCAGTATTCGACCCGGCCGATCTCATACAACCAGGCGTGTTCCGGGCCAATGCCGGGGTAATCCAGGCCGGCGGAAATCGAGTGGGCGTCGATGATCTGGCCGTCGTCGTCCTGCAGCAGGAAGGTGCGGTTGCCGTGCAGTACGCCCGGTACGCCGCCGTTCAGGCTGGCTGCGTGCTTGCCGGTGGCGATGCCATGACCGGCCGCTTCGACGCCGATCATCTGCACGCTGGCGTCATCCAGGAACGGGTGGAACAGGCCCATGGCATTCGAGCCACCGCCGATGCAAGCCACCAGGCTGTCGGGCAGGCGGCCTTCTTTTTCGAACAATTGCTCGCGGGTTTCCTTGCCGATGATCGCTTGAAAGTCGCGGACCATCGCCGGATAAGGATGCGGGCCGGCGACTGTGCCGATCATGTAGAAGGTGCTGTCGACGTTGGTCACCCAGTCGCGCAGGGCTTCGTTCATCGCGTCTTTCAGGGTGCCGGTGCCGGCGATTACCGGGATCACGGTGGCGCCCAGCAGTTTCATGCGAAACACGTTGGCCTGTTGGCGGTCGATGTCGGTGGTGCCCATAAAAATCACACATTCCAGGCCGAAACGCGCCGCTACCGTGGCGGTGGCCACGCCGTGCATGCCGGCGCCGGTCTCGGCGATGATGCGCTTCTTGCCCATGCGTTTGGCCAGCAATACCTGGCCGATGCAGTTGTTGATCTTGTGCGCGCCGGTGTGGTTCAGCTCTTCGCGCTTGAGGTAAATCTTCGCGCCGCCGCAGTGCTCGGTCAGGCGCTCGGCGAAATACAGCGGGTTGGGCCGGCCGATGTAATCGCGCTGAAAGTAGGCCAGCTCCTCGATAAAGGCCGGATCAACCTTGGCCGCTTCGTACTCGCGGGCCAGGTCGTGGATCAGTGGCATCAGGGTTTCGGCGACGTACTGGCCGCCGAAGTGGCCGAACAGGCCTTTGGCATCTGGGCCATTGCGAAATGAAGTCATGGAGCGCTCCCAAGCGTGCAGCCCTGCGCGGCCGGCGGCAGCGAGGGTGGATGGACAATGTCGCCATTCTACCCCTGGCCGGGGCGCTGAAAAGCGATTAGATTGCAGCAACAGGTCAGGAAAACTCACAGATCCTATGAGCCGCGAACTCCCCCCCTTAAATGCCTTGCGCGCCTTCGAAGTGGCGGCCCGGCTGCAAAGCGTCAGCCTGGCCGCCGAGGAGCTGCACGTTACCCACGGCGCGGTGAGCCGGCAGATCCGTGCGCTGGAGACACAGCTCGGCATCGCCTTATTCGTCAAGGACGGCCGTGGGGTCAAGCTCACGGCGGCCGGGGTGCGGCTGCGCGATGTGGCTTTTGACAGCTTCGAGCGGCTGCGCGATGTCTGCGTTGAACTCAAGCGTCAGAGCAGCGATGCGCCCTTCGTATTGGGTTGCCCGGGCAGCTTGCTAGCGCGCTGGTTTATCCCGCGGCTGGACCGGCTCAATCGTGAGTTGCCGCAGTTGCGTTTGCAGCTGTCTAGCAGCGAGGGCGATCTCGATCCACGCCGGCCGGGGCTGGACGCCACCCTGCTGTTTGCCGAGCCGCCCTGGCCGGCCGATATGCAGGTCTATGAGCTGGCCATCGAGGCCATAGGCCCGGTGCTCAGCCCGCGTTATGCCCAGGCCGCGGCGTTGCTGCATGCGCCACCGGCGGCGCTGCTCAGCGAGGCGCTGTTGCACACCAGTTCACGCCCGCAAGCCTGGCCGGCCTGGGCGCTGCGCAACGGCTTGGCGCCGGCCGAGTTGAAGTTTGGCCAGGGTTTCGAGCACCTGTATTACTTGCTGGAGGCGGCGGTGGCCGGCCTGGGGGTGGCCATTGCGCCGCAGCAGTTGGTGGCCGCGGATCTGGCCGCTGGGCGGCTGATTGCGCCCTGGGGCTTTGCCCAAACCTCGGCACGCTTGGCGCTCTGGGTGCCGGCGCGGGCGGCCGATCCACGCGCCGCGCAACTGGCCGCGTGGCTACGCGGCGAGCAGGCGCAGGCGTGAGGCGCCGCGTTTAGGGTTGGACTTCGCTCGTCGGTTGGCCAATGGCAAGCCGCGGTCGCCATTGCAGCCATTCATCCTTGCTCTCTTGGTGCAGCTCGAAGCGTTGCTCAGTGCGGGCGAGCGGCCCTTGGCTGGCGTCGTCCGGGGTGGCGAAGGCGATGCCGCCTTCGAGCAAGCTTTCCACCGATTCGGTGCGCACCTTGGCGCCGTTGAGCAGGGAAAACTCCACGTCGATGCCGCTGGCCGTCCAGAACTGGCTGCCGCGATGCACCAGTGCGGCGTAGCGCGGAATGATCAGGATGTGCACCAGCACCTGTTCGGCCTGACTGGACAGCTCCAGGTAACTCACCTGGCCCACCGGCATGCCGCGATAGGTCACCGGCACCCCGGCTTTGAGCGAGCCACGCTGGGCGCTGGTGAGAATCAGATGCAGACCCTTGAGTTGGTCCTTTACGTCCGGTGCCTGACTGCGCGCAATAAAGTGGCTGGCGGTCGGGTTGCTGGCGGCGGGCGGCAGCACTTCGATATAGGGGCCGAAGATCACCGTGTCGAGGTTGGCGGTGCGCACCAGGCCGAGCTCAGGCCGCACTATCCAGAACTTGGCGCCTTTGCGCGCGATCAGGTCAATGGCATTGAACAGCTTGATCTTCAGCAGCACGCCATTGCGTTGGGGATTCAGTTGCAGGCTCTCCACCCGGCCGACGTCCAGCCCCTTGAAACGCACCGCCGTGCCGTTACGCAAGCCTTCAGCGCTGGGCACCTCTAGCTCGATGAGCTGGGTTTTTTCGGTGGCCTCGGCCGGGCTGCTGAACAGGCTGAAGCTGTAACCATTGCCCACCGCTTTACTGGTTTTTTCTGGCGTTTCGAAGGCAATGCCGCCTTCGATCAGGCTCTGCAGCGAACCACTCTTGACCTCAATGCCGCTCAGGCTGCCATTGACGCTGATACCGCTGGCATTCCAGAAGTACGAGGAGCGATTAATCAGCGCCGCAAACTGCGGCTCAATCAACAGGCCGATCTGCATTTTCTGCCGGTCACGAGCCAGGTTGATGCTGGTCACGCTGCCGACTTTGAGTTGCCGATACAGCACCGGGGCGCCAAGGCTGACTGAGCCGACTTGTTCGGCGCTGAGCTTCAGATGCAGGCCCGGCACCCGGTAGTCTGGCGCGGGCGGTGCCAGCAGGGCGGTGAAGTTACGCCTGGCCGCCGCGTTTTTGTCGCCAGCCTTGATCTCGATAAAGTTGCCCTGGGTCAGTGCCTCCAGGCCTTTGACTCCGGCCAGCGAGATGGATGGGCTAACCAGCCAGAACTTGGCGTCTTCGGTCAGGTAAGGTTCGGCGCGCGGGTCCATGCTGATCTGGGCAATGGCGCTCTCCAGATTGTTGGCCATCTTCGCCGATTTGACGATGCCGACTTGCTTGCCGTGCCAGCGCACGGGCGTCACGCCGGGCTCAATGCCGCTGAAATCGTGCAGCGCCAGTTCGATCATGATGCCGACCTGGGCTTCGTCGTAATTGGCATACAGCTCATACACGGGCTTTGCCGCGTTATCTTTAACGCTGCCGTCGCTGGCTAGATTGTCGAAGGCAATGCCGCCCGCCATCAGGCTGATCAGTGATTCGACGTTAACCTTGACCCCGGCCAGGCTGGCGGAAACGCTCACTCCGCTGACGTTCCAGAAGCGCGTGGAGGCGGTCACCAAATGCTCGAATTCGGGGCGAATATGCAGCTTGATCAGCACCGAGTTCTGGTCCGGCGCCAGGGCGTAGCTGTTGACCTGGCCGACCTGGATTTGCCGGTAATACACCGGGCTGCCTTCGGAGAGTGACTCCAGGCGTGCGCTTTTTAACTGCAGGTGCAGGCCGGGCAAGCTGTCCGAGAGCGGCGGCGGTTCGCTCAGCGCCGTGTAGTGAACCTCTTTCTTGCCCTGGCCCGGCTCAAAAGTAATGTAATTGCCCGACACCAGGGTCTCCAGCCCAGTAACACCGGCCAGTGAGACTCGCGGCTGGACCAACCAAAAATGGCTGTCATGGCGCAGAAAATCTTCGGCGGCGCGGTCGACCTCGATATGCACCAGGACTGCTTTTTTGTCCGGGCTAAGGTCCAGGCTCTGCACCTTACCGAGGGGCATGCCCTTGTAGATCAGCTCGGTTTTGCCGGCGGCAATACCGTCGCCGCTGCTAAACACTATGTCGATCATTACCCCCTTTTCGTTGTAGGCCTTCCAGCCCAGCCAACTGCCAATCAACAAGGCGATGATGGGCAGCACCCAGATGGCTGACCAATTGCTGGCGGGGCGCACCCGGGCCGGGGGGATGGAGGCTGGTAGCTCGGTCATTACAGAATTTCCGCAGTGGGTACGGGGTTAAAGCTAAGCGCTGAATGCAGAAGCGTACAAGCCGAGCATTGCATTCTGGTGTGCAGCAGCGGTGCTGTTCGCAGGGTGTTCAGTCGCGGCCTGAGCGAATACGGGGCGCATCGCTGATTGGTCGTTTGCCGTGCCGTGCAGATTAGTCAAGTTCGGCGCGGCCGGCTTGCTGCCAGCGGCATGCTTGACTAGCGTTGAATGACACCCCCATCGAGGACAACGTCATGCCTACCCATCACAGTTACAAAAAGATCGAACTGGTCGGCTCCTCGCCGATCAGCATTGAAGATGCGATCAATAACGCCTTGGCCGAGTGCGCCAAGTCGATACGCAATATGGACTGGTTTGAGGTGGTTGAAACCCGCGGTCATATTGCCAATGGCAAGGTCGGCCACTATCAAGTGACGCTTAAAGTTGGGTTTCGGCTGGCGGACAGTTAAAGCAATAGCCGCTGCGCAGTTTTTTTGTCACCTCCAGGCTCTATGCTTGGGCACTGCCAGAGTTGCCGAGGGTTAGCGGTGGCGGCTGGGCAGCGTGCGATTTTTATTCACTACGAGGGAACGTTGATGATGAAGCATTTGATTTTGGGCCTGGGCCTGTTTTCGTTGGCTGGTGCGTTAATGGCCGCGCCTCTGCCTTGCGCAGAGTTGCAGGCGCAAATTGAGGCCAAGTTGCAGGCTAAAGGTGCCAAGTCCTACAGCCTGGAAGTCGTCGCCAAGGGCAGTGCTGGCGACAAGCAGGTGGTTGGCAGTTGCGAGGCCGGCAGCAAGGAAATCGTTTATAAACGCAATTGATGCATGACCGCGCCCAGCGTGCTGGGCGTCACTAAAACCGGGCCTGCTGCCCGGTTTTTTTATCCGCACCAAGGCTAGGTCGGCACTGGCGGCTTAGTAAATTTGGAGAGTGCCATGGCGCGTTGCTTGGCTTTAACAGTGGTGGCGTTGCTGAGCGGTTGCGCCCATTTGCCGGCCCATGATCCGGCACAGGCGTGGATCAATATTTACTCCTTTGCCGATAACCAGTTGCAGGCGCAGCAAGTGGATGGTCAGCCGTGGGCGGCGAGTGAGTATTTTCAACTGACACCGGGCAGTCACAGTCTGGGCTTGAATTTTCAGTATTGGACGGATGCCGGCTACGGCCGGGAGCCGCTGGCGCAGTCCTGTGATTTCAGCCTGGCTTATGAAGGGTTTCGCGCCGGCAAAGAGTACCAACTGGCCGCCGGCTGGAACCCCGAAGGGGCCTGGTTACGTTTGCTGGATGAGCGCGGCGAGCAACTGGCCTACGAAACCTGCGGTTCTTTTTGAGCGTCACGGCCGCTGCTTTTACCTTGGACCGTGGCCGCGCTCTTTAGCCTGACTCAGTGGCCGGGCTGGGCCAAATAGGCGGCTAACCCGGGCTGCAGGTTGTCCGGCTTGAGCAGCTCTTCGGTGAGGCTCAGGGCTTTTTTCACCTCCTCCAGCGGCATCTGGTTGGCCAGATCCTGACGGTTCCCCACCGCTGGGACCAGGGCCTTGCCGGCATAGGCCACCGAGAGGTTGTACAGGGCCATGGCCAGCACCTTGTCCTGCGTCACTCCCCGACCGTTCTGATAGAGCACGCCGAGATTGCTCAAGGCATCGATATCGCCCTGCTCGGCGGCCGGACGATACCAGCGCACGGCCTCGGGGTAGTTCACCGGTATGCCCACGCCGTGCTCGTGCATCGCGCCGAGGTTGAACTGGGCATCAGTATTGCCCTGCTCGGCGGCTTTCAGGTACCAGGCTGCCGCCTGGGGTAAATCCTTGGCCACGCCAAAGCCATTCTCATAGAGCACGCCCATGGAGTACTGGGCACGCGGGTCGTTCTGCTCAAGCAGCGGGCCGAGTTCTGCCTGGGCTTGGGCATAGTTGCCCGCAGCGAACGCGGCGGCGGCCTCGTCGAAACCGGCCAATGCGACCGGAGAAGCTAGCGCCAGCAGCAGGCAGAGGTGGAATTTCAGTGGTCTGACGGTCATGCGCAATCCTTGGTTTATTGGGCTGTGTTGCGGACATGAAAGCGGGGCGCAATGCGCCCCGCTCTGTTTACCGCATGCTCTTACTCTTTGCCACTGTCGACGGCTTGCTGGGCCTGCTGCAGCTTGGCGATATCGGCCTTGCTCAGTTCTGGCCGGTCGATCTTCAGGCTGACCTTGTTCAATTTGCCGGTGAAGGTGAAGGGCGGTTGGTAATCACCATCCTCGACTCCGGTGAGGGTGTCGGAGCCGATGTCCAAGCTTTCATCCCAGGCCAGGGTGAAGGGCAGCGATTTGGCCATCTGGTGCTGGGCCACCACTTGGCCGTCGACCTTGAGGGTGCCCATGCCGCCGCGGCCGATGCCAGAGAAGTCGTTGAAGGCCAGGGTTGCTGCGCCCAGACCGTCGTACTTGAAGTCGAACTCCAGCACGTGCTTGCCTGGGGTGAGCGCGTCTTTGCCTTCCCAGCGGATGCGCTCCAGGTCGATCAGGTTCCAGAGGAACACCGGCTTGTTCTTCAGTACATAGAAGCCGTAGCCGGCGAAGCGTCCGCCTTGGGTGATCAGCATGCCTTCGGCGCCGGCGGCGGGGATTTCTACCTCGGCGGTGAAGGCGTAGGAGGCATTCAGCACGCTCGGCGCATCACCATTGGGGGTGCCGATCAGCGGATGGCTCCAGCTGAACTCATTGCGTCCGGCGGTAATGCTCGGCCGTGGGGCAATCATGCGTGGCAGTACCGAGGTATCCAGGGGCAGCACCTGATACTTGCGCGCCTCGCTCATAAACATCGTCTGCAGCTGTTTGAGCTTATCGGGGTATTGCGCCGCCAGGTCGGTGGACTGCGAGTAGTCCTCGTCCAGGTTGTACAGCTCCCACTGCATCTGCATCGGGTCGGTGGCCTTGGCGGTCATGTTCCAGGGCGCACGCACCACCTTGGTACTGGCGATCCAGCCGTCGTGATAGAGGGCATGGTCGCCCATCATCTCGAAGTACTGGGTCTTGTGGGTGGAGCGGGCGTTGGTGTTGGCTTTGTCGAAGCTGTACAGCAGGCTGACCCCTTCGATGGGTTTTTGCGCAATGCCATCGACCAGCTTAGGCGCGCTGATGCCAGCGGCCTGCAGGATGGTTGGCGCTATGTCGATCATGTGGTGGAACTGGGTGCGGATACCGCCCTTGTCGGTGATCCGTGCTGGCCAGGAAATCGCCATGCCCTGGCGCACGCCACCCAGGTGCGAGGCCACCTGCTTGACCCAGGTGAATGGGGTGTCGAAGGCCCAAGCCCAGCCGGCGGCCATGTGGTTGATGGTCTGGTCCGAACCCCAGAGGTCATAGAACTTCTTCAGCTGCAGCTCGACCGGTACCTGCACGCCATTGAACATGGCCACCTCGTTGGGGGTGCCGAACTGCTGGCCCTCGGAGCTGGTGCCGTTGTCGCCGGTGATGTAGATGATCAGGGTGTTGTCCAGCTTGCCCAGATCCTCGACGGCCTGAATCACCCGGCCGATCTCGTGGTCGGTGTAGGCGGCGTAGGCGGCGAACACCTCAACCTGGCGGATATAGAGTTTCTTCTGGTCGGCGCTCAGGCTGTTCCACTCCGGCAGCAGATCCTTGGGCCAGGGGGTCAGCTTGGTGTTCGGCGGAATTACCCCAAGCTTTTTCTGGTTGGCGAAGATGGTCTCGCGCAGCTGGTTCCAGCCGCCGTCGAACAGGTGCAGGGCGCTGATTTTGCTGATCCACTCCGGGGTCGCGTGATGCGGGGCATGGGTGCCACCGGGCACGTAGTAGACGAAGAAGGGTTTATCCGGGGTCAGCGCGTGCATGCGCTGCATGTAGTCGATCGCCTCGTCGGCCATTGCGGTGGTTAGGTTCCACTCAGGCTTGCCCTCGAACGGGTAGATCTGCGTGGTGTTGCGAAACAGGTTGGGCTGCCACTGGCTGGTGTCGCCACCGATAAAACCGTAGAAATACTCGAAACCCATGCCGCTTGGCCATTGGTCAAAGGGACCGGCCTGGCTGGCCTGGAAGGCTGGGGTGTTGTGATTTTTGCCGAACCAGGAGGTGTGGTAGCCGTTGTCCTGGAGGATGCGGCCGACGGTGGCGGTGTCCTTGTCGATCATGCTGTCGTAGCCGGGGTAGCCGGTGGCCGCTTCGGAAATTACCCCGAAACCGACCGAGTGGTGGTTACGCCCGGTGATCAGCGCCGCGCGGGTCGGCGAGCACAGCGCGGTGGAGTTGAAGTCGGTGTAGCGCAGGCCGTTGGCGGCGATGCGGTCCATCGAGGGGGTCGGAATCACCCCGCCGAAGGTGCTGGAGACCCCGTAGCCGGCGTCGTCGGTCATGATCAGCAGCACGTTCGGCGCGCCCTTGGGCGGCACTATGGTCGCCGGCCAGTAAGGCGTGGAGTCTTGCGCGATGTTGGCGATCTTGCCCTTGAACGGCAGATCGGGGGCCGGCAGTTGTTGCCCGGAGAGCACCCGGGTGGCGCTGGTTGCGCCGGGGGTGCCTTGGATCTGGTCGGCCTGGGCGCCGCTGGTGAAGGCGCCCAGGCTCAGGGCCAGGCCCAGCAGCGAAGGTTTGAGCGCTCGCCACGCTGAGGTTGTTGGGAGGGTCATCATTAACTCCTGTGCGGGGATGCTCCGCTGTGGTCCGTTAACACCCGCGCCGGGGGCGGCTGTTGAGTGCTGCTGACCGGTTCCGATACGCCAACGCCGGCGGGTGTCGCTACTCGGAAGTGATCAAGGCTGTTGCAGTTTAGTCAAAGAAACGCGTCATGATCGCGCAAGTCCCGGGGACTGATTTTGCGCTGGATCAATTCGCCAGACGGCGCCCTCAGGCCGCTGCACGACCCCTCGGCATGCAGCGTTTAGAGCGCGCCGCAGCGCAGCTGCCGGGCGCGGGCCAGCAGCCGGCGCTGGGCGTCGTACAGCCGTACCCAGCCGCGGTAGCCTTGTTGCCCGGCGCTGACCCGATAGTGCTGGCCGGCCTGGAAGTTGGCGTAATCCAGGTTGAACAGGCAGGTACGCAGACTGCCGCCGCCCGAGTGGTCCAGGCCATTGCCGCCCGGCAGCTCGAATTGCAGGCGCAGCTGCAGCTGGTGCGGGCCCGGCGTTAGTTGGTAGTAGCGGCCATCCTTGACCGGCAGGTTGTCCAGGCGCTCGGCCAGCAGCCCGTTGCCGGGCGTGCTGTAGACCTCGACCCAGGCCTGCTGGGCATCGGGCGTGGGCAAGGGGCCGGCGCAGGCCGCCAGGAACAGGCAGGCAACCAGCAATGTGCGCGGCATGGGTTTCTCCTCCTAAGTTCGGGCTGATTTCAACGCCGCATAGCCGAGCGCAGTAGTTTTTCAACGGCCTGTTAAGCCTACCGCGCGCTTGTCGGCTTGGGTTAGCCTGCGACCTATGGCAATTCTCCCGGCTGGACGTTATTACCGATGGCTCGTGCTGCTGGCGTTGACCTGGCTGCTGGGCGGCTGCTCGAACCTTAATTACTACAGTCAGCTGGCCGTCGGTCAGTTTGAATTACTCCAGGCACGCCAGCCGATCAGCCAGCTGTTGACGGACCCGGCCACCCCGCCGCCGTTGCGGCAACGCCTGGCGTTGGCCCTGCGGGCGCGGGCCTTTGCCAGTGCCCAGTTAAAGCTGCCGGACAACCGCAGCTATCGCCTGTACGCCGATATTCAGCGGCCCTTTGTGCTGTGGAATCTGTTCGCCACCGAGGAGTTTTCCTTGGCGGCGCAGACGGCTTGCTTTCCGATTGCCGGCTGCGTGGCCTATCGCGGTTATTACCAGGTCGAGGACGCCCAGGCGGCCGCCGCCGAGCTCAAGCAGCGGGGCTTGGACACCTATGTGGCGGGGGTGGAGGCTTATTCAACCCTGGGTTGGTTCGATGATCCGCTGCTGAGCAGCATGCTGCAGTGGAATGATCAGCGTTTGGCCGGACTGATTTTCCATGAGCTGGCGCATCAGCAGCTGTATGTCAGCGATGACAGCAGTTTTAACGAATCCTTCGCCAGCTTTGTCGAGCAGCAAGGGCTGCGGGAGTGGTTGGCCCGTCGTGGCGAGGCGGAGCTGGAGGTGACGAGCCGACGCCAGCGCGAGCAATTTATCGCCCTGCTGCTGGTCAGTCGTGAGCGTCTGGCGGTGCTGTATGCCAGTGATTTGCCGGTGGCGGCGCTAAGGGCCGGCAAACAGGCGGAGTTTGAACGCTTACGGGCCGATTACCGGCAATTGCGCGCCGAGCAGTGGGGCGGCCAGGGCCGCTACGATGGCTGGATGAGCGCCCCGCTCAATAACGCCAGGTTGTTGCCCTTTGGCTTGTACGAGCAATGGGTGCCGGCCTTTGCCGGGTTATTTAAGCGCTGTGGCGGCGACTGGGCGCGCTTCTACGGGCGCGTCGAGCAACTGGCCGAATTGCCGCCGCTGGAGCGCACGGCGGCGTTGCGGGCGCTACAGCCCAAGTCTTAGCGTTCAAGGGTCTTGGCTACGCCACTGAGCAAGGCTTGAAACAGCTGATCTTGCTCGGCGGCGCTTCTAAACAAGGCATGAATGCGGTCGCTGGACTCGGTCAGCAGATTGATCAGGATGTTTTCCTCGGTGCCGGTCAGGCTTAGCTTAGAGAAGCCGAACTGCAGGTTGTCGAGCATGCCTTGCAGCTCGGCGGTGCTGGTGCGGGTAACCTCCAGTTTGGCCTGCTCCATCTCGGCAATCATCTGTTGCAGCACCGTGGCCGTGGCCTGAATGCGGATCGAGCGATCATGGGCATAACGCTCGGTGATCATGGCTTGGCAGCGGGCATCCAGAGCGTTGCCGAGGTAGCAGATATGATCCTTGAGAATGCCGTAGCGCAAGGGGTCCTCGAGCGGCATATTGCGGATCAGCAGGCCAAAGTTCGGGTAATTCAGAATAGTGCGCGCGCCGAAATCGGAAATCCGCCCCAGATGGCGGGAGTTTTCGATCACCTCCTGCTCGATGGGCCGTTTGATCCCATCGTCGCAAAAGTATTCCAGACCACGACTGTGGAAGATCCCCAGGCTGGCGTTAAGGCCCAGCTCATTGAGCATTTTCAGGGTCAAGTCGGCCAGCTCGCTGAACTCTTGGCAGGTGAAGCTGGCTTCCATAAATTGCAAGATGCGCCCCAACTCGGCATTCATGCTCATCGACTGGAAGACGATGGTGGACGAGTCGCTGAGCTGCTGGCGGATATTGACGCTGTCGTGCAATTGCACCTGGGCCCGCTTGAGTCGAGCGGCCAGGGCTTCGGGGCTGATGGGCAGGTGCACATAGTCGTCGGCACCGGCAGAAAAGGCCCGCATACAGTCCGGTTCGGCGCCGTTATTGACCAGGAAAAACACCGGTGGCCGGCGCTGGCCTTCGGCTGTCGGCAGATTGGCCAGTCGTTGCGGGTGATCTGGACAGCGTTCATCGACCAGAATCAACTGGCACTCGCCGCTTTCTGGCGGGCAGATCCGGATGCCGTGCTGCTGCAAACCATCGCGCCAGAAACTTTGTTGTTCGCTGGCGGCGATCAGGCAGATGGCCAGAGGGGGCGTCTCGGTGGGGGCGCTGTCACATGTAATGTCGTCATCCCACAGGTCGATACCTGACATCTTGCTTCCTTCGCGCAGGCCATGGTGGAGAGGGGGCGGCGCGGCGCTGCGCGTATCCAGCGGTTGCCGAGACCGCCGTTGTGCAAGCGTAGTTGAATATTTCTGCTTGCCCAGTCAACTAATCTTGGCGACTTTTACCTGGTTTGCGCTGCGCTGCTGGACGGGCCCGAGGAGTGCGCCGTAATCGGTAATCTGGCGGCGCTGCAGCCGCTGCCGGTGTCTGGCACGCAGTTGGCTGGCGCGGGCGTTACACTGGCGGCTAACAGGATGTATCACTTTCACGGAGTTTTTATGCACCTACGCCTAAGCGTTTTAGCCCTGATGCTGTTCAGCACCCCGCTGTTGGCCGCGCCCAAAGACTGCGAGCAGTTAAAGCGCGAGATCGAAATCAAAATCCAGGCCGCCGGGGTCAGCAGTTACACCCTGGAGATAGTCGCCAGCGCCGATGCCACCGACCCGGGCATGGTGGTCGGCAGTTGCGCCTATGGCAGCAAGAAGATCGTTTACCAGAAGAACGATTAACTACTGGTAGTCCTCGGCCAGATGCAGATCCTTGAGTTTTACGTAGTTGGCGGCGCTGTAGCTGAAATAGGCCTGCTCTTTAGCGCTTAGCGCCCGTACCTGCTGCGCGGGGCGGCCCACATAGAGGTAGCCGCTGAGCAGGCGCTTGCCCGGCGGCACCAGACTGCCGGCACCGAGCACCACCTGGTCCTCAATTACCGCGCCATCCATGACGATGCAGGCCATGCCGATCAGCACCCAGTTGCCGACCGTGCAACCGTGCAGCAGGGCTTGGTGGCCGATGGTCACGTCGTCGCCGATCAGCAACGGAAAACCCTCGGGATTGAACGGTCCGGCATGGGTGATGTGCAGCACACAGCCGTCTTGCACGCTGGTCCGTGCGCCGATGCGGATGTGCTGCATGTCGCCACGAATCACCGCCTGCGGCCACACCGAGCTGTCGTCGCCCAGCGTCACATCGCCGAGCACCACGGCCGTGGGGTCGACAAACACTCGGGCGCCCAGCTGCGCGCTCATGCCTTGGTAGGTTCTAATCGTCACTGTTGCGCCCTCTTAAGCTGCGGTTTGCGCCGATTGTAATTTAAGATGGCAGGCATATCGGTGCGAAAACCGTCCTCAATCAGCCTACAGGTGTATGCCGTGACCGCCAGTAATCCGCTTCTGCAAGATTTCGACCTGCCGCCCTACTCCAGCATCCGTCCCGAGCATGTGGAGCCGGCCATTGATGTGATCCTCGCAGACAGCCGCGCGGCGCTGGTTGAGTTATTGGCCAAGCAGTCCGGCATCCCGACCTGGAATGGTTTGGTGCTGGCGCTGGATGAGTTGGGCGCACGCCTGGGGCGGGCCTGGAGTCCGGTCAGCCATTTGAATGCGGTGTGCAACAACCCCGAGCTGCGTGCGGCCTACGAGGCTTGCCTGCCGAAGCTGTCGCAATACTGGACCGAAATTGGCCAGAACAAGCCGCTGTTCGACGCCTATCAAGCGCTGGCTAACAGCCCGGCCGCCGCCGATTTTGCGCTGGCGCAAAGCACCATACTGCAACATACCCTGCGTGATTTCCGCTTGTCCGGTATCGACTTGCCCCCTGCCGAGCAGCAGCGCTACGGCGCGATTCAGATGAAACTGTCGGAGCTGACCAGCAAATTCTCCAACCAACTGCTGGATGCCACCCAGGCCTGGACCAAGCACCTCACCGACGAGGCGGCCCTGGCCGGCTTGCCCGATTCGGCCAAGGCGCAAATGGCCCAAGCCGCCCAAGCCAAAGAACTCGATGGCTGGCTGATTAGCCTGGAGTTTCCCAGCTACTACGCGGTCATGACCTACGCCGACGACCGCGCCTTGCGCGAAGAGCTGTACGCCGCCTACTGCACTCGCGCCTCCGAGCAGGGGCCGAACGCCGGCCAGTTCGATAACGGCCCGCTGATGGTCGAGATTCTCGACCTGCGCCAAGAGTTGGCGCAGCTGCTGGGCTTTAACGACTATGGCGAGTTGTCCCTGGCCAGCAAAATGGCCGACAGCAACGTCCAGGTGTTGAGCTTCTTGCGCGATCTTGGCCAGCGCGGCAAGCCGTTTGCGATTCGCGATCTGGCCGAGCTAAAAGCCTTTGCCTGCGAGCTGGGTTGCGCCGAGCTGCAAAGCTGGGACGCCGGCTACTACGCCGAGAAAATGCGCCAGCAGCGCTACAGCCTGTCCCAGGAAGAAGTGCGTGCCTGGTTCCCGATCGACAAGGTGCTGGCGGGCCTGTTCGCCATAGTCCAACAGCTGTACGGCATCGAGATTCAGGAGCTGTCTGGTTTCGACGGCTGGCATCCAGATGTGCGCCTGTTTCAAATCAGTGAGCAGGGTCGACCAGTTGGGCGTTTCTTCTTCGACCTCTATGCCCGCGCCAATAAACGTGGCGGCGCCTGGATGGACGGCGCCCGCGATCAACGCCGCGCCGCCAATGGCGAGTTGATTAGCCCGGTGGCCAATTTGGTGTGTAATTTCACCCCGGCGGTGAATGGCCAGCCGGCGCTACTGACCCACGATGAAGTCACCACCCTGTTCCACGAATTCGGCCACGGCCTGCATCACCTGCTGACCCGCGTCGAGTATGTCGGCGCCTCGGGCATCAATGGTGTGGCCTGGGATGCGGTCGAGTTGCCGAGCCAGTTTATGGAAAACTGGTGCTGGGAGCCGCAAGGCCTGGCGCTGATTTCCGGCCACTTCGAGACCGGCGAGCCACTGCCGCAAGACCTGTTGGACAAGATGCTGGCGGCGAAGAACTTTCAGTCTGGCATGCAGATGGTGCGCCAGGTCGAGCTGTCGCTGTTTGACTTCGAACTGCACGCCAGCCACGGCGACGGTCGCAGCGTGCTGGAGGTGTTGGAGGCGATTCGCGCCGAGGTGTCGGTCATGCGCCCGCCGGCTTACAACCGCTTCGCCAACAGCTTCGCGCATATCTTTGCCGGCGGTTATGCGGCCGGTTACTACAGCTACAAATGGGCGGAAGTGTTGTCCGCCGATGCCTTCTCCAAGTTCGAGGAAGACGGCGTGCTTAATCCGCAAACTGGGCGGGCCTTTCGTGAGGCGATTCTGGCCCGGGGCGGCTCGCAAGAGCCGATGGCGTTGTTCGTGGCGTTTCGTGGTCGCGAGCCGTCCATCGACGCCCTGCTGCGCCATTGTGGTCTGAGCGAGGCGGCAGCATGAGCGACGCAGCCAACGACAAGCCGGTAAAAGCTAGCAAGAAGCGCTTTATTGCCGGCGCCGTGTGCCCGGCCTGCAGCAAACTGGACAAGGTGCAGATGTGGGACGTCGACGGGGTGCCGAACCGTGAGTGCGTGGCCTGTGGCTACGCCGACACCCTGAACGAACAAGGTCAGTCGATCCCGAAAGAACTGGGCACCCGGGTCAACGTCGGTGAAGTGAAAAAACCGGCCGATCCCCAAGTGCAGGCGGTGCAGTTTTTCCCCAATCCCAAGCTGAAAAAACCGCAGTAGCACCTGTCAGGCGCTGCAAGCAGAACGGTAGGGCGGACTCGGGAGCGCAGCGAACAGTCCGCCAATCGACGTCAGACGCACATCTATGGCGTGCGCCAAGCCCGCCGAGCATTCCGTCTAGCTGGCCACCCGCTGCTCTTGTCCCAGCGTCAGCTCAACCCCGAGTTGGCGGGACAGGCATGGCCAGTTTTGCCAGGCTGCGACCACTTGCGGATCGTCCAGCTGTTGGCGGTAGGCCTCAAGCAGCTGTTGGTCAAAATGCGCCGGGTTAAGCAGGGCCTCCACGGTTTGATGCACCGCTTCATCAAGCTGATTGGCAAAGGCTTCACCTATCAGTTGATGGGCAATCAGGTTGGCGACCGTGGTGTCCAGCGGGATCAGCGGCTGGCCGAATTGGCCGATATACAGATCATTCACTTCCTCCACCAAACGGTGGGCCAAATAGGCTTCATCGAGCAGGCCATCGAGGCCGTCGTGTCCGCTCATTAAGGCCGGGGGCTGCAAAAAATACTCTTCGGCTATTTTCAGCACCGGTTTGATCTGCGCCTCGATACCGGCTTTTTCGGCCACGGCATGGGCCGCGTCCAGCAGCTCGGGTACCTGCGCGATGTAGGCGGCCACGAAGCGCGCCAGTACTCCACGGGCATCCTGGCTGGGCAGCCGAATGGCCGGATGCAAGCGCTCCAGTTGACTGTCTAGTTGCCGTGCGAGGAGGCCGGTGGCGGCTTCGTGCTGATGGGCGCGTTCGATCAGTTGGCGCAGGGCGGCGGTATTCATTAATGCTCCGGGTGGCGTTGGCAAAGGTAAGCCAAGAACTCTAGTTGGTTTTGTCATTTAGCTAAGACCCAATTGTCATAACTTTGTAACTCTTATGCACGCGCGAAATATCCCACTATGGATGGCTTCAGTGCCGCCTTGGTGGTGATCGAGAGGGGGCGCCAAGAGAATTTTTAGACTGCGTTGTTATGTCGCAGTTGCTGGCTATACTCAAAACGCAACGCGCGACCTGATAACGTCTGACGGCGCTTTGCGGCTTTGGTACTGCCAGTTGAACCTGGGGCATAGGTTTGACCGTCATTGCCTTGGCTGTAAGCACCGCCGGCGGGATAACAAGAACGATAAGGGGAACCCGCAATGATGCAACGTCCACGAATTTGGGTGGGGCTGCTGCTATGGGCTGTGTTCAGCCAGGCGCAGGCCGCCTGGACTGTAAACATGGCGCCCGGCGCGACAGACGTTAGCCGCGCCGTGTTTGACTTACATATGATCACCTTCTGGATCTGCGTGGTCATCGGGGTGGTGGTGTTTGGCGCGATGTTCTGGTCAATGCTGATCCACCGGCGCTCGACCGGTCAGCAACCGGCACACTTCCACGAAAGCACCACGGTGGAAGTCCTCTGGACGCTGATCCCGCTGGTAATCCTGGTGGTGATCGCGATTCCGGCAACCAAGACCCTGATCGATATCTACGACACCACTGAGTCCGAGCTGGATATCCAGATCACCGGCTATCAGTGGAAGTGGCATTACAAATACCTGGGCCAGGATGTTGAGTTCTTCAGCAACCTGGCCACTCCGCAAAGCCAAATCCATAACCAGGAACCCAAGTCGGAGAACTACCTGCTGGAGGTGGATAACCCGCTGGTGGTGCCGGTCGGCACCAAGGTGCGGTTTTTAATCACCGGCGCCGATGTCATTCACTCCTGGTGGGTACCGGCGTTAGCGGTAAAAAAAGACGCGATTCCCGGCTTCGTCAACGAGTCCTGGACCCGTATCGACCAGCCCGGCGTCTACCGCGGCCAGTGCACCGAACTATGCGGCAAGGATCACGGCTTTATGCCGATCGTGGTTGATGCTCGGTCCAAAGAAGATTTCGCCAAGTGGCTGGCGGCCCGTAAAGATGAGGCCTTGCAGCTCAAAGAGTTGACCAGCAAAGAGTGGACCCGCGAAGAGCTGATGGCGCGCGGCGAGAAAACCTACCAAACCACCTGCGCGGCCTGTCACCAAGCCGAAGGCCAAGGCTTGCCGCCGATGTTCCCGGCGCTTAAAGGCTCGAAAATCGCTACCGGGCCGAAGGAAGGTCATCTCGGTCTCGTCTTCAATGGCAAGCCGGGCACTGCCATGGCCGCCTTCGGCAAGCAGTTGTCGGAAGTCGATATCGCCGCGGTAATCACCTACGAACGCAACGCTTGGGGTAATGCCATGAACGACATGGTCACGCCAAAAGACGTGCTCGCCTTCAAGCAAGCTCAGGAGTAAGAACATGAGCGCAGTGATCGACTCCACTCATAAAGGTCATGGTCATGCCGGGCATGATCATCATCACGGCCCAGCCAAAGGCTTGATGCGTTGGGTGCTGACCACCAACCACAAAGACATCGGCACCATGTACCTGTGGTTCAGTTTTGCGATGTTTTTGCTCGGTGGCTCTTTTGCCATGGTGATTCGCGCCGAGCTGTTCCAGCCGGGGCTGCAAATAGTGCAGCCGGAATTCTTCAACCAGATGACCACCATGCACGGCCTGATCATGGTCTTTGGTGCGGTGATGCCGGCCTTCGTCGGCCTGGCCAACTGGATGGTGCCGCTGATGATCGGCGCGCCAGACATGGCCTTGCCGCGGATGAACAACTTCAGCTTCTGGTTGTTGCCGGCGGCCTTCGCCATCATGATTTCGACGCTGTTCAGTGACGGTGGCGGGCCGAACTTTGGCTGGACCTTCTACGCCCCGCTATCGACCACTTACGCGCCGGAGAGCGTCACCTACTTCATCTTTGCCGTGCACCTGATGGGCATCAGCTCGATCATGGGTGGTATCAATATCATCGCCACCGTGCTCAATCTGCGTGCGCCGGGCATGACCTTGATGAAGATGCCACTGTTCGTCTGGACCTGGTTGATCACCGCCTTTCTGCTGATTGCGGTGATGCCGGTATTGGCCGGTTGCGTGACCATGATGCTGATGGACATTCACTTCGGCACCAGCTTCTTCAGCGCCGCCGGTGGTGGTGATCCGGTGCTGTTCCAGCATGTGTTCTGGTTCTTCGGCCACCCCGAGGTGTACATCATGATCCTGCCCGCCTTCGGTGCGGTCAGCGCGATCATTCCAGCCTTCTCGCGTAAGCCGTTGTTCGGTTACACCTCGATGGTTTATGCCACTTCCAGCATCGCTTTTCTGTCCTTTATCGTCTGGGCTCACCACATGTTTGTGGTTGGTATTCCGCTGGTGGGTGAACTGTTCTTTATGTACGCCACCATGCTGATCGCGGTACCGACCGGGGTGAAGGTGTTCAACTGGGCGGCGACCATGTGGCAAGGTTCGCTGACCTTTGAAACGCCGATGCTGTTCGCCGTGGCCTTCGTCATTCTGTTTACCATCGGTGGTTTCTCCGGGCTGATGCTGGCGATGGCGCCGGCGGATTATCAGTACCAAGACACCTACTTTGTGGTCGCGCATTTCCATTATGTGCTGGTGCCGGGAGCGATCTTCGGGATCTTCGCCTCGGTCTATTACTGGCTGCCGAAGTGGACCGGCAACATGTATGACGAAACCCTCGGCAAGCTGCATTTCTGGCTGTCGTTTGTCGGCATGAACCTGGCGTTCTTCCCGATGCACTTCGTCGGCTTGGCCGGCATGCCGCGGCGGATCCCCGACTACAACCTGCAGTTTGCCGACTTCAACATGGTTTCCTCGATTGGCGCCTTCATGTTTGGCGCCACCCAACTGTTCTTCCTGTTTATCGTCATTAAGTGCATTCGTGGCGGCAAGCCTGCCGGCGACAAGCCTTGGGACGGCGCCGAAGGTCTGGAATGGACGCTGCCATCACCGGCGCCCTATCACACCTTTCAAACGCCACCGGACGTGAAGTAAGGCCGCCGTTATGAGTGCAGCCACGGCCAATCGTCACCTGATCCAACGCCTATTAGTGGTGGTGGTGGCGATGTTTGGCTTTGGCTTCGCGCTGGTGCCGATTTATGAGGTGATGTGCCAGGCGCTGGGCATCAATGGCAAGACTTCCGGGGCGGCCTACGAGGGAGTTCAGGTGGAGAATGAAGCCCGCACGGTGCGGGTGCAGTTTCTGGCCACCAACTCGGCGGATATGGTTTGGGAGTTTCGAGCAAAAAACGATGAGCTGCTGGTGCATCCGGGGGCCGTTAACGAAATGTTATTTATCGCCAGCAACCCCAGCAATCGGGTCATGACGGCGCAGGCAGTACCGAGTATCGCGCCCTCAGTGGCCGCCAGTTATTTTCATAAAACCGAATGCTTTTGTTTTACCCAGCAAGTGTTACAGCCGGGGCAGCGGATCGAGATGCCAGTGCGCTTCATCGTCGACCGCGACTTACCTGAGGACGTGCATCACCTCACGCTGGCTTACACGCTGTTCGACATCACGGCGACTAAATCGCCTGCTGCAGTAGCAGGCCGATAAGGAGAACAACGATGGCAGATTATCAGCAGTACTACGTTCCCGCCCAAAGCAAATGGCCGATCATTGCCACCATTGGCATGGCCACCACCGTCTATGGCTTGGCCACCTGGTTCAACGACATGAGCGCCCAGCGCGCCGAGTCCAATGGGCCACTGATCTTTACCATTGGTGGGCTGTTTCTCGCTTATATGCTGTTCGGCTGGTTCGGTATTGTGATCAAAGAGAGCCGCGCCGGCATGTACAGCGCGCAGATGGATCGCTCATTTCGCTGGGGCATGAGCTGGTTTATCTTTTCCGAGGTGATGTTCTTTGCCGCGTTCTTTGGTGCGCTGTTTTATGTGCGCACCTTTGCCGGGCCGTGGCTGGGTGGTGAGGGCGACAAGGGCGTGAGCAATATGCTCTGGCCAAACTTTGAGTATGTCTGGCCGCTGCTGAATAGCCCGGATCCGAAGTTGTTCCCCTCGCCCAAGGAGATCATCAACCCCTGGCATCTGCCGCTGATCAACACCGTCTTGCTGGTCAGCTCCAGCTTCACCGTGACCTTTGCCCACCATGCGCTGAAACACGGCAAGCGTGGTTTGCTCAAGGCTTGGTTAGGGTTGACCATCTTGCTCGGCGCGACCTTTCTGGGCTTTCAGGCCACCGAGTACATCGAGGCTTATCAGGAGCTGGGGCTGACCCTGGGTTCGGGTATCTACGGCTCGACTTTCTTTATGCTCACCGGCTTTCACGGCGCCCACGTGACGCTCGGCACCATCATGCTGGCGGTCATGTTCATTCGTATTTTGCGCGGGCATTTTGATGCCGAACACCAGTTCGGTTTCGAGGCCGCCAGTTGGTATTGGCACTTTGTCGATGTGGTGTGGATCGGCTTGTTCGTCTTCGTTTACGTGCTTTGATCAACAGCCCCGGCAGCCTAACCAGCTGCCGGGTAAGGCGCTTACCAGGCTGCGTGGGAAACCAACTGACCACTGTAAAAGCCCCAACTAATCAGTGCCACCGTCAGTGCCGCGAGTATTACCCGCACCGTGAGGGCGTTTACCACCCGTGAGCCGCGGCCCTCATCCTTGACCAGAAAGAACAGGCCGCTGAACAGACTGACCAAGGTGGCCAGCAACAAGATAACGATCGCCGCTTTAAGCATGAAGTAACTCCGGGGGGAGGGGTAATGCCTAGCAGTATAGCCAGCCACAAAACAATATTTGGGTCGCGCCGGTGAAACCCTTTCGGCCGGGCTTGCTGCCAAGCTTGCTGGTGCTGGCGTTGTTGCCGCTGTTGATCGGCCTGGGTTTTTGGCAGTTGGCTCGGGCCGAGCAAAAGCGTGAATTGTTGAGCGCCCAAGAGGTTCGTCGACAAACACCAGCGCAAGCGCTGGGCGAGCTGGAACTGAGCGCCGACCCGTCGTTTCGGCGGGTGTTGCTGCAAGGCCACTTCGATGCCGAGCACAGCATTTTGTTGGATAACCGCACCCGCGCCGGGCGCGCCGGGGTCGAGTTACTACAGCCTTTTTATGATCAAAGCAGTGGTCTTTGGCTGCTGGTCAATCGCGGCTGGTTAGCCTGGCCCGACCGACGCAGTGCGCCCATATTTACCACCCCAAGCGGCGTTGTGCAGTTGCAGGCCTGGGTCTATGTGCCGTTGGGTGAGAGTTTTCAGTTGCAGCGCGATCACCCCGGTAGCGTTTGGCCGCAATTGCTTACCCGGGTTGATGCGCCGGCCTTATGGCAGCACTTGGGCCGTGGCGGCTGGCCGTATGAGCTACGGTTAGAGCCGGGGCCGGCGGCTTATCAAGCCGACTGGCCAGTGGTAGCAATGAGCCCGGCAAAACACCAGGGCTACGCCGTGCAGTGGTTTGCTCTAGCCCTGGCACTATGCGTTTTGTTTGTGTATTTCGGCTTTAATTCAACCGCTAACAACCCACTAAGGAAACGCAGTGATGGATGCAGTGATCCCCAAGTCTGAGCTAAACCCGCGTCGCGGGCGTTTGCAGTTGCTGCTGATCTTGGCCGCGACCATCGGCCCAATACTGCTGGCGACAGCCATGTACAAATGGCAGTTCTGGGTGCCCGAGTCACGCAGCTATCACGGTGAATTGCTGGGTAGCGGGCAAACTCGCAGTGAGCTGGGGGTTGCCGGGCAGGATGAACAGCGCTGGCAATTGCTGGTGACTGCTCCCGAAGACTGCGCCGCCGATTGCCAGCAACTGGTCTATCTGGCCCGGCAGATTCAAATTGGTTTGGGTCGTGAGTCCTCGCGCGCCAGTCATGGGTTGGCCAGCGCCGCACCGCTGAACGAGGCCTACCAAGCGCAACTGCAACGCGAATATCCACAGTTGGGACGCTTTGCGCTGGAGCGCCAGCGTTACGATCAACTGCTCAAAGGCAATCCGGCGGTACAGCTGTGGATCATTGATCCGCACGGCAATCTGGTGCTGCGCTACGACGCCAAGGCCGATGGCAAGCAGGTGCTGACTGACCTGCGATTGCTGCTAAAACTGTCGAATATCGGTTAAGCGCAGACTTCAAGGAGCACTCATGGCCAAACCCGGATACCGCCTCGCCCTGCTCGCCACCTGTCTGGCGCTGCTGGTCGTGCTGCTCGGCGCCTATACCCGGCTGACCCACGCCGGCCTGGGCTGTCCGGATTGGCCGGGTTGCTATGGCTTTATCGGCGTGCCCCAATCCGAGACACAGTTGGCCCATGCCGAATTGAATTACCCCCAGGCACCGGTGGAAGCGCAAAAGGGCTGGAGCGAGATGATTCATCGCTACTTTGCCGGCAGTCTCGGCCTGTTGCTGGTGGCGTTGGCGATTGTATCGCTGCGCAATCGAGCGCGGCCCGAGCAGCCGCTGAAACTACCACTGTTGCTGGTCGCGGTAGTCATTGCCCAGGCGGCCTTTGGCATGTGGACGGTCACCCTGAAGCTCTGGCCGCAAGTGGTCACGGCGCACCTGCTCGGCGGTTTTACCACCCTGAGCCTGCTGCTGTTACTGAGCTTGCGTTTGTCGGGTCGCTGCCCTGCGCTAGTCGATGCACCAGCGGGCTTGCGTCGGCTGGCAGCGCTGAGTTTGCTGCTGGTAATCGGCCAGATCGCTCTCGGTGGTTGGGTCAGCAGCAACTATGCGGCAGTGGCCTGTATCGACTTGCCGACCTGCCACGGCCAGCTGTGGCCGGCGATGGATTTTGCCAATGGCTTTCACCTGAGCCAACACATCGGCCCTAACTACCTCGGCGGGCAACTCGACAGTGATGCACGCACCGCCATTCATATGAGCCATAGGCTAGGCGCGCTGCTGCTGACCCTGGCGTTGCTGGCGCTGGCCTGGCGACTGCGCACCGAGGGCTTGAGCAAATTGGCCGCCTTGTTGCTGCTGGCGTTGACGGTGCAAATCAGCCTCGGCGTCAGCAATGTCCTGCTGCATTTACCGCTGCCGGTGGCGGTGGCCCATAACGCCGGCGGCGCCGCCTTGCTGCTAACGCTGGTGCTGATTAATTACCGTCTGCGTGCGCCACTCCATGCGCGGCAAAGCAGTTTCGCCGCCGTGATCGGTCAGGGGGCGATGTAAACCGACAGGCATACAGGGTTCAGCGCGGGACACAGGTGTTAGGCCTTACCCCGCTATCGAATAACAATAAGGAGACACCTTATGGCCACTGTTTTAACCGAACGTCACAGCCAAGCCCTCTGGCGCGACTACCTGGAGTTGACCAAGCCGAAGGTGGTGGTGCTGATGCTGATCACCTCGCTGGTCGGCATGTTTCTCGCCACCCGCGCCGGGGTGCCATGGACGATACTGATCTTCGGCAACCTGGGCATCGCTTTCTGCGCCGGCGGCGCGGCCGCGGTCAATCATGTGGTCGACCGGCGCATCGACGCGGTGATGGCCCGCACCCATAAACGTCCGCTGGCCGAAGGCCGGGTATCGCCGGCGGCGGCGCTGAGCTTTGCCATGTTGCTCTCGGTGGGCGGGCTGGCAATCTTGCTGGTCTTTACCAACCAGCTGACGGCCTGGCTGACCCTGGCGTCCTTGCTTGGCTATGCGGTGCTCTACACCGGCTTTTTGAAACGCGCAACGCCACAGAACATCGTCATCGGCGGCCTGGCCGGCGCCGCTCCGCCGCTGCTGGGTTGGGTGGCGGTCACCGGGCACGTGAGTGCCGAGCCACTGCTGCTGGTGCTGATTATCTTCGCCTGGACGCCGCCGCATTTTTGGGCGCTGGCCATCCACCGCAAAGAGGAATACGCCAAGGTCGACATCCCGATGCTGCCAGTCACCCACGGCGAGCACTACACCAAAGTACACATCTTGCTCTACACCTGCGTGATGTTCGCCGTTACCCTGCTGCCCTACACCATTCATATGAGCGGTTTGCTCTACCTGGTGTGCGCCGTTGGCCTCGGTGCGCGGTTTTTGCACTGGGCCTGGGTGCTGTACCGTGACAGCAAACCGCACGCGGCGATCAACACCTTCAAGTACAGTATTTGGTACTTGTTCTCGCTGTTTATCGCCTTACTAGTCGATCACTACCTACTGCTGAGCCTATGAAGCAGCCCTCAAAGTGGCTGCGCTCGGCCATGCTGCGTTAGAAATGACTTCGGGGTGCTCATTTACGGCAAGTAAACTCCGCCCCCTCAGCCATTTCTGCCTTGCTTGACCTTCGCTCGCCGATTTTGAGGACTGCTTCAATGACCCGTATCCAAACAACCGTATTTATTCTGGTCGCCGTGGTGGCGCTGGTGCTTGGCCTGACGGTCAACAAGGTGCTGACTAATTCGGGCCGGGCCGACCCGGCGGTGTTACTGGATGCTGGGATTGTCTTGCTGCCCCAAAGCCGGGGTTTGCCGTCACTGAGCCTGACCAATCAGGACGGCCAAGCGGTAGCAGTGGATCAACTCAAGGGCAAATGGAGCTTTTTGTTTTTTGGCTACACCTTCTGCCCGGACATCTGCCCGACCACCCTCGCCCAGCTGCGTGAGCTGAAAACCTTGTTGCCTGAGGAGGGGCGCAACCAGCTGCAAATCATCTTCGTCAGCGTCGACCCGCACCGCGATACGCCAGCGCAGATCAAGCAATACCTCAGCTATTTCCATCCGGGTTTTCAAGGCTTAACCGGTGAGGAGGCGACCCTGCAGAAGTTCGCCAATGCGGTGAGCATCCCCTTTATTCCCGCCGACACCAGCAAAGAAAACTACACCGTCGATCACAGCGGAAATCTGGTCATCCTCGGCCCCGACGGTCGTCAGCAGGGCTTTATTCGCGCCCCCTTGAACAACCAAAAGCTTAAAGATCAACTCCCCGGCTTACTCAAAGAGCAGGACTAAAGAGACGCTGCGTAGCTTCTTGCCGGCGTTTATTGGCTGGCTGCCCCGATACCGTTCAATAAGCGCCAGCGTTCGCCCAGGCTAGCTGGCGTGGCGGGCCAGCTTATCTAGGTACATTTGTCGATCTGCTTCTTCCAGCAGTTTGGCCATCTCCGGTTCGGTCGTACCGGGTATGGCAATGCCGATGCTGGTGCCGACGTGCAAACGCTGCTCGGCAATCTCAAAGGGCGCCTGCATGGCCGCTTGCAGACGAAGCTTCAACTCTTGCGCCTGACTGGCCGATTGACCGATGGTGAGGATAATAAATTCATCACCGCCCAGGCGCGCGACGATATCGCTGTCACGGCAGCATTGGCGCAGGCGTGCGGCGACTAGACGCAACAGTTCATCGCCACAGTGGTGACCGTAGTTGTCATTGATCGGTTTAAAGTGATCGAGATCGAGAAACAGCAGCGCAAAAATTTGGCTGGCATCGCGGCGAAAACAGGCGCAGGCGTGCTGCAAGTAGGGCATCACGGCGGCTCTATTAAACAGGCCGGTCAGGCTGTCATGGGCTGCTTGGTGCAGGATTTCGGCGTCGCTGCGTTTGCGTTCACTGATGTCGCGGGCGATGGCATACAGCAGCGAACTCTCGGCGGGTGGCGTCGGCACGCACCAAGCCAGCCACACATAACTGCCGTCTTTGCAGCGATAACGGTTTTCAAAGTTGAGGCAGTCGGCACCTATGGCCAGCTTGGCCAGTTCTTTGAGCGTGGCATGCATGTCATCGGGGTGAACAAAATAGATAAAAGGCTGCTGCAGTAATTCTTCTTTGGCATAGCCGAGCAGTCGCAAGAAGGCTGGATTAACGTCAAGAAAATAGCCGTGCAGGTTGGCGATGCAGAGCAGATCGAGGGACAGCTCAAAGAAATTATGCCATTGCTGTACCTGCTGACGCGTCTCGCTTAGCGCTTTGGTCAAGCCGTTGTTGGCGGCGTCCATGGCCCCGGCTAACTGTTCAAGCGCGGCGACATGCTTATGCAATTCTTCGTATTTAACTGCGCCGTTGCGCAATAAATCGAGCGTGGCATGGATAAGCTGAAGCTCTTGCATACGACCGCCCACGTACCAACGGGTGGAAGTCCTTTTGCTGGTGCGCTGCGTCGGATTTTGCCGGCACAGGGCGTTCGCCAAGCTCGCGGCGTATCCGCAGTCGGCACCCTGTCAGTGTAGGTGAAGATAAAGCCTGCCGACGCCGCGTGAGCTCAGCGCAGATGCACGGCGCACCCTGAATACATACGCCAAGGCCCGCTCAACTGAGCGGGCCTTGGCGTTGTGGCATAGGCAATCAGCAATCAGAACACCGGCACGACCGCGCCTTTATAGTTCTCGTTAATAAAGGCTTTCACCTCGGGGCTGTTCAGCGCCTTGGCCAGCTTCTGCAGGTTGGCGTCGTCTTTGCGGTCGCTGCTGACCACCAGAATGTTCACGTACGGCGAGTCGCTGCCTTCGATCACCAGTGCATCCTTGGTTGGGTTGAGTTTGGCTTCCAGGGCGTAATTGGTGTTGATCAGCGCCAGGTCGACCTGGTTGAGCACCCGCGGCAGGGTGGCGGCTTCCAGCTCGCGGACCTTGATGGCCTTCGGATTGCTGGCGATGTCCTTGACCGTGGCGGTGATGCCGGCGCCATCTTTCAGGGTGATTATCCCAGCCTTGGCCAGCAGCAGCAGGGCGCGGCCGCCGTTGGTGGCGTCGTTGGGGATCACTACGTTGGCGCCTTGCGGCAAGTCGGCTAGGTTTTTGATTTTGCTCGAGTAGGCGCCGAAGGGTTCGATATGCACACCGGCGATGCTGACCAGCTGGCTGCCGCGGGCCTTGTTGAACTCATCCAGGTACGGCTGGTGCTGGAAGAAGTTGGCGTCCAGACGGCCCTCGGCCACCTGCACGTTAGGCTGCACGTAGTCGGTGAAGACCTTGATCTTTAGCTCCACGCCTTGCTTGGCCAGGGCGGGCTTCACGAATTCGAGGATTTCCGCATGGGGCACGGCGCTGGCGGCGATGCTCAGGGTTTCGCTGGCCTGGGCGGTAAACACCGTAGCAAGGGCGGCAACAGCGGCAAGCTTAACAACTAGTTTTTTCATCATTGAGTTCCTTGTGGGAAGTGGTGCGGGCACGGCGGGTAGCCGTGGAGTGAAACCGTAGGAGCCAGCTTGCTGGCGATCTGTGCCAGAGCCAATCGCCAGCAAGCTGGCTCCTACAAAAAGCGCTTATTTCCTAGAGAAATGCACCACCAGCTTATCGCCAGTGTTTTGCAGAATTTGCACCAACACCAACAGCAGCACCACGGTGACTGCCATCACGTCTGGCTGGTAACGCTGATAGCCATAGCGCACGGCCAAGTCGCCCAGCCCGCCACCGCCGATCAGGCCGGACATCGCCGTGTACGACACCAGGGTAATGGCCGTTACCGTGATGGCGGCGAGGATGCCTGGCAGCGCTTCCGGTAGCAGGGCGCGGGTGATGATTTGCCAGGTGCTGGCGCCCATGGCTTGGGTGGCTTCGATGATGCCGCGATCGACTTCGCGCAAGGCGGTTTCCACCAGGCGGGCGAAGAACGGCGTGGCGCCGACCACCAACGGTGGAATGGCGCCGGCCACGCCCAGCGAGGTACCGGTCAGCAGCACCGTCAGCGGGATCATCAAGATCAGCAAGATCACGAACGGCACCGAGCGCAGCACGTTGGCCAGCAATGACAGCAGGCCGTACAGCGCCGGCTGGGCAAACAGCTGGCGTGGCCCGCTGAGAAACAACAGCACTCCCAGCGGTAGGCCGAGCAACAGGGTGAACAGCAACGAGCCGCCGAGCATGCTCAGGGTGTCGAGGCTGGCGTAGCCGATTTCCGTCCAGTCGACGTTCGGTAACAGAGGGTGCAGCAGGCTTGCGAGTAAGGCTTCCATTAGCGCAGCACCTCCAGGTGCACATCGGCGGCGACAAAGCAGGCCAAGGCGGCCTCGACATCACCACCGGTCAGCGCCAACGTCAGCTGACCGTAAGGGGTGTCTTTGATCCGGTCGATGCGCCCGGCGAGGATGCTGTAATCGACTCCGGTTTGTCGCGCCACGCTGCCCAGCAGCGGCGCGTAAGTGGCCTCGCCCTGAAAGGTCAGACGCAAGATGCGCCCGGCCACATGAGCAAAGTCATCGCGCTGACCGTCTTCATCGACCTGCTCGGACTCCAGCACGAAGTTGCGGGTGGTCGGGTGTTGCGGGTGCAAAAACACCTGGGCCACCGGCCCCTGTTCGACTATCACGCCGCCGTCCATCACCGCCACCCGGTCGCAGACCCGGCGGATCACGTCCATCTCGTGGGTGATCAGCACTATGGTCAGGTTCAGCTCGCGGTTGATCTCGGCCAGCAACTGCAACACCGAGGCGGTGGTCTGCGGATCGAGGGCGCTGGTGGCCTCGTCACAGAGCAAAATCTTCGGCTCGGTGGCCAGCGCGCGGGCGATGCCGACTCTTTGCTTTTGCCCGCCAGACAGCTGCGCCGGGTATTTATTGGCGTGCTCAGTCAGGCCGACGCGGGCCAGCAAGGCCTCGACCCGTGCGGCGATCTGGCTGGCGCTAAGTTTGCCCGCCAGCTTCAAGGGCAAGGCAATGTTGGCCGCCACGGTCTTGGCCGCGAGCAGATTGAAGTGCTGGAAAATCATCCCGGCTTGCTGGCGAAACTGCCGCAAGCCCTCGGGGTTGAGCGCGGTGACATCGATACCGTCGACGATAATCCGCCCGCCCGACGGTTCTTCGAGGCGATTGATCAGCCGCAGCAGGGTGCTTTTGCCGGCACCGGAGTGGCCGATCAAGCCGAACACTTCCCCGCGGGCGATGTGCAAGTCGGTCGGCTGCAGGGCACTGATGTCGCGGCCATTGACGGGGTAGGTCTTGTGCACGCGCTGGAATTCGATCACGGGATAAACCTTGTGGGTTTGTTTAGGCGATGTACCCGTTATGTGTTGCAGAGACGCAGCCCTGCAAATGAGTCTTCGGCGAACTCCAGTAGGGTGGGCTTCAGCCCACCAACACTCTTGTGCTGGACTGCGGTGGGCTAAAGCCCACCCTACAAAATCGCTCATCAACACTTAACGGGGGCATAGCTTTTTAGGCGCAGGGTCGGCGCAAAGCCCGGCAGTTTACCCTGTGCCCGCGAGCAGGCAAAAACTTTGCCGATCTAAGCTTATAGCTTGAGGCTTTGCGCTTAAGCGCCAGCGCTGCGCTGCGCGGACTCACTTAAATCCGCGTCGGCAGGGCTTAGCCTTGCTTCGGGGTCAGCACCAGTTGTGGCGCTTGCTGCGGGTTGAGCACTTGCTGCAACTGCAGATTGAAGTTGGGATTGAGCTTTTTCACCCGCGCCGACAGCAGCGCGGCAACCCAGGGGAAGTCTTTGCCTTGGCGCACTTCAACGCTGACGGCGCAATTAAAGTTGACCACGTCGCTGGCAACGCTATCGAGTAGTTTGCGCAATGCATCGCGATCCTCTTCATCCAGCATCGGCATGCCGATGGCGCTGCTGGCGGCGTTCGGTTTGATCAGTTGGGCGTGCGGCTGAACAGGCGCGGCGGCAACCACCGGCAGGCTCGCGGCTTGCTCGGCGGCGGCTTTTTTCAACGCCGCTTGGCGTTCGGCGGCCAGTTTCAGCTGGCGGACTTGTTCGGCTTTGATGGCGGCTTCTTTGGTCGCGGCTTGTTGGGCGGCAACCCGGGCGTTCTCGGCATTGGTCAACTCGCTGGCACGGGCGCTGCTGATAGCGCTGTCCAGGCCGCTGGTGAGTGCTGGAGCTTGGGGCAGCAAGCTGCGGGCGTGTGTCAGGGCGGCGGTGGCGGCATTCAAGTCGCCTTTTTGCAGGGCTTTTTGCCCCTGTTGCAGATAGTCCTCGGCTATTTGCCGCTGGTATTGCTCAAGCCGCGTGTCGCCCGCGGCGCGCTGGTTGAGGTTGGCGAGCTGGCTCTCGGCTTGTTGCAGCTGGCCGTTATTGAGGCTCTGTTCGATGTTGCGAAAGGCCGTCACCGAGTCATCCACCGGCAACTCGTCGTCGGCAGCCAAGGCAACGCCGCTGCCGGCGCCGGTCAGGAGTGAAACCAAAAATAGGGCTAGGTAGCGGGAGGCGAACGATTTCATTGCGGCGGGTCTCGTTTTGCGCAAAAAACGCGCAAGTCTACACCGCGCTCGCCGGCAGACCAAACCTAGGGTGTCAGGGAAGGCTGCTTAGCAGGCCATGTGAAAACGACTGCCCCCGGTTATGCGCGGCGTTTCGGGATGGCCAGGCTGAGCAAAAACAGCGCGGCGGCGGCCACCACAATTGACGGCCCGGCCGGGGTGTCTTGAAACCACGACAGACTCAGGCCGGCGCAGACCGCGACCACGCCGAGTGCGCTGGCGGTCACGGCCATTTGCTCGGGGCTGCGGGAATGACGCTGGGCGGCGGCTGCCGGGATGATCAGCAGGGAGGTGATCAGCAGCACGCCGACTATCTTCATCGCCAAGGCAATCACCAAGGCAATCAGCAGCACCAGGCACAGGCGCAGCGCCGCCACCGGCAGGCCTTCGACCTGGGCCAGTTGCTCATGCACGGTGATCGCCAGCAGCGGTCGCCACAGGGCCAACAGCGTCAGCAACACCAGAGCGCAACCGCCGACAATCCACAGCAAATCCGTCGGGCCAACGGCCAGCAGATCGCCGAACAGATAGCCCATCAGGTCGATGCGCACCTCGTGGTTGAAGCTCAGCACCACCAGGCCCAGGGACAATGTGCTGGGCGCCAGAATCCCCAACAGGGTGTCGGCGGCCAGGGGTTGGCGTTGTTGCAGGGTCACCAATAGCAGCGCCAGCAACAGGCAGCCGAGGGTCACCGCCAGCGTCGGGCTGACATCCAGCAGCAGGCCGATGGCCACGCCGAGCAGGGCGGCGTGGGACAGGGTGTCGCCGAAATAGGCCATCCGCCGCCAGACCACGAAGGAACCCAGTGGCCCGGCCACCAGTGCCAGGGCCAAGCCGGCCAGCAAGGCGTTGAGTAAAAAATCAGCCATGTTTGCAGTCGGCTCCGTGTACATGGGGTTTGCCCAGTACCACGCTGCCATGCAGATCGTGGCCGTGGTCGTGGCGGTGGTGGTAGACGGCTAGGCTCTTGGCATCTTCGCCAAACATCTCGACAAATACCGGGTCGTTGCTGACCTGTTCCGGGTGGCCGGAGCAGCAGACATGGCGGTTCAGGCAAATCACCTGATCGGTGGTGCTCATCACCAGGTGCAAGTCGTGGGAGACCATCAGCACGCCGCAACCGTGCCGGTCGCGCAGGCGGGTGATCAGGCTGTACAACTCGGCCTGGCCGCTGACATCGACACCCTGCACCGGCTCGTCGAGCACCAGCAGTTCCGGCTCGCGCAGCAACGCCCGGGCCAGCAGCACGCGCTGCAGCTCGCCGCCGGAAATGCTCTGCAGCGGGCTGTCGATCACCTGGGGTGCGCCGACTTCCTCCAGTGCCGCGAGGGCCCGTGGGCGGTTGACGCCGGGCACCAGACGCAAGAAGCGCAGCACCGACAGCGGCAGCGTGGCATCCACCTGGAGTTTTTGTGGCATATAGCCGATGCGCAGTTTCGGTTGGCGCCAAACCGTGCCGCTGTCGGGTTTGAGCAGGCCGAGCACGGCGCGCACCAGGGTGGTTTTGCCGGCGCCGTTGGGGCCGATCAGGGTGACGATTTCGCCGGCGTTAACGCTCAGCTGCACGTCCTGCAGCACCGTCTGGCCGCCGAAGCCGACGCAAATGCCTTCGAGGCGGATCAGTGCGTCGCTCATGCCGGCACCTGACAGCTGGCGCACAGGCCGACCACTTCCACCGTCTGGCCTTCGACGCTGAAGCCAACCTTGGCGGCGCTGCTGACAATCGCCTGGCTGATGCTGCTTTGCTCCAGCTCGATCGAGGTGTGGCAGGCACGGCAAATCAAGAATTGACCCTGATGGGGATGCTCGGGTTGATTGCAGCCAACGAAGGCATTCAGCGAGGCGATGCGGTGCACCAGGCCGTTTTCCTGGAGAAAGTCCAGCGCCCGATAAACGGTCGGCGGCGCGGCGCGGCGGCCATCGGCTTCAGTCAGCACGGCCAAAATATCGTAGGCGCCGAGCGGCTTGTGGCTCTGCCAAACCAGCTCCAAGACCCGCAGGCGCAGGGCGGTCAGCCGCACCCCACGTTGCGCGCAGACGGCCTCGGCCTCGGCCAGCGCGCTGCTGACACAGTGCGAATGATCGTGGGGTAAACAGGCCAGCGGGGCCTTGGCGGTATAGGGCTTGAGCATGGGGCGGCAGACGTCTGGATGAAGAGACGTTATTCTATAACGCTTTTCGCGCCTATTCCTCTCCCCATGCAGGTGTTATTTCGTGTCCCGTCTCTTGTTTGGCTTTTTTCTCAGTTGCCTTGCCATCGGTGCCAGTGCCGAGGTGCGGTTGCTCACCAGCATCAAGCCGTTGCAGTTGATCGCCGCCGCGGTGCAAGACGGCATCGCCAGCCCAGAAGTGCTGCTGCCGCCCGGCGCCTCGGCGCATAACTACGCGCTGCGGCCCTCCGATGTGCGCCGGGTGCAGGAGGTCGCGCTGCTCTATTGGATCGGCCCGGACATGGAAAGCTTCCTGCCGCGGGTACTGGCCGGTCGCAATCTACCCAGCGTCGCCGTGCAAGACCTGCCCGGCCTGCAGCTGCGGCATTTCGGTGAAGACCAGCAGGCCGCTGAGCACGATCACCCGTCTGCCGAACATGACCATGAGCATCGCCCCGGCACCCTGGATGCCCATCTGTGGTTGCTGCCGGCCAATGCCCAGGTGATAGCCACGCGGATGGCCGCCGACTTGGCTGTCGCCGACCCAGCCAATGCCGCCGGTTATCAGGCCAATTTGCAGGCCTTCACGGCTCGCTTGAAAACCCTCGATCAACAGCTGAAAAGCCGCCTGGCTGGGGTCAAGGGCAAGCCGTATTTTGTCTTTCACGAAGCCTTCGACTATTTCGAGGCCGCCTACGGTCTCCAGCACTTGGGTGTGTTTAGCGTCGCCAGCGAAGTGCAGCCAGGCGCCCAACATGTGGCACAGATGCGCGCACGGTTGCAGGCCGCCGGCCCTAGTTGCGTATTCAGCGAGCCGCCACTGCGCCCGCGTTTGGCGCAAACCCTGAGCGCCGGCCTGCCGGTGACTCTGGCCGAGCTGGATGCCATGGGCGGCCAATTGCCGGTCACGGCCGGCGGTTACGAGCAGTTGCTCAGCCACTTGGCCGATGGCCTCAGCAATTGCCTGCAAGCGTTGTAAGGGGAGATCGCCATGGCTCGCCAGACTTGGCTGAAAGGCTTGGTTCTAGTGCTGTTGCTGAGTCTTTTCAGCCTCGGTGGTTATGCGCTCGGGCGCTGGCACTCCGGTGATTTTGACCTGCTCTGCGGCAGCGATTTTCACGACTACCGCAGCCGCATCGTCTTGCACGATGCAAGTGGCATCCAGCTGCCCGCCGGCACCCGGTTCCAGCTGCGCTTTTGCGAGTACAACGCCCAGGCGCGGCTGGAAGTGCTGATCGACAAGAGCGAATTCAGCCAGCTGGAGCCTGTGGCTAACCCCGCCGGAGAGCGTTGGTTGTATAACCTACAACCTAAGTAGGTGCGCCCGCGGCAAGCTACAAGGCAAACGGCAGCTGCACATTGACCTGCTGGCGTTGCTGCAAGCGGCGCTGGAACTCGGTGGGGTCTTTGATATGCACGCAGGTGCCGGCGGGTTGGTGGATGGCGATCAGTCGCGACAGCCAAAAACGCAGGCAGGCGATGCGTAGCAGGGTTGGCCACAGGTGCGCCTCGGCGGCGCTGAAGGGCCGCAGGCCGGCGTAGGCACCGAGCAAGGCGCGGGCGCGGCCCGCATCCAGGCGGCCGCTGGCGGTCGAGCACCAGTCATTCACGCTGATTGCCACGTCATACAGCATCGGGCCGGCGCAGGCGTTGTAGAAGTCGATCACGCCGCTCAGGTGCGGGCCGTCGAACAGCAGGTTGTCGCGAAACAAATCGGCATGCAGGTTGGCGCGCGGCAGGCTGAGGATGTGGGTGTGCTGCTCGGCCAGTTCGGCCAGGCTGTCGCGCAGCAGCGGTAGCTGCTCATCGTGCAGTTGCAGCGCCTGCAGTGGCCCTTCGCTGAGCATCCAGTCGAGGCCGCGATCGCTCTGGTGCTCGAGTATCTGCGCGCGGGTGCTCAGGTGCAGACGCGCCAGCAACTGGCCCACTTCGCGGCAATGCTGGGCGTTCGGCCGACTGATGTGTTTGCCCGGCAGCCGCGGTTGCAGCAGCGCCGGTTTTTCGGCCAATTCACGCAGGGTTTCGCCGCTTTGCGTGGCAATCGCGTAGGGCACCGGCAGGCCGGCGCTGTGCAGGCGTTGCAGCAACTCGACGACAAAAGGCAGATCGCTGCGCCGGCCCCGCTCCACCAGGGTCAGCACATACTCGCCGGCCTCCAGGCTGACGAAGAAATTGCTGTTCTCGGAACCTTCGGCAATGCCGTTATATTCCAGCAGCCGGCCCAGCCCGTAGGGAGCCAGGAAGGCTTCTAGTTCGGCGCGGTCAACCAGGGTGAACACCGACATGGCTGCGACTCCTTAGCGCTTGAGATGGGCGCTTACCAGCTGAAAATTTCCCAGGATGGAATCAACATATCGGGCTGGTCGGAGCGGATAAAGTTGCCCTGGCTGCCATCGGCGCGCACCAGAAAGTACGGCGGCATGCCCTTAGGGGTGATCTTGATGGCGTACAGGAAGCCATTCAGGCGGTATTCCTGGATGGTCTTGTCGCCGTCCTGGCGGATGGTCACATCCGGCTCGGCGGTCGGTGCGTCCTCGGCCATCACGGCAAGCGGGCTAAGTGCCAACAAGCTGGCCAGCAACAGGCGGTGAAGTGTGCGCATGGTAACCTTGCCTCTTTTTTACTCGTCATTGGTTCGGACATTGTAGCTCCGGGCCGCAGAAGAAGGTTGATCCTGCTCATGAGCCAAGCGCCTTTAGTCCTGGTGGACGGTTCTTCGTATCTGTATCGGGCGTTTCACGCCCTGCCGCCGCTGACCACCTCCAAGGGTTTACCCACTGGCGCGGTAAAGGGCGTGCTGAACATGCTCAAAAGCCTGCGCAAGCAGTACCCGGTGAGCCCCTTCGCCGTGGTGTTCGACGCCAAGGGCCCGACCTTTCGCGATGTGCTGTTTGAACACTACAAATCCCACCGCCCGCCCATGCCGGATGAGTTGCGGGTGCAGATCGAGCCGCTGCACACCTGCGTGCGTGGCCTGGGGTATCCGCTGCTGTGTATCGAAGGGGTCGAGGCCGATGACGTGATCGGCACCCTGGCCAGGCAAAGCGCGGCCCTGGGCCGCGACGTGGTGATTTCCACCGGCGATAAGGACATGGCCCAGCTGGTCTGCCCGCATGTAACCCTGGTCAATACCATGACCGGCAGCGTGTATGACGTGGAGGGCGTACGCGGCAAATTTGGCGTCGGTCCCGAGCTGATCATCGATTACCTGGCGCTGATGGGCGACAAGGCCGACAACATCCCAGGCGTCGCCGGGGTTGGCGAGAAAACCGCCCTGGGCTTGCTGGTCGGCGTCGGCGGCGGGCTGGATGTGCTCTATGCCAACCTTGATAAGGTCGCCGAACTGCCGATCCGTGGTGCCAAGACCCTGGCCGCCAAGCTGATCGAGCACCGCGAGATGGCCTATCTGTCTTATGAGCTGGCGACCATCAAGCTGGACGTGCCGCTGGATGTGCAGATCGACGATTTGCACATGCGACCGATTGATCCGCTGCTGCTGGCGCCGGTGTACCGCGAGCTGGAGTTCAAGAGCTGGCTGGCGCAACTGCCCAGCCCGCCGTCCGTGCCGACCACGCCGGTCAGTGAGGGCTTGTTTGATTTGCGCGCCTCGGCCAGCGCGCCAGTTGCTGAGGTTGCTCCGCTGGCGGACAGCACCGCAGTTGAGGTCGCGCCGCTGGCCAAGGCCGGGGCAGTTGAAGCCGTTGCGGGCTTGTCCGGCGAGTACGAAACCATTCTGGATGCCGCCCGCTTTGCCGTCTGGCTGGAGAAATTGCAGCACGCCGAGCTGATTGCCTTCGACACCGAAACCACCAGCATCGATGCGCAGCAAGCCCGGTTGGTAGGCATCTCCTTCGCGGTCAGCGCCCATCAGGCGGCCTATGTGCCGCTCACCCACTCCTACATGGGTGTACCGGCGCAGCTGGACCGGGAGATGGTGCTCAAAGCCCTCAAGCCGCTGCTGGAAGATCCGCACAAGGCCAAGGTCGGCCAGAACGCCAAGTACGACATCAATATCCTGGCCAACTGCGCCATCGACGGTGACCCGAATCAAGGCATCCAGGTGCGCGGCGTGGCCTTCGACAGCATGCTCGAATCCTACGTGCTGGACTCCACCGCGACGCGCCACAACATGGACGCCCTGGCGCTGAAGTACCTCGAGCACAGCACCATCGCCTTTGAAGACATTGCCGGCAAGGGCGCCAAGCAGCTGACCTTCGATCAAATCTCCATCGAGCAGGCCGGTCCTTACGCCGCCGAAGATGCCGACGTGACCCTGCGTTTGCACCAGGTGCTGTGGCCGCAGCTGCAAGCCATACCGAGCCTGGCCAAGGTCTTGACCGGGATCGAAATGCCGCTGGTGCCGGTGCTGGCGCGCATCGAACGGCAGGGCGCATTGGTGGACGCCAAGTTGCTCGGCGAGCACAGCGTCGAGTTGGGCGACAAATTGGTGGAGCTGGAGCGCCAGGCTTTCGCCATCGCCGGTGAGGAGTTCAATCTCGGTTCGCCCAAGCAGCTGGGGGTGATTCTGTACGAGAAGCTCGGCCTGCCGATTCTCAGCAAGACCGCCAAGGGCCAGGCCTCGACCGCCGAAGCGGTGCTGGCCGACCTGGCCGAGCAGGACTACGAACTGCCCAAGGTGCTGATGCAGTACCGCTCCTTAAGCAAGCTGAAAAGCACCTACACCGACCGCCTGCCGGAGCAGATCAATCCGCGCACCGGGCGCATTCACACTTCCTACCACCAGGCGGTCACGGCCACCGGGCGCTTGTCATCCAGTGACCCGAACCTGCAGAACATCCCTATTCGCACGGCCGAAGGTCGGCGGATTCGCCAGGCCTTTATCGCCCCGCCCGGTTACCAACTGGTGGCGGCGGACTATTCGCAGATCGAACTGCGGATCATGGCCCACCTGGCCCAGGACGAAGGGCTGCTGTACGCCTTCCGGCATAACCTCGACGTGCACAAAGCCACCGCGGCGGAAGTGTTTGGCGTCGAACTGGCCGAAGTGACCACCGATCAACGGCGCAGCGCCAAGGCGATCAACTTCGGCCTGATCTACGGGATGAGCGCCTTTGGCTTGGCCAAGCAGATTGGCTGCGATCGCAAGCAGGCCCAGGCCTATATCGAGCGTTACTTCCATCGCTATCCGGGGGTGCTGGCCTATATGGAGCGCACCCGCGCCCAGGCCAGCGAGCAAGGCTATGTCGAGACTCTGTTTGGTCGGCGCCTGTACCTGCCGGAGATCCAGTCGAAAAACGCCGGCCTGCGCAAAGGCGCCGAACGCACGGCGATTAACGCGCCCATGCAAGGCACCGCCGCCGACATCATCAAGCGCGCCATGGTCTTGGTGGATAACTGGTTGAGCGAGTCCGGGCTCGATGCGCGGGTCATCTTGCAGGTCCATGATGAGCTGGTGCTGGAGGTGCGTAGCGAACTGGTTGCGCAGGTTGCCGCGCAACTGCAGGCGCTGATGGGCGCCGCCGCCGAGTTGGCGGTGCCGCTGCTGGTGGAAGTGGGGGTGGGCGCTAACTGGGATGAGGCGCACTGACGGGGCCCTTGGCGCAACGGGCGATCAGGCCGTTGCGCTTGCCCGCAAGGGATTGATCTGGCGCTGAACTTGTCGGCCTGTTCGGCGTCAAAATCTATGAATGGCTGGTGTGGCCATTCTGTTCCTTGTTAAGTGTGGCAGATCTCTGGCCTTGTTTTCACGGGCCAGTGTTGAGCCCCGAGCGTCTTCTCCCCTACGAAGCTCGGGGTTTTTTTTGCGCGTTTTTTGGCCTTGCTGGCGACTATTCCTCAGCCGCGTCGGCTTGTTCTTCCGCCACTTCAGCTTCGGGCTCATCCAGCAGGCCGAGCCATTGGGTCAGTACTTCATAAGCATCTTCGATGCCCATGCGCTTGGGCGCGGAGAACAGCTGGATGCTGATCGCCTCGCCCCATTTCTGACGGATTTCTTGCTGCACCTTGAGCAGGGTGTTCTTGGCGGCGCCAAAGGTCAGTTTGTCGGCCTTGGTCAGCAGAATGTGCATCGGCATCTGGCTGGCGACGGCCCAGTCGAGCATCAACTGGTCGAAATCGGTCAGGGGCTTGCGAATATCCATCATCAAAATCAGCCCGGCGAGGCTGTTGCGGCTGCCCAGATAGGCCTCCAGGTGCCGCTGCCAGTGCAGTTTGAGCGGGATGGGCACCTTGGCATAGCCGTAGCCAGGCAAGTCGACCAAGCGGTGCTGATCATCCAGGCTGAAGAAGTTGAGCAGTTGCGTGCGCCCCGGGGTTTTCGAGGTGCGGGCCAGACCGGCGTGGGTCAGGGTGTTCAGCGCGCTGGATTTGCCAGCATTGGAGCGGCCGGCAAAGGCGACTTCGCGGCCAACGTCCGGCGGGCATTGATCGACCTTGGCGGCGCTGATAAGAAAGGTGGACTGTTGGCACAGGCCGAGGATCGGGTTTTTGACTGACATTAGGGGTTCCACAGGTGCGACGCGGTGTCGCTGGGGCGGTTTCGTTTCAGTTTGCACGGCTGCAGTATATAATGCCGCATATTTAGTGTGCGCTTTGTGCTTTACCCTATGCTGCTTTTAACAATAAAAAGTCTTGGGAGCGATTCAATAGGCTGCGCGTTAGAACGCAGGACGTTCCCATCCCTGATGAGGTCGACCATGAAAAAATTACTTATCGCCGCAAGCATCGCTTTGTGCGCGTTTAGCGTGCAAGCCGCCCAAGACCCAGAAGCCGTGTTTAACCGCAGTTGCGGGGCCTGCCACAATGGCCAGTTGCCAATGGCACCGAAAAAAGGCGATGTAGCCGCTTGGACGCCGCGCCTGCAGCAGGGTATGCCGACCATGATTAAGCACGTCACCGAAGGTTTCAATGCCATGCCGCCGCGTGGCATTTGCATGGACTGCACTGCTGAAGATTACCAAGCTGTCATCGAATGGATGAGCAAGTAGTCCGACCGCCCTATCTCAACCCTTAGCCGTATTTGGATTAGTCGATGAACAAATTACTCGTGAGTCTGCTGTTGACCTTGGGCATGACCGGTATGGCGCAGGCCGCTGGCGACGCCGCAGCTGGTCAGGGCAAAGTTGCTGTGTGTGGCGCTTGCCATGGTGCAGACGGTAACAGCCTGGTGCCGACCTTCCCGAAACTCGCCGGCCAAGGTGAGCGTTACCTGCTCAAGCAATTGCACGACATCAAGTCCGGGGCGCGTGCCGTGGTGCCTATGACAGGCATGCTGAGCAGTCTGAGCGAGCAGGACTTGGCCGACATCGCGGCGTATTTTGCCAGCCAAAATATGGGTGTTGGTGCGGCCGATCCAAAACTGGTCGCCCGTGGCCAAGAGTTGTTCCGTGGCGGCAAACTTGATCAAGGCATGCCGGCTTGTACCGGCTGTCACTCTCCGACTGGTGCGGGTAACGCTGCCGCCGGCTTCCCGAAAATCGGCGGCCAGCACGCGGATTACGTCGCTCTGCAGTTGACCAGCTTCCGTGAAGGCGAGCGCGTCAACGATGGCGACACCAAGATCATGCGCTCGATTGCCGAGAAGCTGAGCAACAAAGATATCGCCGCCTTGTCGAGCTACATTCAGGGCCTGCATTGATTGCCGGTTAGCGGTTAGAAAAAAGGGTGGCCACGGCCACCCTTTTTCTTTGCCGCGCTGGCTACAATGTTGGAACCTGACAGCTTGATGATGGTCGGAAGCTGGTCTGTAAAAGTCCCCTTATTTTGCTTGGAGCTAAGTATGCGTAACCTGATGTTGTCTGCTGTATTGGCGAGTACCAGTCTGTTCGGCCTCGCGGCGCAGGCGGCGGATGCGCCCGTGCTGCTGGAGGCACCTAAGGCCGCCATGAGTTTGGAAGCCGGCAAGCAGTATTTCGAGCTGAACGCGGCAGTGCCGGTGTCCAAACCGGGCAAAATCGAGGTGGTTGAGCTGTTTTGGTACGGCTGCCCGCATTGCTTTCACTTTGAGCCGACCATCAATCCGTGGGTTGAAAAGCTCCCGGCCGATGTGAATTTCGTCCGTATTCCCGCCATGTTTGGTGGCGTGTGGGACATCCATGGCCAGGCGTTCATCACCCTCGAGACCATGCAGGTTGAGCACAAGGTGCATAACGCGGTGTTCGAGGCGATCCAAAAAGACGGTAAAAAGCTCGCCACTCCGGAAGAGTTCGCGGACTTTCTTGCCACCCAGGGCATCGATAAAGACGCCTTCCTGAATACCTACAACTCTTTCGGGGTCAAAGGTCAGGTGGCGAATGCCAAACGTCTGGCGATGGCCTATCAGATCAGCGGCGTGCCAAGCATGATTGTTAACGGCAAGTACCGTTTCGACCTCGGTTCGTCCGGTGGCCCAGAGCAAACCCTGCAAGTGGCCGACCAGCTGATTGCCAAGGAGCGCGCCGCTAAATAAGCGGGCGACTAACTGACAATGCTGCGACGCTTGGGTGTTCAGCGAACGGTTGGCCTGTGTAATCCACGGGTCAACGGGCTGTGCCAAGGCGACAGTGGCTTACCGGCGGGCGGTTGTCTGCGGCTGCTGAGCTTCAATATTCAGGTCGGCATCAGTACCGAGCGTTATCGCCATTACCTGACCCGGGGCTGGCAGCACTTGCTGCCGCACCCCGGGCGGGCGGCCAATTTGCAAAAAATTGGCGCGCTGATCAATGATTATGATCTGGTCGCGTTGCAGGAAGTCGACGGTGGCAGCCTGCGTTCCGGCTTTATCAATCAGGTCGAGCACCTGGCCCAACTCGGGCGTTTTCCCTTCTGGTATCAGCAACTCAATCGCAATCTCGGCCATCTGGCGCAGCACAGCAATGGGGTGCTGACTCGCCTGCACCCCAGTGTGCTGGAGGATCATCCGCTGCCCGGGCCGCAGGGGCGCGGAGCTATTTTGCTGCGTTTTGGCGAGGGCAAGGACGCCTTGCTGGTGGTGATGATGCACCTGGCGCTCGGCTCGCGTACCCGCACGCTGCAGCTGGCCTATATTCGTGAACTGATTGTCGGCCATCGACATGTGGTGCTGATGGGCGACATGAACACCCATGCCGCCGACTTGCTGGAAAGATCACCGCTGCGTGACCTCGGGCTGCTGGCGCCACAAGTGCAGGCGACCTTCCCCAGCTGGCAACCCCAGCGTTGTCTGGATCATATCTTGCTCAGCCCAGAACTTGGTTTGGTGAAGGTTGAAGTTTTGCCCATGCCGATTTCCGATCATCTACCGGTCGCCGTCGAAATTCGCCTGCCCGGGTGTCTGACCGGCGCACTGGCGCCTATGCTCAATACGCCTCCCGGTGGATCGAATTTATGAGTGACGACAGCGAACGTTGGAAAGCCAAATACCTGCAAGGTCTGGAAGACCAAGAGCAGCTAGAACTGCGCTGGGATGCGCGGCTGGACTTACTGCGTCGTGGTTTGGTGCGCAGCAGTTTGGCTGCCGAGGGCACCGATAAAGCGGTCGACCAGTGTATGCAGGAATTGCGCGATATTTTGCGTCGTGAGGATATCGACGCCGGCTTGTCGAGGTTGATTCCGCGCCTGGAAAAAGCCGTGCTCGACTCCGAGCACCGCCGCGTCGAACGGATGGCGCAGATATCCACGGCCCTCGGCGCGCTGGCCGGGCAGCTGCAGGAACTGCCGCTGCCGCGAGAAATCAGCAAACCTTTAAAGAACTTTGCCAAACAGCTGGAGGGTCGCTCCGGCCAGTTGCGTGAGTTGCCGGTGTTATTGGCCGAGTTGAGCGCCTTGCAGCGCCAAGCGTTGGCTATTCGGGATGGCGATGAGACCGCGCGACCAGGCTTGTTGCAGCGCCTGTTTGGGGGGCGCGAAGTGGCTGCGCCAGTCTCTACGGTGCAGCCTCTGGAGGCCATTGCACCGGTTGATTCGGCGCCCGTGCAGGCAGCGCCGCAGGCGATGCCAGTTGCCGAAAATAAGCCGCTGGCCGCCGCGCTGCCCGAACAGCCCAGCGCACCGGCGGGTGCAAGCGCGGTAACCGTAGCGCAGTCGGCGGCCTTGCCGCTGGCTGACGTTGCGTTGAGCGTTGCTGCGGCGCAATCGGCCGCGGTAGCCGGCTCACTCGCCGAGGTGGTCGCGCCGCTCGGCAGTCGGCCGCCAGCGCCCAGCGCAATGCTCGACAGCCTGCCGTTACCCGCTGGCTTGTTCGATGCTGAGCCGTCATCCGGCGCCGCAGCGGCGCCTGAGCCGTCAGCGGCGGCGCTGGTGGCTGCGGAATATGCCTTGCCGGTTTCGCCGGAGCCTGGCTATAGCCTGATTGCCGCCCATGTTGAAAAAACCCTGTTGGATCTGCTCGATGAGTTGCCGCTGCCCGAGCGCCATCAACCGCAGGCCGAGGAGTTGCGTAAACGCATCACGGATGGCCTGAATTTTTACGAACTGGTGCCCGTGCTGGATGATTTTGCCGTGCTGGTGTTGGCGGTGGCGGACATGGGTCAGCATGAGTTCGAGGGCTATCTCAAACAGTTAAATGAACGCCTGGCGACTTTTCAGGGCAGCCTGAAAGATGCCCACGAAGGTTATGCCGACTCGATGAGCGCCGCCCGCGAGCTGGATACGGCGTTGCGCGAGCAAGTCGGCGGTTTGCACAGCAGTGTGGAAAACGCCACCGAACTGGATCAGCTCAAGCAGGTCGTGGAAGGCCGCCTCAATGGCCTGTTGAGCACCATGGACCAATATCAGCGCCAGCGTGGTGGGGTTGAACAGGTGATGGCGGAACGGCTGCAGACCTTGGTGGAGCGGGTGGCAAGCATGGAAGTGGAGGCCAAGGGCTTTCGCGATCACCTCGAAGAGCAGCGGCAAAAAGCCCTGACCGATCCGCTTACTGGCTTGCCCAATCGCGCGGCCTGGGATGAGCGCCTGGAGCTGGAAATGGCCCGCTGGCAGCGTTATGGTGGTGATCTGTTGATGGGCATAGTGGATATTGATCACTTCAAACGGATCAATGATAACTACGGCCATTTGGCCGGCGACAAAGTGCTGAAGATCATCGCCGACGAGTTGTCCAAGCGCTTGCGCAAGACCGACTTCATGGCGCGTTTTGGTGGCGAGGAGTTTGCCTTGCTGATTCCCAGCACCCCGCTGGCCGGTGCCGAGCAACTGCTGGAAACCTTGCGTGCAGCGATTGAGGCCTGCCCGTTTCACTTCAAGGGGGAGCGGGTCACCATCACCCTGTCGGCCGGGATTAGCGCCTTTGTCAGCGGCGAGCGCAGTGACGCGGTGTTTGAACGCGCCGACCAAGCCCTGTATCGCGCTAAGCGCGGCGGTCGCAATCGCACCGAGATAGGTTAACAGGCTGTTGAAAAATGTAGCGAGCGACGGCTAGGCAAGGCGAAATCGGCCGAAAAAGCGCAGTTTACGTGCTGTAAATGAGCATTTTGAGGCCGGTTTCAACGCTGCATAGCCTAGCGCAGTAGTTTTTCAGCTGCCTGTTAAGCCGCGCTCGGCAGATAAGGCTTCCAGGCCTCGGGAATCTGCTCCAGGCGTGGATAATTCAGCGCGCCCAACTGCAAATGGCTCAGCAGAAACGGGGTATGCCGCAGGTGCTGCGGCACATGGCGCAACTCCGGCAGCCACAGACTGACATAGGCGGCCTCAGGGTCATACTGGCGCGCTTGGCGCAGCGCGTTAAACAGGTGGTTATAACGCGAGTCACTGGCGACCCCGGCCAGATAGGCCCAGTTACCCCAATTGCTGGCGGGGTCGTAATCGAGCAAGTGCTCCTCGAACCACGCGGCGCCATGGCGCCAGTCTTGCTGCAGGTCGTTGACCAGATAGCTGGCCACCACTTGTCGGCCGCGGTTCGACATAAAACCGGTGGCGGCCAGTTCACGCATGCAGGCATCCACCAGCGGCATGCCGGTGCGACCTTGGCACCAGTGGGCAAAACGCTGGTCCACTTGTTGCGGTGCGCGGGCCGTGGCTTTCAAACCGCCGGCCTGGAACAAGGCGCTGCCATGGCGCACCAGTGTCCAGCGGAAGAACTCACGCCAGAGCAGTTCTACCCACAGGCCGTGGGTGGAATCGTTGCGCCCGTATTGCGCTTCATAGCGGCGTAATTCGGCGGCGATGCGGCGTGGCGACAGGCTGCCATTGGCCAACCAGGGTGAGAATTTCGAGGAGTATTCACTGCCGATCATGCCATCGCGGGTGTGCTGATACTGGCGCACATTCTGGCTGTTCCACAGATAGTCGCGCAGCCGTGCATTACCGGCGACTTCGCCGCCGGCAAAGGGAAAGGCACTGGCGGCGACGCTAAGCGGCTCACCCAAGCCGAGTTGCGACAAGGTCGGTAATGGCATCAGCAGTTTTTCCGCGCCCGCCGGCAATGGTGGCAAATATTCGGGTGCCGGATGCGGTTGGTAGACATGCAGCTGTTGTTCGATTAACTCGCGGAACTGGCTAAATACCTGCGGCAACTCGGCCACGCTGCACGGTAGTTGCTCGCTGCGCAGCAAGCCATTGCTGGGCAGTTCGCGCAGCTCCACCGGGCCCAGGCGCTGGCTGACATTATCCAGTCGCCGGCACTCCTCGGGAGCGATTTCGCTCAGGGTCAGCACTTCCTGCAGATTAAAACGCTCGGCCAACTGCGGGATCAGCTGTTCGGCCGCGCCTTGCAGCACCAGCAGACGCGAGCCGCGCTGGCGCAGGGCGCCATCCAGGGCCGCCAGGCTTTCGAGCAAGAAGCGGGCGCGGTGCACCCCCAGTCGGCGGGTACCGAAGGGGCCGCGTTCAAGCTGGTTGGTTTCGAGGATGTACAGCGGCAGCAGGTAGTCCGCATCCAGTCCGGCTTGCAGCGCGGGATGATCATCGAGGCGTAAATCTTGTTTGAACCAAAGCAGAGCGCGGCGCATGGCGAACATCCTCAAAGCCCTTCTCTAACGATACCTCTTGCCACTAAAACTGCATGGCCGTTCATCCAGTTCATCTGGCCCCGCGTCTGCGTTGTGCTACCGGACTCTGCGCAGGGGTAGCGCCGCGCCAGTTGACGCTTTATCGACAGACGCAGGCTTTGCCGCACTCTAAACTGGGCGGATATTTTCGAGGAGTTGTTGATGGATATTCTGGCCGTGGCGGTGTTGGTGTTTTTGGTCACCGACCCCTTTGGTAACACCGCGATTTATTTAGCCGCGCTGAAAAATGTCGCCCCCGAGCGGCGCTTGCGAGTGACCCTGCGTGAGCTGCTGTTTGCCTTGGCGCTGCTGATGCTGTTTCTCACCTTCGGGGAGAAAGTCCTCAGCGGCTTGGGGCTGTCGCGCGAATCGACAGCGATTGCCGGCGGCATCATCTTGTTCGTGATCGCCATGCGGATGATCTTTCCCGGCCCGCAGGGTGTGCTGGGCGACTTGCCGGAAGGCGAGCCGATGCTGGTGCCCCTGGCGACTCCGGCACTGGCCGGGCCCTCGGCCTTGGCGATGCTGATGACCTTGCGCAACACCTACACCGGCGAGTTGTGGGAGCTGTATCTGGGGGTGTTTTTGGCCTGGGCCGCTACCGCGCTGATCCTGCTGCAAGCCACCGCCTTGCAGCGTTATCTCGGCCCGCGGGGGTTGAGCGCCATCGAGCGTTTAACCGGCATGTTGCTGATCATGTTGAGTGTCGACATGCTGCTCGATAACCTGCAGAGCATTTTGCACATCAGCCCCTGAGTGGCCCCAGTAGAAACGCTATGAAAATTATCTTGTTGGTCTGCTGCGCCGCGTTGCTGGCGGCCTGCAGCCATGGCCCGCGCATTGACCGCAGCATCGTCTCGGCCAACCAGGACAGCCGCGTGCAGTACGTGGTGCTGCACTACACCTCCACCGACCTGGAGCACTCGCTGGCCTTGCTGACCCATGGCGAGGTCAGCAGCCACTACCTGATCGGCGAGGCGCCCGCGACCATTTACCAGTTGGTCGATGAAAATCGCCGGGCCTGGCATGCCGGCGAGAGTCAGTGGCGCGGCCGCACCTGGTTGAACGCCAGCAGCATCGGCATCGAGCTGGTCAATCAGGGCTATCAGGATAGCCCCACGGGACGCCACTGGCAGCCCTACAGCGAGGCGCAAATCGAGGCGCTGATCGTGCTGCTCAAGGACCTAGTCGCCCGGCATAAACTGCCGCTGGGCAGCATCATCGGCCATAGCGACATAGCCCCGCAGCGCAAGACCGATCCGGGCCCGCTGTTCCCCTGGCAGCGGCTGGCGGCGGCCGGTTTACTGCCTTGGCCGGATGCCACGCAAGTGGCCCAGCAGCAGGCGTTGTTCGACCGCGAGTTGCCGGCCCCGAGTTGGTTCGCCGCGCAGTTGCAGCAGCAGGGCTATAGCGTGCCGGGCGATACGCCTGAGCAGTCGCTGCGCAATGTGCTCGCCGCCTTCCAGATGAAATACCGCCCGGCGCTTTACGATGGCATGCCGGATGCCGAAACCGCGGCGATTTTGCAGGTACTCAACCGCCCTCAGTAACGCGCGCGCCGCCGGCTAAGCAAGGCTCTGATGGCCGGCAGCCCCGTCGGCCCGTTATGATCGCCGCACTTTAACCGGAGACAACCGATGCTTAATGGCCTGTGGCTGGGATTTTTCCTGACGGCGACGCTGGCGGCGTTGTCGCGCTGGTTGCTCGGCGACGATTCGACGGTGTTTGCCGCCATGGTCGAAAGTCTGTTCGCCATGGCCAAGCTGTCGGTCGAGGTGATGGTGCTGCTGTTCGGCACCCTGACCCTCTGGCTGGGTTTCTTGCGCATCGCCGAACGGGCCGGCTTGGTGGATGTGCTGGCGCGGCTGCTCGGCCCGCTGTTTGCCCGGCTGATGCCCGAGGTGCCCCGTGGTCACCCGGCGCTCGGGCTGATTACCCTGAACTTTGCCGCCAATGGCCTGGGCCTGGATAACGCCGCCACCCCGATTGGCCTCAAGGCCATGCGCGCCTTGCAGGAACTCAACCCCAGCAGCACCACGGCGAGCAACGCGCAGATCTTGTTTCTGGTGCTGAACGCCTCGTCCCTGACCCTGCTGCCGGTGAGCATCTTTATGTACCGCGCCCAGCAAGGCGCGGCCGATCCGACTCTGGTGTTCCTGCCCATTCTGCTGGCCACCAGCGCCTCGACCCTGGCCGGCCTGTTGTCGGTGGCCTTTATGCAACGCCTGAAACTCTGGGATCCGGTGGTGCTGGCTTATCTGATTCCCGGTGCGCTGCTGCTCGGCAGCGGCATGGCGCTGCTGGCCGGGTTGTCGGCCACCGCCTTGGCGAGCTTGTCGTCGCTGATGGGCAACCTGACCCTGTTCGGTTTGATCATGCTGTTTTTGTTAGTCGGCGCCCTGAAGAAGGTGCCGGTCTATGAGGCCTTCGTCGAAGGCGCCAAGGAAGGCTTCGACGTGGCCAAGAGCCTGCTGCCCTATCTGGTGGCCATGCTCTGCGCTGTGGGTGTGTTACGCGCCTCCGGTGCTTTGGATTTGGGCCTGGACGGGATTCGCGCGCTGATCGAATGGGCCGGCTGGGACGGCCGCTTTGTCGATGCCTTGCCGACCGCCTTGGTCAAGCCGTTCTCCGGCAGCGCGGCGCGGGCCATGTTGATCGAGACCATGCAAAGCCACGGCGTCGACAGCTTCCCGGCGCTGGTGGCGGCCACCATGCAAGGCAGCACCGAAACCACCTTCTATGTGCTGGCGGTGTACTTTGGCGCGGTCGGTATTCAGCGCGCGCGGCATGCCGTGGGCTGCGCGTTGCTGGCGGACTTGGCCGGAGTACTGGCCTCGATCGGCGTGTGTTACTGGTTCTTTGGCTGAGCCTTGAATGCGGCGCGGTGTAGGGTGGGCTTTAGCCCACCAGTGTCAGCGCAGATCGTTTCGGTGGGCTGAAGCCCACCCTACGAGCCATCCTTAGTACCTAGCCTAATGGGCCTGGGTCAGCGTCCACTGCAACAGCTGCGCGGCCAGTTGATCGCTGGCCTGGCCGAAGGCGAGCACCACCGCCGGCACTTGTGGGTCGCTGACTGGCTGGCGCACTTCGAAGCGTTGGCTGGCGATGATGCGCTGGCTGCGGCTGTCGATCAGCCGCGCCTGCAGGCGCAGCACCACGCTGACCGCGCCACTTTGATACTCGCTCTGAAACGCTTGCAGCTCGCCGCCGAGGCTGAAGTCCGCCTGCAGGTTGTCGTCATCGCTGCTCAGGGCGCGCACTCGGCCGTCATTCTGGAAGGCATTCAGCAAATGGTTGCGCAGCAGCCGGGGCGCCGGATCGCTCCAGCGGCTGCCGGCGTAGTTACTGATCAGATTGCCGTGCGGCAGCACCGCGATGCGGGCGTTATCCAGGGCCTGGCTGGCTTGCGGTTGATTGATCCGCAACGACCACTCAACCGCCGCGCCGGCACTCGGGGCGCTGCTCTGGCTGGGCAGTAGATACACCTGTTGCGGGCTGGCGGTGGGCAGGATCGAGCAGCCGCCGAGCAGACCGAGGGCGGTGAGCACAATGAGGCGACGCAGTGGCCGGGGGAGTCGGTTCATGGCTGGAACTCCTGGGGTTGATCGCGGCCGAGCAGGTAACCGGCCGGGTTGCTCTCGACCCGCTGGGAGATGCCCTTGAGGCTGGCCAGGGTCCCACGCAGTTCGCGCAGCGCTGGACCCAGTTCGGCAAAGCCCTGGGCGCCTTCGCTGAGCGCGGCCTGATTGTTTTTGAGCAGTTGCTCAAGGCTGCTGCTGCTGCGTTGCACGGCGGCCATGGCCTGCTCGGCGCTCTGCAAGGTGGCGCTACCGTGCTGGTCGAGCAGAGTATTGCTGGTGCGCAGCAGCGTGCTGGTTTGCTCCAGAGCCTGGTTGGCCTGTTTGCTCAGCAGCGCGAGTTGCTCGATGGTCAGGCGCAGGTCATGGCGTTGTTCGGCAATCGCCCCGGTGGCCAGTTGCAGGTTGTTTAGGGTCTGGCCGATCCGCTCGGCATTCTCCGGGGAGAACATCCGGTTGGCGTTGGCCAGCAGTTCGCTGACGCTGGTCAGCAGGTCTTTGCCATTGGTCATCAGACGGCTCATCGGCGAGGGTTCGGCAATCAGCCGTGGCACCTTGCCGGGTGCGCTGGGGGTCAAGGGCGGGCTGCCCGGTGCACCGCTGCTGAGCTGGATAAAGGAGGTGCCGGTAATGCCGGCCAGGGTCAGTTTGGCCACGGTGTTTTGCCGAACCGGGGTATCGGCGGCCACCTGAATGCGCACCAAGACTTTGCTCGGGTCTTTTGGGTCGAGGCGCAAGCGCTGCACGTCGCCGACCTTGATGCCGCTGAACTGCACCGGGCTGCCAATGCTCAGACCGCTGACGGCCTCGCTAAACACCACTTCGTAAGTGTTATAGCTGCTGTCGAGGCTGGCTTTGCCCAGCCACAGGGCAAACAGCACGGCGCCGCCTGCCGCCAGCAGGCTGAACAGACCAATCAATACATAACGGGCGTTGGTTTCCATCTCAGGGCAACTCCTTTTTGTTGGCCAGCACCGCGATCAGGTCAGTGATGCAGTACATAACGGGCATTGGTTTCCCCATCTTAGGGCTGCTCCTGCAGTCGAGTGGCTGCTTGCTCGGCGGCGCGGCCGCGCGGGCCGTGGAAATAATCGCGAATCCAGGCATCGTCGGTGGCCGCCACGCGCTCCAGGGTATCGGCCACCAGGACTTTTTTGTTGGCCAGCACCGCGACCCGGTCGGTGATGCGGTACAGGGTGTCGAGGTCATGGGTGACCAGAAACACACTCAAGCCCAGGGCATCGCGCAGGGTCAGAATCAGCTGGTCGAAGGCCGCGGCGCCAATCGGATCGAGGCCGGCGGTGGGTTCGTCGAGAAACAAAATATCCGGGTCCAGTGCCAGCGCACGGGCCAGGGCGGCGCGCTTGATCATGCCGCCGGACAGTTGCGCCGGGTACTTATCCGCCGCGCCGGCCGGCAAACCGGCCAAGGCGATTTTCAGTTGAGCCAGTTGATTGGCGCTCGCCCGTGTCAGCCCGGCATGCTCGATCAGCGGCAGGGCGATGTTCTCCCGCACCGTCAGCGAGGAGAACAGCGCACCCTGCTGAAACAGCACGCCAAAGCGTCGTTCCAGTTGCCCACGGCGCTGGCTGGATAAGCCCTGCAGGGTTTCGCCGAACACCTGCACTGAGCCGGCATTCGGTTCGCGCAGGCCGACGATGCTACGCAGCAGCACCGATTTGCCGGTGCCCGAACCGCCGACTACGGCGAGAATTTCGCCGCGATAAATGTCCAGATTGAGGTTTTCGTGCACGCACTGCGGGCCAAAGCTGTTGGTCAGCCCCCGCACCTGCACTATGGCTTCAGTTGCCGAGTTCACCCGCCTATGTCCCCGTTATGAGTTGTAGGGTGGGCTTCAGCCCACCGCATCGGGATGTAATGGCCTTGGTGGGCTGAAGCCCACCCTACGCGCCGAAAACGCTTCACCAGCCCATCTCCATGCAAAACAGCGCGGCGGCGGCATCCAGCAATATCACCACGAAGATCGACTGCACCACGCTGGAGGTGGTGTGGGCGCCCACCGAGGCCGCGCTGCCACTGACTTTGAAGCCTTCCAGACAGCCAATGGCGGCAATCAGGAAGGCAAACAGCGGCGCTTTGGCCATGCCGACCAGAAAGTGCTTCAGCGGCACGTCATGCAGGATCGACAAGAACAGCGCCGGGGAAATATCCAGAGTCAGGGTGCAGACCAGCGCGCCGCCGAAAATTCCCGCCAGCATGGCGACAAAGGTCAGCAGCGGCAGGCTGATCAGCAACGCCAGCACCCGTGGTAACACCAGCAGCTCTATGGGGTTGAGGCCGAGGGTGCGGATCGCATCGATCTCTTCATTGGCCTTCATCGAGCCGATCTGTGCGGTGAAGGCGCTGGCGGTGCGCCCGGCCAGCAGGATGGCGGTCAGCAACACGCCGAACTCGCGCAAAAACGAGAAGGCCACCAGCATCACCGTGTAGATGCTGGCGCCGAAACGGCTGAGCACCGTGGCGCCGAGAAAGGCCACCACCGCGCCGACCAGAAAAGTCAGCAGCGCCACGATCGGCGCGGCGTTCAGGCCGGTTTGCTGGACCTGGGCGAACAGCGCCGTGACCCGCCAGCGCGACGGTTGCAGCAGGGTGCGGGCCAGGGTCGCGAGGATCAGCCCGATAAAGCCCAGCAACGCCAGCAGCTGTTGGCCGAAGCCTTCCATGCCGCGGCCCAATTGCTCCAGCCAGAGGTTCAGGCCGTGATGCTTGGCGGGCGGGGCGGCGCCGGGGATCTGTTCCAGGGCGGCGCTCACCGTGGCCAGCAAGGCACGGCGCGCCGCCGGCAAAACATCCAGCTGCTCACTCAGCTGACGGCTGCGGCTATTGCCGAGCAGTTTGACCAGCAAGGCGGCGCCGGCGGTGTCCAGCGCCTCCAGCTGTTGCAGATCAATCGCCTGGCTCGGCGCAATCGGCAGTGCCAGGCTGGCTAACTGTTGTTCCAGGCGGGCGTAGTTGTGCAGCGTCCAGGCACCGGCGATGCGCAGGCTGGGCACAGCGCTGGAGCTATCCAATTGCAGCAGGTCGGTGGACGCAATATTCATGGTCGTGAGCTTAATGGAGTTTGCCGTGGGGCCATAGCCGCAGGCGCTGGGCCATTTTGTCGTGATGTGTCGGGGGCCGGCTTGATTGAAGTCATCTGGCTGGCGGATGCGCTCGCCTGCAGCGACTGCCTAAGCCAAGCAGCCCGCCATTGCGGCGGGCTGTTGCAGAGCCGGTTAGAACGCCACATTTACCCCGGTGTAAAACGAGCGGCCCATGCCAGGCACGCCGACGCCCCACTCGATGCCATTCATCGACATGGTCCGGCCCTGGGCGGTGTAGGCGCCGCCGGTGGGCAGGGTGTAGAACTTGTCAGCTAGGTTCTCTACGCCGAAGTCGAGCCGCACCTGCTTCCAGCTGTGGCTGGCGCGCAGGTTGAACAGGCTGTAGCCGGCGGTCTGGATCTCGTTGCGCACGTCCGAACCGCTGTTCTTGGCCTGCACGCTTTGCATCTCCAGGCTGTTACTCCAGCCGCCGAGGTCCTGGGTCAGGGCCAGCGTGGCGTTGAGCGGCATGACGTTGTACAGCTCATCACCGCTGTCGCGGTTCTTGCCGTTGGTGTAATTGAGCAGGCCATTGACGCCCCAGTTACCCAAGTCGTTGCTGACCAGCGGCAGCTTGGCGGAAACATCCAGGCCGTACAGGCGCGCCGACTGGTTGGCGTACTGCAGGACGTTGAACTGGTCGGCGGGTACGGCGTTGCCGGTGGCACTGACGGCGTCGATATAGTCGTCGACCAAGGTGTAGAACGGCGTGACCTTGAGTTCGCGCTGGCGGTCGCTGCTGTGCCAGTCGAAGGTGCTGGAGATTGTGTTGGCGGTTTCCGGTTTGAGGTCGATGTCGCCGACGTAGCCATTACCGTCGCCGGCGAAGTTGTTCATGGTCGCCGCCATCGCCCAACTCGACCAGGTGTAGCGTTCGTACAGGTTGGGCGAGCGGACCTTGCGCGCGTAGCCGAACTCCACATCCAGCTGCTCGCTGTAGGTGTAGCGGGCCAGGGCGCTGAGATCCCAGTTGTGGTCGGTCTGGCTGCGGTCGGCGGCGTTGAAGGCGGCGGCCTCGGCGTTCTGGTTGCCCATCATATTGCCGTAGCCGTGCACGTCGCCGGCGTCGCTTTGCACATGCTCGTAGCGCACCCCGAGCAGGGTCAGCCAGTCGGCGCTGAGCTGCGATTCCCACTCGGAAAACAGCGCGGCGCGGTCGCGCTCACCGTCATTGATGTTCTCGAAAGTGTTCGGCCACATGCCGCTGCCGGACGGGCTCCAGTAGTCGTGCAGGCGATAGCGTTGGTATTCGCCGCCGAGCCGCAGCAGGTCTTGCGGGCTCAGGTCGATGCTCGCCTTGACGCTGGCGCCGCTGGTTTTGCCTTGGCTGTCCATCGGCATGCCGGCGGCGCAGCTGGCGGAAATCGGCGAGCAGGGCTGGCCATCACCGCTGCCGGGAATACTGGACTTGGCGCCATACCAGAAGCGTTTGTCCGGGCCGAAGTCCATCTTGTGTTCGACTTTCTCGTGGTAGACGCGGGTGTCCAGCTCGCCCCAGTCGAACTGGCTCAGGTAACGCAGGCTGATGCGCTGCTGGGTGTTGTCGGTCATGTCCATGCGCTGGTTAGGGAACAGCTCCTGCGGCACCTGCTGATAGCCAAGTTTCAGTTCCAGCAGGTCTTCACCCAGCTTGAGGGCCATGCCCAGGGCGTGGTTTTGCGTCTCGTAGGCGCTGGACGCTACTTCATCCAGCGGCGAACTGTTGCCGAGCTGGCCGGTGCTGGTGCTGCTCTTGAAGTCGCCGCCGGCGCTGTAGTTGTTGGCCTTGCTGGTGCTGCCGTCGTAACGGATGTTGAACTGTTCTTCGGCATGGGTAGCGGAGAAGTTGCCGCCGCGGGCGTCGTTGTTGCTGCGGTAGAAGGCGCCCACTTCACCCTTGTCGATGCTGGCCGCACCGGGCGCGGCAAACTCAGGCGCTGCGCTGTCGGCGATGAGGGTGCCGCCGATGCTGTCGCCGCCGACGCTGACCGGGGTGATGCCGGCGAACACCTGCAGGTTGCCGAGGTTGCTCGGGACGATATAGGACAGCGCCGGGTTCATATGATTGGGGCAGGAAGCCACCAGGTCCATGCCATCGATCTTGATCCGCAGGCGGTCGTCGGCCAGGCCGTGGATCGCCGGCAGGCTGGAGATGCCGCCGGCGCTGTTGAGGCTGACGCCGGACACGCCGCGCAGCAGGCTGGCGCTGTCGCTGGTGGCCGAGCGCAGGTTTTGCAACTGCTGCGGGGTGACCTGGGTGGCGCCGAGGGGCTTTGGCGCCGGTTCGGCAACGATCAGGCTGGGCGTCAGTTGCACGGGCTGGTTCGCGCCGCCGGTAATAATCAGGGGCACGGGTTCAGCGGCGAGCGCCAGTGGGCTGAGCAGCGCGAGCAGGGCCGCGCAGGCCCGTGAATCGGGGAAAGATGGATACATGGCGAGTGTCTCTGTGCAGAGCTTCAGGTGCCGCGATCACGACCTGGTGTGCGCCCTGGGGACGTCAGCAGGTTTGCTCGGCGGCGCAGTAGTAGGCAGCCGCTAGCTGCCATAGCACTAGAGAACGGGCGGCGCGCGCGGGTTGGCGGCGGGCCAGAGAGCGCGGCTCGGCGCCGGGCTGGCCGCTAAGGCCGCCCGCGGTGCGGGTTGCCAGGCCGGCAGTTGCAGGCTGTAGCCGGTCAGGCTGGTGGTCAGGGCGGGGCTGGCGCACAGCGGACAGTCGAAGGTGATCGGCGACTGGCTCAGCGGAGGCACCCGCGAATCGCTGGCGCCGCCGATGCTGCACTGCAACTGCTCGATACCGCTCAGTCGCAGGCCGCTGCTTTGCCCATGGCCAATGGCGCAGGCCAAGGTGCTGAACAGCACACAGCTGTACAGCAACCAGGCAATCAGCCTGCGATGGGGATGGGCAAGTTTCATCAGGGCACTCTACCAGTGCCGGCGGGTGCCACCCACCGGTGCGGCTGCGCTTGATTGTCGCAGCCGGGATCGCCAGCCTGGACCGTTTCACCGTGCTGAGGCGCCCGCTCCATGGGCTTTAACGGAATTTATGGCGTTGCGCTAACCCCGTAGCGGCCCGCCCCCGCCCGGCTAATCGACTTGCTGCGGGTGACCCGGCAGTGGTTATTTCTCGGGACGCACCTATACTCCCCCTAGTATATAAGGTGATGGATCAAAAGGAGCCTCTCATGCGTGTTGCTGTCGCTATGTTGTGCTTGGCGCTGAGCCTTGGGGCGCAGGCCGAGGATGTACGGGCGTTGTCCGCCGAGGGCTTGGCGCTGATCCCGCCGTTCCAGAAACAGCTGATGGAAACGGTGAAGGCGGCGCTGCAGGCGGG